>WNGR01006774.1_pt1 | contig 12201 bp, 11 predicted proteins | sample 5407581 | NCBI WGS metagenome assembly WNGR01 (sample SAMN13153383, study PRJNA577476) | soil metagenome | isolation source: 80 cm soil or saprolite under Garry oak tree replicate 2 | place: USA:California | collected 2016-06-15
AGAATGCTGGTGGTGGCGACGGCGTGCCCTCTCGTGACATCGATTTTGGAGACCCAGGTAACGAGGTAAGCTGTGGTGAGTGAATTTGCAAGTGCATTGACGCTTGAGACACGGAAGCATCGGACTGCGTCTGAATTGCAGCTGTGTTGGAAGCAAGGCGGGGGTAGTAGCCATTTTCCTTCGTCACAGAGCGTGGGAAGAATATCTTTGAGGGTATCAATGCCCAAGGTGAATATAGCGGGAACACGAGGAGACACACCATAACAGTGATAAGAGAAGATATGACTTGCCTGATAGCGGAAATCATCAATAATATATCCGTCCAGAATCTGCGAGGGGTGTTACGTCGGTGAGCTGGCGGGCCAACGCCACTAGGGCTCACAAGCTGCGGTTGACCGCATGTACTCCGCGAATACCATCTACTGCGAGGACAAGTAGCGGCGTGGAGGCCAGGAATCGAAATACAATCCGGACGAGCTTATTTCCCCCCAGTATCAGCGTTTAAATGAATAGAAACAGATCGAAATGGAACCAACATTGAGCTCGTAAAACGTAGCGAGGCGCACGACGACGTCAGGAGCTGCGCCCTCTGCCTTGACATGGCGGAGGAATATCGGAAAGCGAACAAGGACGTAGATGAAGACGACATTGGTTGTCGAGGAGCTCAGGGTGCCAACGAGAAATGTCCATGCATCAATCTCCGTACTTCCAGTCAGAAAGGGAGACCGGGAGGATGAGGGGACAGGTGCGCATCGTGAGAATGTTATGGCGTGCGATCATGGTCGTGAGTGGCATACTAAGAATGGCGACGGCACAGCCTGGGAGTGGGTGTTGAGAACAAGTCAAAGCATATGATAAGTGGGGTTAGACGGACCAATTGACCATACTCTGTATTCCCAATTAGTGAACCAGTCGCGTTTCTCGGGGCCCTGGTCGAGGAGGAAAAGCCAAAAAGTGAGTTCTGTGTCAAAATAGACTTGTCAATCAGACGGGGTGTAGAAACAGTTGCACACAGACCCTCGAAATGGGTGACCCTTGACCAGATATCGTCAGACAACAAGCAGGGTCGGGCTACGTGAAGATGACGCACTGTTCGAGTGCCCACGCGACACTGAACACAAAGAAGAGGCCGAGAAGCACATGTTGGTGGTTCTTGGGCCACAGATCGGGAGACTTGGGGAGCAATGAATCGCAAATCTGCATCAGATCTGGGAAAGCGAGCTAATTCGCTCACCTTCATTCTGGGACAGAACCACGAACCCCCGTATCACGCACCCACGTGGAGGATTTCTGTCATTTGGATTTCCCCGATTGGATCAACCCGAAACACAAAATCGGACTACTCGAGGACGACCAACTTGCCGTCGAACACCTCGATCTGGGACCGGCCTGTCCAAGGGCCTGTCACCACCGCGAGCTCCGATGACATCAAATACGGGTGTCGAAAGGAGACTTTGACAACTGGCAGCGCTAGTTTCGTATGCTCTCAGCGCGACGACCACCCAGCGATTACGAGTCAAAAGTTACAGCGGCAACGGCAATGGCCACGAACCACGAACCCACACGGCCTTGATGTCGGCCCGGCCGTCCCGTTATTGACACTTCTTGCTTCATCGGCCACGTTCTGCTTGCTTCGATTCGCTTCCCGTGCCCATGTCTACCTTGTTTTATTCGCGTTTTCATATTCTTAAGCACATATACCCTACCGGTCTCGACTCTCGAACCATCTCACACGAATTGTTGGTTTCGATTTCCTACCCCCTAATTATGCGGCCTGCTTCCTCTGCTTGTGTGATATAAATATCGTCGAGCTATCGCTTGCAGCGTCAATGCAATGACGGATCGGCATTGAACATTACACCTCATCTCCTGCCGAGTGTGCCGCAGCGCGTTGCGTCCGTTCAATAGCCTTTGCTTTAACCGCTTCGGCGCCTTGCTCCTCGCCGATCCTTTTCTCATCGCAAGCCACTTCTTGAAGAAAGCCCTGGACGATGCGGTTATCCAATTAGGAACGGCGATCATTTTTCCAATTGGAAACTAGCCGGCTCACTTGGCTTTGTGGCTCGTTATCTTTCGGCCAAGCACACGATCGAAGAGGTTTCTGAGAAGAGTGGAGTAGTGAGGCGAGAGATTCACCGGATGTGGGGACCCTGGACGAACCTGATAACCTGCAAACTGTTCTGCCCGGCCTCCATATATATGTATATCGAGATCTCCCATCCTTTGAGGTGGGTGTCGACGATGCCCTCGAACAACGTCTTTCCTTGCTCAGGTTCGCCTAGTTTGCATTCCAGCTGGGCAAACTTGGAGATGGTCTCGGGGTCTGACAAACAAACAGACTGTTCGTTCGTATCATTCCGGTTGGTTGAAGAGACGACTTACGCTTGCGCTTTTCTAGACTCTGTAGACTTCGAAGAAGGAGCTTCCGAGCTTGTTTTACGTCCCCCCCTTCAGGTGTGTTCGCCGAACAACATCCGGACTTTGGAACTTTACCCGAATTTTTTGCATGTTCGTTCGAACTGTTCTTCTGAGTTCTACAACAAACACGGCGCGATGAGCGGGACTCTGTGTGCACGAAGAAAATATTATTATTTTATTTACCTCGTGCTCCCCGGACTCTCGAGAATAAAAGCGATTCTGGAATGAACGGTTTTTGGTTCGCAATGCCGCGCGGCATCCTTGAAGATGCTCTCCAGAGACTCTTCGGTACCGTAGACATTTTCCAAATTCATGAGCACGATCCAGACGTTCAGCCTTTCTGCCTCCTCGCGAAAGCTGATCGTGCTCAGCGCACGCTTGGCGATCTCGCGTGCTTTGTCGATCTCGGACAGCTGCAGCTGGAACGATATGTATTGGATTCAAAGACACTACGAATTCGGGGACCCGACCAGCACGCGCTCAAAGTCGCTACTTAACTCTGCCGTCTTTGGTGTACATGTCGGTGGTGAGGTCGACTTCGACGACCTGGCCTTTCTTTTCCGCTTCTTCTTGCTGGGCTGCTGCTGGTCAACGCTCTCGGTGTCCTCTGAAGATCCTGGGTCACTAACATCTTCTCTCGGGATGTCGCCAGACCATTTAAAGGCCGCTAAGCTTTAGAGTGGGCCGTGATCACGGGCTGTGGGCGTGACGTCGAACGGTTTGGCGGCGAGGCCTTGGGCGCCAGCGTCGATATCCACAACCATGGACTCGATTTCAGAATCTTCACCCCCGCCATCTTCCGAGGTCGATTTACTGTCTAGGTCATCGTCGCCGTCCTCTCTAGCGCTTAATATCTCGACGTGCTCGACGACGCCCAACGGCCCCTGGTCTTCATCTGAAGAGGTATCGGCCGCCTGCTGGAAATCTTCGTCCGTGAAGTGGGACGGCTTCAGACTGAACGGTATGCGTCGTTTTTCGAGGTCGACCGAACAGACATTGGCTTTTCACGATGTCGCCTTCTCGGAAACTGCGCAGGGCCTGCGTGGTGTCTGCGTTTTTGTTGTCGAACAGCTGGCTCATCTTTCAGTACCGTACGCGACATTCAAGAGGCAACTGACGCACACCTCGGACTTGTCCCGGAACTCAATCTCGATGAAAACACCATAAACTTCGACCTTTTCGACGCGATCCTTGATCTGTTGACCTTCTTGCAAGTCTGACAGAGTTGAGCCGACCTCGGCAGGCTTCCCGAGCGGAAGGTCAGTTCGACCTTTTGGTTGATAGGACCGACACTAGATCAGGGGCCAGCTGTAGCAGTATCGCAGCGAGTCGCGTTTGAAAGGGAAAAAAATCAGCTGACCTCAAGATACGACCTTTCACGAGCTGGTTAACTTGAAAACGAGGGTTCCACTCATTCACGAACTGTGAGTGACACGGGTATGAGTATGGTCCAGAGGCGATATTCATAGACGTAATTACCTCGTCAAAGGGCCCATTAATGCACGCGTGCGTGTATTTGTGCCTAGGTGAATATAGCGAGGACTCGACGCGCACGGGAGAGGAAGGATATGGGGTCGACGTCCTGGTGGTGCAGGAGGAAGCCGGTTGGCTGCGAGTACAGTGGGAGAAGGGAGTTGGAGCCGCGTTTACGCGCGCGATCTGTGGCGGTGACAGCTGTCGACGTCAAGAAGGACAGGAGGCCCGATGGAGGAAGGGTTGCGTACTTGCCATACAGTACAGTATATCGAGGGAAAGAGAAAATGTTACTTATATCGTAGCCGAGGAATTGACAAGCAGATTTTGAGGGTGAGAGGTGCCATGGACGGTATGCAAGGGGGAATGCAGTATTGGGCGGCCATGGGGCATCACAGGCACGAGCGCTGACCAGGACCGTAGGTCAGTGGTTGTCTTAGTCTTGGTTGAGAGATGGTAATCCAGTTGGTTGGAGGCGGGAACAGCAACGTGAACAGCAACCTTGATTGAGTGAGGACTTGCGCGTCTCGGTCGATTCGGCCGACAAACAGTACAGTACTGCATCGGTCCTTGACAGTGGTGGGAATCGGTGATCCCCGCATTGGGACTGTACAGGTAAGTACCGTCGCATGCGGACAGCGCGTATGTGCCTTAACGCTCGACTCATACACTCACTCTAGTCCCCACTCTAGTCCCCAAGATATTTGAAAAGATATGGAACACCAGCACACGATATTGAATTCGTGAGTAAATGCCCGCTGACCCGAGACTCTCCCGCCAATCGTCCACCATTCCAGCCCACATGATCCCTCTGGATCGGAAAACCCTGGAATAAGGTCCGTCAATCCCTGTTTTTTGTAGTCACGTTGGATACAGAAACCTCTTTGGGCAGCACTCAGATTACCCAATCGCAGGGCATCCCTTCTCAGCTTCGTGTTGAGGTGACCGGTATGTACTTTGACCGGTTGATGCCTCGATAAGTATTCAATCTCTTTGTTAGTCCTCCGGGCGCATAATGTTCCTAATATCGCGAAACGGTTTCGCCTGAAGAAAGATCAGTTCTTCGTCACTGTGACCGATCAGGCAACAACGAAAAAGACATCAAGCGTTTCGATTAAGGGACAGACATTGCAGTGGAATCAGAGATTTGATGCCTTGTAGGACATGTGTTTTTTAATCCTGTTTTCCGGCTGAGTGTTCTGTTCAGTTTTGTACAGCCGCCTTCACATCTTATATTGTGTCTTTATGCGAAGCGATTGGCGCACCCCGATACACTTATCGGAACACATCAGACACCGATACCTGTCGAATCTCAAAATGGTTTGTTTTTTTACGAGAATCATTGCTCATTTAACTAGTAGCTGAATGTCTCGCTTTGTAGACCTCCCTTTTGTTCTGAGTAACGGCGACGGACAAGCTGGACAGTTGGACCAGCCCGTCATACTCTACTTAACGATCGCTGTGTCAGCGAACGCGACTTCCCATCCGATCTTGCCCATCAACGCCACCAACGCCATAGCGACTGAAGTAGACGCCTCGCCTTTGGAACAAGCGACGAAGCGCACTATGGCCGAAGACTCCATCGAAGCCACTCCATTTGTAGTCGCCACTGCCCCCGAGCATCTTTCACCTCCGACGGATCACGTTCCCATCGAGACTAGCATTCCTATACTACCAGTGCCCGATTTCCGGGTAGCGATGTCACCTGCCGAGGATTCTCTCCGTGACGCTGATGATGCTACCAAGGCGATTAATCTCCCAAGTAGATGGGAGGGCGCCGTTGCGAGAATCAAGTGGGTAATGGATACTGTGAGCCCAGCCGCAGAAGTACGTCACAGCGCAATGTCCTTTTACCTTATGCTCAACCGAGCCGACTTTCGCTCTCAGCTTCACCCATACGCAAAGATGGCATGTAGCCTGCTATTCGCAATTCCGAAGGTGCGTCGGTTTGCGTTATTATCGAAAGGAAACGCTGATGCCATATTAATCTGGATGCTAGACGCTCGTAGAACAGTTTCAAAGCGACGACAACGTCAGAACGCTACTTGTAGCCATGCACGATGCGTTTGATTTCGCAAACCAGGAAGACATTTTGAAATCTATGAAGCGCGAGTCGAAGCAGGCCCGAATCCTTACGCTGATGTTGCAGCATGTCTGTAATTGCAGTGAGTTCATCCAATCTTATGCAAAGGACCCGCAATTCTGTACGTCGTCTTCAACTGTTCCATTGGCCGACGTGAACTCGCAATTTGCAGGGAAGCGCACGTTGGTCAATCTCGGCAGCCAAGTCGACAAACAAATTGGAGACTTCCGCACCACTCTCCTCGATCTTCGAAAGGCTTTCCTGGATGAAGCTGCCATCACTACAGAGATAACTGCGCTCCAAATTCTGGACGATGTGGGAATAATTTCGGCCAATGTTGGTGGGATTTCTAGTCAGCTTGACGGGATGGCAGGACAACTTGATGGGGTGGCTACCGAGCTGAAGTGGGTATCGAGCCAAGTTTCAGACGCTGGTACGTAGTCCAGATGACTTGGGGGTTATCAATCTCATAATTGTCAAAGAGCTGGACGCAGGAATCAGAGAAATACCGTATGGGACAGGCTCACGCTTCATGCCTGAGAAAGGCTGCCTTCCGGGAACGCGCACCGCCTTCTTGGACTTCATCGTTGATTGGGTGAACAGTCCCAGCTCCGAGCGTAGTCTTGTTCTCTTCGGACAGGCCGGCACCGGAAAGTCATCCATCGCACACGAGATCGCGCGTCGCTTCGATCAAATGCACCGTCTTACATCGTCCTTCATTTTTTTGCGGAAGGAACAATCTAAACACGAGGCCTACCACTTCTTCACGACTCTGGCTCACGATCTCTCCGACCGCTACCCTTCGTTCAAGGCCGCGCTTGGAAGGATTGTTAAGGGCAACTCCTCTCTTCGAGTTCGTACCCGTGACTATCCGACACTCTTTGAATCCCTTATCCTCAAGCCGCTTAAAGATCTACACATCGTCGGTCCTATTCTTGTTGTAATCGACGCCTTGGACGAGAGCGGAGACACAACTGGTAGAAATGGGTTACACTCATTTCTCGCCGAAAACCTCTCCAAACTGCCCTCAAACTTTCGGGTGGTTATCACCTCGAGGCCGGAGGATCGCATCGAAGCCGCGTTCGATGGAGCGCCATCAACCAGGATCAAATATATGAACGATTCTCAGCTGGCAGTTCGAACGGACGACGATATACTCACCTTCCTTCAGAACTTACTCCCTTCAGATGAGTTCGAAAGGCATGGCATTGCGTTGACAAGAAAGGCAGAGGGATTGTTTCAGTGGGCGGCGGTTGCCGGTAGATTCATCCTCGATCCTCCTGAATGCTTCGGGTTTAGCAAGAAAAGGTGCACAAACCATCTTTTGAAACTCACTATAGATCGCGATAGACAAGATCCGTTGGACGAGTTATACAAGGAAGTGCTTGAAGGATACTTCACACACCCAGAAACACGGCTTCTATTCCGCTCTGTGGCGGGACAGCTCATTACTGCATTCGAACCCCTCTCCATACGCTCCCTAACCACTTTGCGAGGATATGCCTCCAATGACGACGACGACGCCAATTCTGTTGTCACAATGCTCCGTCGCCTGGGTTCATTGTTTAGCAATGTTAACTCGCCTGATGGCACCCTCCCCATCGTCCCTCTCCATACGTCAATCCGCGACTTCCTGACAAATAAAGAGAAGAGCGGTGATTTCTCTATTGTTCTTCGGGACGCACACTATGGATTGGCGCATTCTTGTCTCGGTCTAGTGCTCCGCGACCTCAGGTTCAACATGTGCAACATTGAATCATCGTATCTCGCTAATAAAGACATTGAGGGCCTTGAAGCCCACGTTGCCGAACACCTCCCACGTGCTCTGTTGTATGCCTGTCGTTTCTATGGCGATCATCTAGAACACGTTGATTTTGAAACTGATATGTTCCGCAAACTGCGAGCATTCTTCGCGACGAAATTCCTCTTTTGGCTGGAGGCGCTTAGCTTGACGAGCAATGTGCATTTTGCATTGCCAGCGTTGTCGTCTGTGAATTTGTGGGTAGCGTCTGGTCGAGGTGTAAGTCGGAATATTCTGTGAGATAGACTTACAACTAACGACAACGATCGCAGCAGGATTCGCAGACAAAGCTAGAGAAATTCACCGCATTCATCGACGACGCCTCTGCGTTTGTGCGATATTTCGGGATGGCCATGGCAAAGAGTGCTCCCCATGTGTATCTTTCTACTTTGCCATTTACACCGACCTCTTCTCTTGTCTCGACGTGTTATTCAAGCATGCTTCCTCGAATACCGCGTGTCAAAAGTGGGCGGTTGTCTCATTGGCCATCGTCAGAGATGGTGATTTCACATGTCGGGGGGTCGGTCAACTCCATTACACTCTCATCAGATGGCCAGCGCATCGTCTCAGGCTCGGACAATGGAACAATTCATGTGTGGAATGCCACTACTGGAGAGACAGTGGCGGGCCCATTTACTGGACACTCGAATTCGGTCACGTCTGTGGCATTCTCTCCTGACGGCCAGCACATCGTCTCAGGCTCGATCGATCAAACAATTCGTGTGTGGAACGCCATGACGGGAGAGACAGTGGCGGGCCCAATTAGTGGACACTCGGATTCGGTCACGTCTGTGGCATTCTCTCCAGATGGCCAGCACATCGTCTCAGGCTCGGATGATCAAACGATTCGTGTGTGGAACGCCATGACGCCGGGAGAGACCGTGGCAGACCCATTCAGTGGACATTCGGATTCAGTCACGTCTGTAGCATTCTCCCCAGATGGCCAGCACATCGTCTCAGGCTCGAAGGACCGAACAATTCGTGTGTGGAACGCCATAACGGGAGAGACAGCGGCGGGCCCATTTAGTGGACACTCGGATTGGGTCAAGTCTGTGGCATTCTCTCCAGATGGCCAGCACATCGTTTCAGGCTCGATCGATCGAACAATTCATGTGTGGAACGCCACGACGGGAGAGACTGTGGCAGGTCCAATTAGTGGACACTCGGATTCAGTCATGTCTGTGGCATTCTCTTCAGATGGCCAGCACATCGTCTCAGGCTCTTTCGATCGTACAATTCGGGTGTGGAACGCCACGACGGGAGAGACAGTGGCGGGCCCATTTACTGGACACTCGGTTTCGGTCACGTCTGTAGCATTCTCTCCAGATGGCCAGCACATCGTCTCAGGCTCGAACGATCGAACGATTCGTGTATGGAATGCCACAACTGAGGAGACAGTGGCGGGCCCTGCTAGTGGACAATCGGGTTGGGTCACGTCTGTGGCATTCTCTCCAAATGGCCAGTACACTGCCTCAGGCTCTTCCGATCGAACGATTCGTGTGTGGAACGCCACGACGGGAGAGACAGCGGTGGGCCCATTTAGCGGACATTCGGATTGGGTCATGTCAGTGGCATTCTCTCCAGATAGCCAGCACATCGTCTCAGGCTCGGACGATCGAACAATTCGTGTGTGGAACGCTATGACGGGAGAGACAGTGGCTGGCCCATTTAGTGGACACGCGGCTTCGGTCATGTCTGTGGCATTCTCTCCAGACGGCCAGTACATCGTTTCAGGCTCTTCCGATCGAACAATTCGTGTATGGAACGCCACGACGGGAGAGACAGTGGCGGGCCCATTTACTGGACACTCGAATTGGGTCAGGTCTGTGGCAATCTCTCCAGATGGCCAGCACATCGTCTCAGGCTCTTTCGATCGTACAATTCGGGTGTGGAACGCCATGACGGGAGAGACAGTGGCTGGCCCATTTCGCGGACACTCGGATTCGGTCAGGTCTGTGGCATTCTCTCCAGATGGCCAGCACATCGCCTCGGGCTCGGACGATCGAACAATTCGCGTGTGGAGCGCCATAGCAGGAGAGATAGTGGCGGGTCCATTTAATGGACACTCTGGTCAGGTCAGGTCTGTGGCGTTCTCTCCAGATGGCCAGCACATCGTCTCGGGCTCTTCCGATCGAACAATTCGTGTGTGGAACGTCGCAACGGGAGAGACGGTGGCAGGTCCATTTAGTGGACACTCGAATTGGGTCACGTCTGTGGCATTCTCTCCAGATGGCCAGCACATTGTCTCGGGTTCAGGCGATCAAGCCGTTCGTTTGTGGAACGCCATGGCAGGGGAGACAGAAACCACTGGACAGGTTGGTTCCACTAACCAATCCAAGATAAATGACGAGGGATGGATATGTGGTAGCAACGACGAACTTCTAATATGGATCCCGCCGTTACATAGGGCAAATCTTCATCTCCCGAGTCATATCTGGGTTTCAGGCGAACACAAAACTCGCCTGGATCTTTCTACTTTCGTGCATGGTCACAGTTGGAGTACTTGTATTGATACCTAGATAGAACTGCGGCAACGATGTGCTTTTGCTTATAAATCTGATACCGGTAAGGGCCCATCGTGCTATTATGTATTACAGCTGGAGGCCTGGTGTCGGTGTCGGTGTTGACATTGGTGGTTTGGACTCGTTATAGGTGAGGATGATGCGATTATGGAGCTCGACTGGTAATGAAGAGGCGAGCGGAAACGATTGGATTCGAGTGCACGCGAGATAATGAGTGAGAGCGACCGAAGCAGATTACATTTCAGGGGTCGTTTTCGAGCCTTATAACTATTCGTACACTACCGTAGCACAAGATCAGTAAGTATGATGTAACGTACTATGAAGCTTGACGCATTTCTGCGTCACTTTTACCGTAACGAAACTATCCGAGGCAGTCGAGCTCGAAGCAGTAACCCGAATAACACAACACAAGAACACCGCGCGTAACAACACGACCGCACAGTAGTAAACCACTCACAAACAAAACTGAGACATGTGACTGGCCATACGAGAACTAAAGGCCGTTGCGAGAACGAAGCCGAAACAGCGCCTTAAGCGCTTTGGAGAAATTCCACCAGAGCATTCTCATATCGCATTGGCGGCGGTGTCGATAGGCACTCGGCCTGCAATAGAGAGCTAGGGTACGACCTTGAAGCCAGCGAGGCCTGGAAGGTGAACCAAAAGGGCGCTGGCTTGATACTACATACAACGCCGTGCAGGGTGGACGTCGCAAAGCTCATCAGGGTGACATTTTATGTATCTTTTACGTATAGAACATAATTACGAGTCTCTGCGTAAGCAGAAAGTCATCGATCTTCATGTCTGCATGGCCTTGATGCCATGCAACTGTGGTCCATCTTGGTTCACATGTTCCAGCACACAGGTCTCCAGACCGTATCAACCACAGCAAAGATAATTGATCCTTTGATGAGAACACCGTAAATGTCGCAAAATCAGGAAAGGGTTTATAATTGGTCCTGATTGTAACCATAATTATTATCAAATTACAGCCGACTCCTGATTCTTACAACTGACTCATAATTAACTACCCAATATTATAAGTGAACACAGTCAGCAGGTCCAATTATAATGCTTCAGGGTGGTTATCATCAAGATCTGGTGTTAGGTAACTCGATTATAATATCATGTGCCTTAATAGCTGATTACAGTAATCCGATGATTACACCTGCCTTATCTGTTGACTTGTCTTGTTTTCCAACACATTGTATAGTACTTCTGCCTACGCATCCTTTTTTTTTTTGACATCCCCATCTCTTTGTCTATTATCCAACATACAGAATGCCGAAAGAGACAGGACCCAGCAAACGGTCATCGGCAGGAAGAAAGAAGGCTTGTACGATTTGTGGGAACACCTTTCGTCCTCAGGCATTCCCCGTGCACTATGAGGATTCCATTACTCCCAAACTGGATACTCAACTGGACATCACAGGTACGAAGTCCTTTTTTTTGGCGAAATTGGTCAATCCCATGCTCACTTCTGTCCCCAGCCCCCCACCACACCCCAGACGATGAGTCAACGGCTGTGCCCAATAGCACGACAATCAGGGAAATCTGAACAGAGTATCACCCTCACAGCGGCAGGCCTACTAAGACCCATCATATTGATGACCCCAGCCACGCCTCTCGCCCCCCCACTTACCAACCAGACCCTAAACCCTGGTTGCCCTTTGTTACGCACCAATGGGGTGTATCGTGCAACGTGCTAGTTCTGGGTGCGAAGTCGTATCAAGACTTCAGTTTGGTGATTCACAAGTATCGATAGAGCAGGGTGTAACGCCACGGCTGGCGTTATCGTGCGACGTGCGTTCGAGTCTGAGTTCTTCGTAGAGTGAAGTCGTATCAGGACTTCAGTTCGGTGATGCACAAGTACCAAGTCGAGCCGCGCTCAAGACTGGCGTGAGAGG
>WNGR01006776.1_pt2 | contig 12200 bp, 6 predicted proteins | sample 5407581 | NCBI WGS metagenome assembly WNGR01 (sample SAMN13153383, study PRJNA577476) | soil metagenome | isolation source: 80 cm soil or saprolite under Garry oak tree replicate 2 | place: USA:California | collected 2016-06-15
CCGTCGCGAACTGCGCCCTACGGGTTCCCCCAGCTCAGGATGGTCATCGCCAGCAGACGTCCGCTCGTCCGGCAGGGTGATCGGGGCGTGGCATCTTGACTGTCGGCGCTCTCAGGGTCACTCTGTCCGTGAACAGCGGGCCGGTGTTTCGGCCCTCTCTGGACAGTCGCCGTCCATGTGGCTAGACTGCTAATTTGCGCTGCCCTCTTTCCGCTTGCCCTCTTTGTAGAGCTAGGATCTTGGGCGCCACCACACCCTTGACAGCTAGGTCGTCCGGCTGCTAACGCGGCCTGGCGTCAAGCTACAGAGAGTCCCTGGAAGGACGCATCTTGGCAGTCTCCCGCGCGACCCAGGCCACTGCTGCGACCAACTCCATCGCGAACAGTTCTGGGATCCCCGGGGCACCGAAGCGTGTCTCTTTCGCGAAGATTCGCGAGCCGCTGGGTGTTCCCAACCTGTTGGACCTACAGATTCAGTCGTTCGAATGGCTCACCGGCAATGAGGCGTGGTTCCAGCGCCGCATCGACGCAGGTGACGAGACGCCGACGGGCGGCCTCGAAGAGGTTCTCAACGAGATCTCGCCGATCGAAGACTTCTCCGGTTCCATGTCGCTGTCCTTCACCGACCCACGCTTCGACGAGGTCAAGGCCTCCGTCGAGGAGTGCAAGGACAAGGACATGACGTACGCGGCCCCGTTGTTCGTCACGGCGGAGTTCACCAACCACACCACCGGCGAGATCAAGAGCCAGACGGTGTTCATGGGTGACTTCCCGATGATGACCGACAAGGGCACGTTCGTCATCAACGGCACCGAACGTGTCGTGGTGTCACAGTTGGTCCGGTCCCCCGGCGTTTACTTCGACTCGGCGATCGACAAGACGACCGACAAGGACGTCTTCAGCGTCAAGATCATCCCGAGCCGGGGTGCCTGGCTGGAGTTCGACGTCGACAAACGTGACACGGTGGGTGTTCGCATCGACCGCAAGCGCCGGCAGCCGGTCACCGTGCTGCTCAAGGCGCTGGGCTGGTCGACCGAGCAGATCCGTGAGCGTTTCCACTTCTCCGAAACGCTGATCGCCACTCTGGACAAGGACCACACGGCGGGCACCGACGAGGCCCTGCTGGACATCTACCGCAAGCTGCGTCCCGGCGAGCCGCCGACGAAGGAGAGCGCGCAGACCCTGCTGGAGAACCTCTTCTTCAAGGAGAAGCGGTACGACCTGGCCAAGGTGGGCCGGTACAAGGCCAACAAGAAGCTCGGCCTTGCCATGCCCTACACCACCGGCGTGCTGACCGAGGACGACATCGTCACGACGATCGAGTACCTGGTCCGGCTGCACGCCGGCGAGACCACCATGCCGTCGCAGGGCGAGCCCGGCACCGAGGTGCCGGTCGAGGTGGACGACATCGACCACTTCGGCAACCGTCGCCTGCGCACCGTGGGTGAGCTGATCCAGAACCAGATCCGGGTCGGCCTGTCCAGGATGGAGCGGGTGGTCCGGGAGCGGATGACCACTCAGGACGTCGAGGCGATCACGCCGCAGACCTTGATCAACATCCGCCCGGTGGTGGCCGCGATCAAGGAGTTCTTCGGCACCAGCCAGCTCTCCCAGTTCATGGACCAGACCAACCCGATCGCGGGCCTGACCCACAAGCGCCGCCTTTCGGCGCTGGGCCCCGGCGGCCTGTCCCGTGAGCGGGCCGGCATGGAGGTCCGGGACGTCCACCCCAGCCACTACGGCCGGATGTGTCCGATCGAGACGCCGGAAGGCCCGAACATCGGCCTGATCGGCTCGCTCTCGTCGTACGCGCGGGTGAACCCGTTCGGGTTCATCGAGACGCCGTACCGCAAGGTGGTCGACGGCCAGGTCACCGACAAGATCCAGTACCTGACCGCCGACGAGGAGGACAGGTACGTCATCGCCCAGGCCAACGCCATCCTGGACGACGACAACTCGCTGATCGAGGACCGCGTCCTGGTCCGCCGCAAGGGCGGCGAGATGGAAGCCGTCACCCCGGTCGAGGTCGACTACATGGACGTGTCGCCGCGACAGATGGTGTCCGTGGCCACCGCCATGATCCCCTTCCTCGAGCACGACGACGCCAACCGCGCCCTGATGGGCGCGAACATGCAGCGTCAGGCCGTGCCGCTGCTGCGGGCCGAGTCCCCCCTGGTGGGTACTGGCACCGAGCTGCGGGCCGCGGTCGACGCCGGCGACGTGATGGTCGCCAAGAAGGCGGGCGTGGTCGAGGAACTCTCCGCCGACTACGTCACGATCATGGCCGACGACGGCACCCGGCAGACCTACGGGCTGCACAAGTTCCGTCGCTCCAACCAGGGCACCTGCATCAACCAGAAGCCGATCATCAACGAGGGCGACCGCGTCGAGGTCGGCCAGGTGATCGCGGACGGTCCGTCCACCCAGAACGGTGAGATGGCGCTGGGCAAGAACCTGCTCGTCGCGATCATGCCGTGGGAGGGCCACAACTACGAGGACGCGATCATCCTGTCGCAGCGTCTCGTGCAGGACGACGTGCTCACCTCGATCCACATCGAGGAACACGAGATCGACGCGCGGGACACCAAGCTGGGCGCCGAGGAGATCACTCGGGACATCCCGAACGTCTCCGAGGAAGTGCTGGCCGACCTGGACGAGCGCGGCATCATCCGTATCGGCGCCGAGGTCCGCGACGGCGACATTCTGGTCGGCAAGGTCACGCCCAAGGGCGAGACCGAGCTGACCCCGGAGGAGCGGCTGCTGCGCGCGATCTTCGGCGAGAAGGCCCGCGAGGTGCGGGACACGTCGCTGAAGGTGCCGCACGGCGAGAACGGCAAGGTCATCGGCATCCGGGTGTTCTCCCGCGAGGACGACGACGAGCTGCCGCCGGGCGTCAACGAGCTGGTCCGGGTGTACGTGGCCCAGAAGCGCAAGATCCAGGACGGCGACAAGCTCGCCGGCCGCCACGGCAACAAGGGCGTCATCGGCAAGGTGCTGCCGGCGGAGGACATGCCGTTCCTGTCCGACGGCACCCCAGTGGACGTCGTGCTGAACACGCACGGCGTGCCGCGCCGGATGAACATCGGCCAGGTGCTGGAGCTGCACCTCGGTTGGCTGGCCTCCCAGGGCTGGCAGATCGAGGGCGCGCCGGATTGGGCGGCCAAGCTGTCCGACGAGCTGCACAACGTGGCTCCGGGCACCAACACCGCAACCCCGGTGTTCGACGGCGCCAAGGAGGAGGAGATCACCGGTCTCCTCGGCGCGACGATGCCCAACCGGGACGGCGAGCGCATGGTCGCCCAGGACGGCAAGGCCGTGCTCCTGGACGGTCGTTCCGGCGAGCCGTTCCCGTACCCGGTCGCGGTCGGCTACATGTACATCCTCAAGCTGCACCACCTGGTCGACGACAAGATCCACGCCCGTTCGACCGGGCCGTACTCGATGATCACCCAGCAGCCGCTGGGCGGTAAGGCCCAGTTCGGCGGCCAGCGCTTCGGTGAGATGGAGTGCTGGGCCATGCAGGCCTACGGTGCGGCGTACACGCTGCAGGAACTGCTCACGATCAAGTCCGACGACGTCCTGGGCCGCGTGAAGGTCTACGAGGCCATCGTGAAGGGCGAGAACATCCCGGAGCCGGGTATTCCGGAGTCGTTCAAGGTGCTGCTCAAGGAGCTGCAGTCGCTGTGCCTCAACGTCGAGGTGCTCTCCAGCGACGGTGCCGCCATCGAGATGCGGGACACCGACGACGAGGACCTGGAACGGGCCGCCGCCAACCTGGGCATCAACCTGTCCCGGAACGAGTCGGCGTCCGTAGACGACATCGTGAACTGACTGTCCCGCCTCCCCGAAATTTTGGAGTGGTTGCGTTGGGCCTAACGCTCGCGACCGAAGGTTGCCGTGGTCGGCTGCCGTCACGTTCCCCTGAGGTCCCGCTGCGTAGGCCCAACGTCTGACGTTCCAAGAAAGTGAGAAGAACCGACGTGCTTGACGTCAACTTCTTCGATGAACTTCGTATCGGTCTTGCCTCTGCGGACGACATTCGCCAGTGGTCGTTCGGCGAGGTCAAGAAGCCGGAAACCATCAACTACCGCACCCTGAAGCCCGAAAAGGACGGTCTTTTCTGCGAAAAGATCTTCGGTCCGACCCGGGACTGGGAGTGCTACTGCGGCAAGTACAAGCGCGTGCGCTTCAAGGGCATCATCTGTGAGCGCTGTGGCGTCGAGGTGACCCGGTCCAAGGTGCGTCGTGAGCGGATGGGCCACATCGAGCTGGCCGCCCCGGTCACCCACATCTGGTACTTCAAGGGCGTGCCGAGCCGGCTGGGCTACCTGCTGGACCTGGCGCCGAAGGATCTGGAAAAGATCATCTACTTCGCGGCGTACGTGATCACGAGCGTGAACACCGAGCTGCGGCACAACGACCTGCCCACCCTCGAGAACGAGATGCAGGTCGAGCGCAAGCGCGCCGAGAACCGGCGGGACGCCGACATCGAGGCGCGGGCGCAGAAGCTGGAAGCCGACCTGGCCGAGCTGGAGGCCGAAGGCGCCAAGAGCGACGTCCGCCGCAAGGTCAAGGAGGGCGGCGAGCGCGAGATGCGCCAGCTCCGTGACCGGGCCCAGCGTGAGCTGGACCGCCTTGACGAGATCTGGAGCACCTTCACCAAGCTGGACTCCAAGCAGCTCATCGCGGACGAGCAGCTCTACCGCGACCTGGTGGACCGCTACGGCGAGTACTTCGTCGGCCACATGGGCGCCGAGGCGATCCAGAAGCTCCTGCTGGACTTCGACGTCAACGCCGAGTCGGAGATCCTGCGGGACACCATCCGTGACGGCAAGGGCCAGAAGAAGCTGCGTGCGCTCAAGCGCCTGAAGGTCGTCGCGGCCTTCCAGATCACCGGCAACTCACCGCACGGCATGGTGCTGGACTGCGTCCCGGTGATCCCGCCGGACCTGCGCCCGATGGTGCAGCTGGACGGCGGCCGGTTCGCCACGTCGGACCTGAACGACCTGTACCGCAGGGTGATCAACCGGAACAACCGGTTGAAGCGGCTGATCGACCTCGGCGCGCCCGAGATCATCGTGAACAACGAGAAGCGGATGCTGCAGGAGGCCGTCGACGCGCTGTTCGACAACGGCCGCCGCGGCCGGCCGGTGACCGGACCGGGCAACCGCCCGCTCAAGTCGCTGTCGGATCTGCTGAAGGGCAAGCAGGGCCGGTTCCGCCAGAACCTGCTCGGCAAGCGTGTCGACTACTCGGGTCGCTCCGTCATCGTGGTCGGCCCGCAGCTCAAGCTGCACCAGTGCGGCCTGCCCAAGGCGATGGCGCTGGAGCTGTTCAAGCCGTTCGTGATGAAGCGCCTTGTCGACCTGAACCACGCGCAGAACATCAAGTCCGCCAAGCGGATGGTGGAGCGCACCCGCAACGCCGTGTGGGACGTGCTGGAAGAGGTCATCACCGAGCACCCGGTCCTGCTCAACCGCGCGCCGACGCTGCACCGGCTGGGCATCCAGGCCTTCGAGCCGCAGCTGGTGGAAGGCAAGGCCATCCAGCTGCACCCGTTGGTGTGTGAGGCGTTCAACGCCGACTTCGACGGTGACCAGATGGCGGTGCACCTGCCGCTGTCGGCCGAGGCACAGGCCGAGGCCCGCATCCTGATGCTGTCCTCGAACAACATCCTGTCGCCCGCGTCGGGCCGGCCGCTGGCCATGCCGCGTCTGGACATGGTCACGGGCCTGTTCTTCCTGACCAAGCTCAAGGAGAACGGTACGGGCGCCGGCTTCGCGTTCTCGTCGACGGCCGAGGCGATCATGGCGTATGACCGCAAGGTCATCGAACTCCAGTCGCCGGTGAAGATCCGCCTGTACGACCGGAACCCGCCGCGCGGCCAGGAGCCGGAGGGCTGGGAGCCGGGCAGCGTGTGGCTGGCGGAGACCACGCTGGGCCGCGTGCTGTTCAACGAGCTGCTGCCGGCGGACTACCCGTTCATCAACGAGCCGCTGTTCAAGAAGCGCCAGGCGGCGATCGTGAACGACCTCGCCGAGCGGTACCCGATGGTGACCGTCGCCCAGACGCTGGACAAGCTGAAGGACGCCGGTTTCCACTGGGCCACCCGGTCCGGTGTCACCATCGCCATCTCGGATGTCGTTGTCCCGCCGAACAAGCAGGCGATCCTCGACGAGTACGAGAAGAAGGCGGACGCGGTCGAGAAGCGCTACCAGCGCGGTCAGCTCTCGCACGCGGAGCGCAACAACGAGCTGGTCAAGGTCTGGACGCAGGCGACGGAAGAGGTCGCCAGGGCGATGGAGGACTTCTTCCCCGACGACAACCCGATCCCGACGATCGTCAAGTCGGGCGCGGCGGGCAACATGACCCAGGTCCGGTCGCTGGCCGGTATGCGTGGTCTGGTGTCCAACCCGAAGGGCGAGTACATCCCGCGTCCGATCAAGGCCAACTTCCGTGAAGGCCTGTCGGTGCTGGAGTACTTCATCGCCACGCACGGCGCCCGCAAGGGCCTGGCCGACACCGCGCTGCGCACCGCCGACTCGGGTTACCTGACCCGTCGTCTGGTGGACGTGTCGCAGGACGTCATCGTGCGGGAGACCGACTGTGACACCACCCGCGGCATCATCGCGCGGGTCGGCGAGCTCGGTGGAGACGGTCGGATCATCCGCGACCAGCACGTGGAGACCAGTGTCTACGCGCGCACCATCGCAGAGGACGCGATCGACAAGGACGGCAACGTCATCCTCAACCGTGGGGACGACCTCGGTGACCCGGCCTTGGAGAAGTTGCTCAGCAGCAACGTCACCAAGATCAAGGTGCGCAGCGTGCTGACCTGCGAGTCGGCCGTCGGCGTGTGTGCCACCTGCTACGGCCGCTCGATGGCCACCGGCAAGCTGGTGGACATCGGCGAGGCGGTCGGCATCGTGGCGGCCCAGTCCATCGGTGAGCCGGGCACGCAGTTGACGATGCGTACCTTCCACCAGGGTGGTGTGGCCGGCGAGGACATCACCACCGGTCTGCCGCGTGTCCAGGAACTGTTCGAGGCCCGAGTCCCCAAGGGCAAGGCCCCGATCGCCGACGTCGACGGACGCATCCGCATCGAGGACGGCGAGCGCTTCTGGAAGATCACGCTGATCCCGGACGACGGCAGCGAGGAGATCGTCTTCGACAAGCTGTCCAAGCGCCAGCGGATCGCGGCGACGGTCGATGGACCGCTGTCCGACGGTGACCACGTGACGGTCGGCCAGCAGTTGCTGGAAGGCACGCCGGACCCGCACGAGGTGTTGCGCGTGATGGGTCCCCGTGAGGCGCAGTTGCACCTGGTGGACGAGGTCCAGAAGGTGTACCGGGCGCAGGGTGTGTCCATTCACGACAAGCACATCGAGGTCATCATCCGGCAGATGCTGCGCCGCGTGACGATCATCGACTCGGGCGCGACGGAGTTCCTGCCCGGCTCGCTGGTCGAGCGGGCGGAGTTCGAGTCGGCGAACCGCAGGGTCGTGGCGGAAGGCGGCGAGCCGGCCTCCGGTCGCCCGGTCCTGATGGGCATCACGAAGGCCTCGCTGGCAACGGATTCGTGGCTGTCGGCGGCGTCGTTCCAGGAGACCACCAGGGTGCTGACGGACAACGCGATCCAGGGCCGCTCGGACCGTCTGGTCGGCCTGAAGGAGAACGTGATCATCGGCAAGCTGATCCCGGCCGGCACCGGCATCAACCGGTACCGCAACATCCAGGTACAGCCGACGGAGGAGGCGCGGGCAGCGGCATACGCCATCCCGTCCTACGACGACGGCTACTACACCCCGGATGTCTTCGGCACCGGCACCGGCGCAGCGGTACCACTGGACGACTACGACTTCGGTCGCGACTTCCGGTAGGGACATGGCGCATTGGCAGGGACCCCGGCTCTGAGCCGGGGTCCCTGCCATGTCAACTCCCGTGTACCAGTTCTGGGCTGCGAGCCAGGTTGACACGCCTGATTGTGTCGGACACAATAGAGGCGTGCAGCGGGTCCGGTTCACTCAGTCGACACGCAAACACCGAATCGGTCGCGCACACGCGTTGCACGTGATGAACAACTGCACACCCACGATCACGGCTGCCACCAGCGAACTGCCCGAGCGGCGAACATGGATCGGCGCGGATGACAGAGGCGTTGAGCTGGAGATCGTGGCCGTAGTCGAGCCAGATTACCTGTTGGTGATCCACGTGATGCCGGCGCACTTTCGGAGGTCGCGATGAGTGGACGCAAGTACATCCTCGGTCCCGATATCGACCTGGGTCAGGAAGAGGTCCAGCTACCCAGCGGAGAGCGGCTGACCGAGGCACGAGCGAGTGAGATCGCCGAGGAGACGCTGCGTGGCGTCCGGGGCCGACCCTCGCTCACGGGGCATGGGCAGCATTCTCCACGTGTGTCTTTCCGGCTGCCGGCCGAGGAACGAGAGCTGGCCGAGCGAGTGGCCCAGCAAGAAGGCAAGACGGTCTCAGCGCTGGCACGTGAGGCGCTGGAGCACTATCTCGCCGAACGACCCGGAGCGTAGCCACCGTTGTCGTTTCCGAGCGGTTACGCAAGGACCGAGCGGATCTCGGCTGCGGTGATCGGTCCGGCCCGTAGGATCTTGACCTCCGGCCCGATCAGCCGGACCAGCGTAGAAGGCACTGGATAGGCCGCGATGGCATCGGCGTCGACCACGTGGACAACATGCCCGGCCGGCCACTCCAGGGCGTCCAGCGTGGCCTGACCCGGCCCTACAGAGGCGCTACCGGACTCGTTCAGGCTGGTGGCCGTCAGTGGCTCACCGACCTCGGCGATGATCTGCAGGGTCGCCGGGTGATCCGGCACCCGGATCCCCACGGTCCCGTCCAACGTGACCAGTCGATCCGGCAGCAACGATGACCGCCGGACCACGACTGTCACCGGTCCGGGTGTCAGCGCCCCCAACACCAGCGAAGCCGACGGCGTCAGCAATGCGAACCGCTCGGCCATCGAGAGCGACGAGCACGCCACGTGCATGGCCTTGGCGCGGTCCCGCTTCTTGGCCGCGAAGGCACGCTCGACCGCGTCCAGATCGGTGGCCACGGCGGCCAGCATGTGACCGGTCTCGGTCGGCAGCACGGCCAGGCCGCCCTTGCGCAGCACGTCAGCGACCTGACGCACGTCGGCGAGGCGCAGGGTGCCCGATGGTCGGCCGGACATGAACGCGAACTCGGTCACGGCGAGACAGAATACGCTGCGTCACCCCGGCGGCCGGGAATAGCACACCTGGCGACCCCGTTACACTCACTGCACCGCCGTGGCTGGGTCACGAGTGAGGTGGCTAACCCCACCCCGTTTTGACCTGACCACAGGCCGCGAGGTATCTTTGGTAATCGTGCCCGACCCACGTCGGGCCACTCCGCGTGCCTGCGCGCGTCGGGTGAGGCACTTCGGTGCTTCCCGGGCTGGCGGTAGGCGGCGGAAGTCCTCCCGAAACCTGTTGGGACACTAGCGGTCCCGCGCGGGTCCTGGAGCCGGGCGACACGCCCGACCTCGGGATACGGAGGGACCAAGTACACAGAGGTCTCAGGTGCATTCCAGTGCGCACGAGACGCCAACGCAGGAGAAAGCCGGTCTATGCCCACGATCCAGCAGCTGGTCCGCAAGGGCCGCGAGGACAAGGTCGCCAAGCAGAAGACTGCGGCACTCAAGGGGAGTCCGCAGCGGCGCGGCGTGTGCACCCGCGTCTACACCACCACCCCGAAGAAGCCGAACTCGGCGCTGCGCAAGGTCGCTCGCGTCAAGCTGACCAGCGGCATCGAGGTCACGGCCTACATCCCGGGTGAGGGTCACAACCTGCAGGAGCACTCGATGGTGCTGGTCCGCGGTGGCCGGGTGAAGGACCTGCCCGGCGTCCGCTACAAGATCATCCGCGGTTCGCTGGACACCCAGGGCGTGAAGAACCGCAAGCAGGCTCGCAGCCGGTACGGCGCGAAGAAGGAGAAGAGCTGACATGCCCCGCAAGGGTCCCGCGCCGAAGCGGCCGCTGATCTCCGACCCGGTGTACGGCTCGCCGCTGGTCACCCAGTTGGTCAACAAGGTGCTCAAGGACGGCAAGCGTTCGGTCGCCGAGCGCATCGTCTACGGCGCACTGGAAGGTGCCCGCGACAAGACCGGCAACGATCCTGTTGTCACGCTCAAGCGTGCGTTGGACAACGTGAAGCCGACCATCGAGGTGAAGAGCCGCCGCGTCGGCGGTGCCACCTACCAGGTGCCGATCGAGGTCAAGCCCGGTAGGTCCACCACCCTGGCGCTGCGTTGGTTGGTGAGCTTCTCCAAGGCACGCCGTGAGAAGACCATGATCGAACGACTGATGAACGAGCTGCTCGATGCGAGCAACGGCTTGGGTGCCAGCGTGAAGCGACGCGAGGACACCCACAAGATGGCTGAGTCCAACAAGGCTTTCGCCCACTACCGCTGGTAACACACCGGCCGGCCAACCAGGCTGACCGGTCAACTGGCACTGCCAAGACAGGGGACGACACCGTGGCACGCGACGTGCTCACAGATCTGGCCAAGGTCCGCAACATCGGGATCATGGCTCACATCGACGCGGGCAAAACCACGACGACCGAGCGGATCCTCTTCTACACGGGGATCAACTACAAGATCGGCGAGGTGCACGACGGCGCCGCGACGATGGACTGGATGGAGGAGGAGCAGAAGCGGGGAATCACCATCACTTCTGCCGCCACCACCACGTTCTGGGCCGATCACCAGATCAACATCATCGACACGCCTGGGCATGTCGATTTCACTGTTGAGGTCGAACGGTCCCTGCGGGTGCTCGATGGTGCCGTTGCCGTGTTCGACGGCAAGGAGGGCGTCGAGCCCCAGTCCGAGCAGGTGTGGCGTCAGGCCAACAAGTACGACGTGCCGCGGATCTGTTTCGTCAACAAGATGGACAAGATCGGCGCGGACTTCTACTTCACGGTCCGGACGATCAAGGAGCGCCTCGGCGCCCGGCCGCTGGTGATCCAGCTGCCGATCGGTGCCGAGTCGGACTTCACCGGCGTCGTCGACCTCGTCGAGATGCGGGCGCTGACCTGGCGCGGTGAGGTGCAGAAGGGTGCCGACTACACGGTCGAGGAGATCCCGGCCGATCTGGCCGAGAAGGCAGCCGAGTACCGGGAGCAGCTGATCGAGGCCGTCGCCGAGACCGACGACGACCTGATGGAGGCCTACCTCGGTGGCGAGGAACTGACCGTCGAGCAGATCAAGACCGGCATCCGCAAGCTGACCATCACCAGCCAGGCCTACCCGGTGCTGTGCGGTTCGGCGTTCAAGAACAAGGGCGTGCAGCCCATGCTCGACGCCGTGGTCGACTACCTGCCGACGCCGCTGGACGTCCCGGCGGTCGAGGGCGTCCTGCTCGACGGCGAGACGGTGGTCACCCGCAGGCCGAGCACTGACGAGCCGTTCTCGGCGCTCGCCTTCAAGATCATGACGCACCCGTTCTTCGGCAAGCTCACCTACATCCGGGTCTACTCGGGCCGGATCGCGGCGGGCACGCAGGTGATCAACTCCACCAAGGAGCGCAAGGAGCGCATCGGGAAGCTCTTCCAGATGCACGCCAACAAGGAGAACCCGGTCGACGAAGCCATCGCCGGGCACATCTACGCGGTCATCGGGCTCAAGGACACCACCACCGGTGACACCTTGTGCGACCCGCAGGCGCCGATCGTGCTCGAGTCGATGACCTTCCCGGACCCGGTGATCCAGGTCGCCATCGAGCCCAGGACCAAGGCCGACCAGGAGAAGCTGGGCGTCGCGATCCAGAAGCTGGCCGAGGAGGACCCCACCTTCCAGGTCAAGCAGGACGAGGAGACCGGCCAGACGATCATCGCCGGCATGGGCGAACTGCACCTCGAGGTGCTCGTCAACCGGATGAAGAGCGACTTCAAGGTCGAGGCGAACATCGGCAAGCCGCAGGTCGCGTACCGCGAGACCATTCGTGGCACGGTGCTGAAGTACACGTACGTGCACAAGAAGCAGACCGGTGGCTCCGGTCAGTTCGCCAAGATCATCATTAACCTGGAGCCGCTGGGCCGGACCGAGGACGGCGCGCTGTACGAGTTCGACAACAAGGTCAGCGGTGGCCGCATCCCGAAGGAGTACATCCCTTCGGTGGACGCGGGCGCCCAGGACGCCATGCAGTACGG
>WNGR01006779.1_pt1 | contig 12198 bp, 8 predicted proteins | sample 5407581 | NCBI WGS metagenome assembly WNGR01 (sample SAMN13153383, study PRJNA577476) | soil metagenome | isolation source: 80 cm soil or saprolite under Garry oak tree replicate 2 | place: USA:California | collected 2016-06-15
GGGGGGGGCAGACATAAAATACTGCTAATAAAAACCTGCCAGCAAAAGTGTGCATCTTAAACGAAGGTGGATTAGGGCAGACGTATACATGCAAGCGAAATAATGAGCAGAAGACCAAATTACGAGAACAAGAGCAAAGATGAAGCGAAACGAGAATGAACGTCGACTTGTGTGGAGATGTGCAGCGGGAAAGATTTGTGAGTGAGTGCGGTTAAATTCCTGGGATAAGATGGTGGCGGCAGGGTCGATTGTAGAGGGAGCGCGCGTAGCATAAATAGATGGATGGATGGATGAGGTGTATGTGATGGACTGAACGGACAAACAACAGTGCAGATGGTCAATAAAACAACAAGCGTGAAAATCAAAAGTCATCGTCCGGAGTCGAGAACGACATAGGCGAAAGAGGTTGGCATTCCCTTTTCGCAACCGCATCGAGGCTAGAAAAAGGTGGAAGAGCAGGCGTGGAAGGCGAGCGCCTCAACGATAACTTCAACGATGGTCGCGATGGCTATTAGGGCAAACCGGTTTGAGTGGAAACAACCCACGACAAGGCTGAACAGACACTGACCACTTTGAATATTGGATTGATGGCTGACTTGGGTGCATCCAAGCCAGGACTCGGAGATAATCCACCAACGTGCCCACCATAAGGCAGCTCATTCAGCGACGACGGGACGGCGAGTGAGGGCCTCGGTTGATGTAGGCTCTCATCAGCGCCATCGCCGCTTTGTTGTAGCGTTCGCCACGATCCTGCAGGCGACAAGCTTAGAGTATGTATGGGCGGAGGCGAACCGAGGTCGGAAACTGAGCTGGAATCCATCGATCCTTGGGTGAGGTGATGGCTGACGGACTGCTCTGATGTACCCGAAGCCGAGAAGTCATCGGGGAGGCCAAGAGGAGAAGATGCAGACGGGTCTCGAATCGAAAAGAAAAGGCTGGGCATGGTCCGTAAGGAAGGACCAGGGTCACTGTCGTTTGTCGCAAAAGACATGACAGACATCACCGCACTGCCCCGAACGTCCGAGGATGACATTGAATGATCATCATCAAATTCACGCTTGCGTGCCTTCGCCATCCGCTCATACGGTCCCAAACCAATTGCGCCGTCCCCGTGAGTCGAATGGTCCCGAACAGGACCTCCACCATTGCGCAGCCTGTTGTGCTCTGAGCCAGCAAGACGTGACGCATCTTGCGAGTTGACCAAGTGTGCGTGCGACTGCCATTTCCACTCGAGCTCCTGCTTCGTGTGGGCTTCCATAATGATCTGGCTGCGATTCTGCATGACAGCCCGGGATTGCTCTTGCTGTGCCTTTTTCATCTGAGCGCGCCGCTGCATTTCCGCTTCCCGTGCCATACGTGCTGCCTCTTTCTTCACCTTCTTGGGGTCCTTCGGAGGTGCTGCGGAGATAGGCGACTGGACTTCTGGTAACGAACGACTGTCCGTGCTCGAGGACTGCGTCCGTTTGAGGGATGGCGTGCTGCTCTGACTCTGAGAGACATGGAGTTCGTCCACAGGAGGTAGGTGACTTTTGTCCCCATTGCCAAACATGCCCCCGAGCCCGCGCCACCTCTGCTTCCGGAAGGGGGGCGGCTTATGCATGGTATCAGGTTCGGCAGAAGGTCGAGCCGGAAATTCTTGGGCAATAGGCGACGTGGTGGTATCCATGGGATGGCCGGTGAAGTGTTCCTCGGGGACCTCGGCTTGTGAAGAGGTCTGTATACCATCCCAGCCATTCTGGGAGTTGGGAGAAGGTTCCGCACTCGGATACGGAGAAGACGTGGACGATTCCGTTGTTGAGTGTTGTAGTGGAGGAGGGCGCTGTGGTTTATGGCCGGGTACGTGAGGAAGGTGCGCATACTGAGGGTCTGTTGGGTCGACTGGAAGATAGAAGGACTGTCGATGTGACGACGATGCCTCGAGGGTGCATGGAATGTGAGATGATAGGTGGGAGCCAGGTGGCTGGACGACACGCGGTGAACTTGTGAATTGAGAAACGGGGGTCGAGAGGCCGGTGGAATGTCCCGACAGAGAGGTGGACACGGATAGGGCTGGTGGGATATGGTCACGACGATTACCTGCCGCCTCGAGGAGATAGGGATGCCCCATGCAGTCAAGGCTGGTCAACCGAGATGCGGGGTCATACTTGAGTAGGTCAGCGATGCACTCGATAAGCCTTGGGGGAACCGAGCGGTCAAAAAGCGACGCAATATCTCTGGGAGGAATCTGGAACAAGTACAATGAGAGGGTGAACTAGTGCAGGTCGACGCACACAAACCTTTTGGAAGGTGAAACCAAAATTATCCCTAGCCATTCGCACGCCTCCTTCCCATCTCCCACCGCCGAAAGGTCTGCCTCGTATATCGAAGCCATAATTCTCACAAGGGTCACCGAGAATCTCAGTTATCTTGTAAAGTTGATCGGCCTCCCGCTTCCCAGGAAACATAGGCCTGAGATTGACGAGCTCAGCCATGATCGTGCCCAGAGCCCACATATCCACGGGATTTGAGTAGTCTCTGCTCTTGAGCAGAACCTCTGGGGCGCGATACCACCGAGTTGAGACGTACTCCGTGTAAGGAGGTTTGCTCTGAGTCTCCCGCGCCAGGCCAAAATCGGCTAGTTTAACAATGACTTTGACATCTTGCTCCAGAGGGGCGTCCGGCGGAGCGACTGGTGACAAACTGGGATATGTGTGGTGTCCAGTGGTTGTCACGAGTATATTTTCGGGCTTCATGTCACGATGAAAGTAGCCCGATTCGTGGATGTGATTCAGACCATGAACAATCTGACGAAAAATGGAGGCGACGAGCCCACCAGCGAAAGGACGGCCGCGACGAGACTTGATAAGCTGAAAAAGATGGCCCTCCATTGGCTCGAAGACGAAATAGAGTTCCTTGGAGTCTGGAAGAAGAAATGAATCGTACAGGGGTATGATGTGTGGATGAGGGGGTATTGCGAGTAATGCCTTTGATGTGGTCAGAGAGGGGATGAACAGAGAAAGAAAAGACGAATGCACACCTCAATTTCCTTGAGCCTCCTGCACTCATCCCAGCCGCCTTCCCACCTCTTCTTCATACGTTTGACGGCAACGAGATGCATATTCGCGTACTCTGGCCGTGTGCCGACGACGGTTTGCATTGCAGACATTGGGGTATTGGTGGGTAGGGGCCCATGCCAATCACAGAGCCAGACGGTACCAAAGGAACCGTCCCCGACGGCCTTGATGGGGGTAAAAGAGCGTGTTGAGGCTGTGGGTGATCGAAGGTTAATTGAAACGAGAACAGGAATCAGACGTCAGGGATAACGAACAGCTCTGGGCATTTCCGTATCGCACACCCGTGGAGGTGAAGTCGACGGCAGGTATTGCGAGTGCTGTGAACGACTCCCTTGGTGCGGGCAAGGGAGTTGGGCGGTGAGCATGACCTTGTTGGACATGTTGGTGGGACATGATCTGCGTGTGTGGTGCATTGCCCTGTTGTGCGATTTGAGGAGGGAGAGTCCGTAAAGCCAGTGCGAGAGAGAAGAAGAGAGGATGGACCACTATAAGGGCATACGCACGGGGAGCGAAAAGTAGGAGAGGAGGGAAGGAGGAAGAGGAGAGTTAACGGAAGAGAATAATAAAAAGGTGAGTGAACGGGGAAGGGAGGGGAGGGGAAGGGGGGTGGTGTAAGGTAAGGCAAGGCAAGGCAAGGCGAGACAGGGAAAGGGAAGGAGGAAGGGAAGAGAAAGGAAAGGAAAGGAAGAGAAGGAGGGGAAGGACTGAATCCGCGTTCGTTCGATTGTCGTAGCCGCGGATGCAGTCTCGTCTCGCGCGAGGAGGTAATCGTTCGCTGATCCTGAATAATTTTTTTAATAAACGCTGATACAGTATTATAGTTTTTTTACTATTTTTTGTACACGCGTATTACATTGGTTGCGACTTCTCTTCTTCCGCCCCGCTTGTAGTCTTTACACCATTTCAGACCATCTCAGATCCTTTCCCACTCCGGGTCACATGGCGGCTTCCCTCACACCATCTCGTGCTAGAAGCCCATCTTGATGCGTCCATCCAACCCTCCGATCTCTCCGACCACTCCGACGTCAACCCTCTTGATACATGACATATACATCATTTGTATTTCCTTCCCCCCGACGCTTATTTCCACTCTCTCGTTTCCGGTTGGTAATTCTTCCCACATTCAGATCTTCCCGATCCAGCGTTCAGCTTGATGGATCGCACGCATTAGACACTCGCCTATTCTCGTACCATCACTTCGGTTGCGACTTACCTTTTTTGACTTACTTGTGCAGATCCATCTCCCGATCCGTATTTCCTTATCCCTCTCTTTGTATATTGTAACCAAAACGACGTCAATCATCCCCACTAACTCTCCACAAAACAGCTAATGTCAATATGGCACTTCATTGAAAAGTTTCGAAATGCTCTCCCCGTAGTGGCTTCGTCTGATCACTTCCCCCAGTACTGGTCCGATGTCAATCACTTCGAGCTTCTTGCACCTCGCCTGGTTTTCTTCCTGTGGCAACGTGTTTGTCACGATCAGTTTTTCCAACGCGCTTTTCTCCACGGCCTCTAGCGCGTTTCCGCTTAAAATGCCGTGTGTTACCATCGCATACGATTTTGCTACTCCCGCCTCGGTTAGGTGTTGAGCCGCCAGGCAAAGCGTTCCACATGTATCAGCCATGTCGTCCACCAAGATTGCCACCTTGCCTTCGACGTGCCCAACAAGCACCATTCGCGATACCTCGTTCGCCCTTTTCCGTTCCTTATGAAACAGTGCAAAGTCGACCCCAAGCCGGTCCGCCATTGATGTCGCCCTACAGATAGCATATATACCGTTCTCTTAGCATAGCCGATATCGATCGACCTACGCACCTTTTGGCACCACCCGCGTCAGGTGAGACGATGACAACGTTTGATAGGTCAAACTTGGTTCGAATATAAAGTATTAATGAAGGTTCGGCGTAGAGCTGGGCAAGCGATGTCAAGTGATATGTGTGCCGTACGCTCATAGGCTAAGAGAAGTGACAACTTACGCTGTATCCGACTCACGATCAGCAAATCAAGAACGGATGTGCCGGAATGGACAGACCTACTTGTCAACCGGTACATCGAAGAAACCTTGGATCTGTGATGCGTGTAGATCCATCGTCTTGTGTTATGGAATCCGGTATTCAAAGTTCGGTCGTACCAAAGTCAGTTCACAGCACAAGCGTGTCGATGGCACACCCACAATAAGGTGATCACATCCGGACTTTTGCAACATGTTCGCCACTAGTTTTGCGGTGATCGGTGCACGACTCTTGTCTTTTTTGTCTTGACGCGCATACGGGAACAGGGGGACGACGGCGGTGATACGCTTCGCGCTGGCAATCTTGCAAGCGTGGATCATAATGCAGAGTTCCATCAAGGCCGTATTCACTGCCCCGCATCCCGTATTGATGATATACACATCGTCCTCGCGCACCGATTCGGCGATGCGAACGTTTGTCTCGCCGATGCCGCTCTGCGTTACTTCTGCGCGTGCGACTGGTATGCCAAGCCTAAGAATCATCAGCTGCCGAGGAGAGGAAGCATATATCGGGTATGCTTTGCTACCGTCTGCAAATGGTCTCTGCCAACTGTGGGTGACTTGTGCCTTGCCATTGTATTCAATCAGTAGACTAGCTTCAGGTAGCACGGTAGTGACGCACCTGTGAATATTCGGATCCCGGTACCGTTCAACATTTTAAAGCACGGGACAAGCCAAGTCCCATGGATTGACAGAAGGGGTGTCGAGGCTAAAAAAAGAGAGGACCGTGGCAACGTTCCACAACTGGATAAGTGCAGGAGCCGACGTTCATTTGCCCCCACCAAGCAGCCACGCCACAATTCTCCGATTTCGGGCCGGTTTGAGACAAAAACAGGTTTTGGCCTCTCATCCAGCACCGAAGTCTGGCCACTGGCTAGACTCGGCATTAGGTGACATACTATTGCGCGATCCTATTCATCGACTGATCCGCATGGAACCACTAACAGTCGAGTGGCAGTCAGAAGCCACACCGTCCTCGGGCTTGGCAAACTTGGCGAAGGCGCAGCCCGTCTGATTTCAGCACTCTTTACACTCTTTACGCTCCCCCACATTGTAGCCGCTGAATTAACCAATCAATTCCGAACACACCCCATCTTTACTCGGTTAGGGTTGGTTTCATCGTGTGTAATTAAATTCGCACTAAGATCGTGGCGTTCTGGACATGCATAGACCTCGCAAGACTACTTAGTTGCTCACCGTGACAACGCTGCTAGCTCTATGATAGCTCACTTATGCGCGAAAGATTAGTGGATGCAAGCCTGCCACCCCGCAACCGTGCGTGTGTTCGCATGATTTCGCGCTTCCGATCGGCTCCGCGAGCCCACACCACACTAGGACGAATGGGGATTTCTTGCCCACGTAGCGGCTGTGACAAGCACGATCATGTTAGCTCCAGCTTACGCGGTATACCTTCCCTTGTGTTAATTCATTGGGGTTAGCCTGCCGGCCTTCCTGCAATTTTTTCTCTCCGCTCATTCCGGGAAGGGAAGCCGCCAGCCAGCGCTACGGTTCCACATTTAGGTTTCCGGGCTTAGCCTCACCTACGTACAGCACCTGCTCTCGCTACAGCACCAACCCCATCACCTGTGTGGCCTGTGGGAAGGGAAGAACAAAAAAACCCTCGCGCTCAACTGGTGACGCAACTGTCCCAACGTAATGCACCGGTACTTGGCTCTTCCCTTGTCAGCCAAGCGCAACCATGGTACGTACACGGCGCTTCTACCTGGGTCCACATGACCGCATCTCCCACCATCCAATCCACCCCACCTTCCCCAAACCAAACTCTGAGGTCACTGCCAAGAAGCAACCCTTCCCTCGCACTTTGCGCCATAGGGGATCACCGGCACGGGGCCGATAGACTACTTCGCGTCCCAGCCTCGTGTCCTGGTGGCTCCCGTGGTGTCGTGCGCGCCTTGTTGGTGCCCAAAGTCGGTTTAGTCTCGTCACGACCGGCTCGACCGATCGAAGCATTCGCGAAACCATAGTAAAATGAAAACGTGATTGCGGCCGCTTCTGTGCTTTTCTCTCACGTTTGGTCCCGGTGCTCGCCACGCCACCGAACCCAGAAACACCGACATGTGTAGTACACACATCACATCACGGTCACGCTCGCCCGCTTATGAGACGCCCTTCGTTTTTTCTCTCGTTTTCTCTTTTGCGCCAGCCTCATAAACCCGCTGGGCCTGGACTCACTCGCACTCAAGGCGCAAAGAAGACACGCCCCACTCCCACTCCCCTCCCCTGCTCTTCCTCTTCCCTTAACTTTCTCCAAGAATGCTCCGTGTGACCTGTCGACTCACTGACACGTGTGCGATGTTACGCCACGGTGGTGGTTCATCGCTTATTCCGTGCTTCGATTCCTCACGTACGCCATGTACATAAATCGAGTAGCGCTTGGGAACCAAATTTTCTTTGCCTTCGTTGAAACAGGACGTCGGAAAGATTTAACCTGGCTCAAAGGTGCCAGCGGGCAGCCCCCAAGCAGGTCAGTGTTTCCCCCCTTCTCCCCAATGCGAGAGTGAGCATCTCTAGATCCGAAGATGACACGATGTGACGTGTGACCCGAAGCAGGGAACTTCCTAATCAAGTGTCGTGAAAACAAGGTTGCGTCGACATGCTGTTCCCAACTGCCAATCAAGGCTATTGGTTATACTGTCCGACGCAATTAATACGTCTTCACATATGTTTCCCACGACAGAATGGGCGACAGCTCACCGGCATGCTCTGGGCCGCATATATTTAAACGCTGCGAGCCTAGGCAACAGCGGAAATCAAAATCACGCACGTTTTCACGTTTCCCGTTGGCAAGATGCATGTGGCCCATCAGAACACCATAGTTCTGGTAATCGACAGTCGGATGGCACACTAATCGACTAAAACATTCCAGAAAGCGAACAAGCACTACGCTACAAAACTACATATCTGCGATAATCAGGGGTGATGTTGTATGACGAGGCAGCAAAAGAATGGAATGGGCGTGGGGACAGACGACTCAGTAGAATATAACAAGCGATCCTCCTCACTTTGAGATGTCGCGGTGGTAAAGGTGTGGAAAACGAGGACGTAGCAGTGGGAGAATAGTACCCTGACACTGTAACGTCTCGAGCGAAAAGGGGGTGTAAAGATATCGGCACAAGGTGGACATTGTGGAGTGGTGAAATGAACTGTGAAAAATGATCGGAAAGTGGACGGAGGGGACAAGACCAAGCAAGACAAGAGACCGGAGTAGAATAACTTCAAAATGGAGGATGCGTACGAAGCAAAGTTTACTTATGTTACACTTGTGACGATCGTCCATATAATATTAAGAGTGCCAGTGTAGTAACCCCCGTAGCGGCGGATGGCATGCTTCACTGGCCCGAGCCGCGGTTCAAGATACTCAACAACTGAGAGTTCTGAGGGCTCACAGTTGAATGGCGGTACGGGACTGTGGGAGTGAAAGGAAGACTTTGAGCCGGGGCTGGTCCGGAGGCAGAGCGTGAAGGTTGAACTCGCAGCGGTGGCGGTGGACCTCTGCTCACTGCAGGCGGGTAAGGTCCAGTCCGAGGTGGTATACCAGTCACGATAGAGGGGATTGGGGGAATGGGATAAGTACTAGGGCCGGGGAAGTTAGGCATCGGCGGAATTGGAGGTCGGTGAAAGCCCGACGAAGACGGGTAGGATGTTCCCGAGAGTGCACTAAGCAGTTGAGCCTGATTCATGCTTCCTCGAGTGTTGAATGGTCGCGGGGGATGACTCGGAGCTGGGCAGAAGGAATTGCTGGTTCGCGGACGTACAATGAACGCATTATCTTGGGTTGGTGGATTAAAATATCCTGTCTGAGGTACGTGGTGCAAGTAGGGTCCATGGGTATTGGAGTACATTGACGATAAGTTAGTGAAGTTATGAGGCATCGCGGCATTGGGGGGGAGCGGGGCATGAACGGGGGCAGGTGGTACTTGGCCGGGAGACAATTGTAGGTGCGTCGTCGGGCGCATTGCCGGGGCAGGTGTCATTCGAGATGACTCGTCAACTACCGCCTCAAGAAGAGCGAGTTGCTTCAGTCGCTTGCCGTTTATGGGAATGCCAGCAGGTCGAGCCAGATAGGGAGAAAGATCAGCTGTGATCATGGACGTTCCTCTCGAATGGGCGGATTTCGCACTTGGTGACTGAGGCATTGACAACCCCGACATAGCTGTAGACAAGCTTGCTAGTAAAGGTGATGCCATGTGAGCCCCTGGGGAGGAATCGCTGAGACGGCTCGAATCGTCTGACGGAACTGCCACGCTCGCTTGTTGCTTGGATGGTTTAGACGAGGGGCGGGAAAGGACAGCGGCAGCGGAATCTGCGACGTTGATAGACGCAGGCGCCGTACGGGCTTGGGGACCTCCATGTACTTCTCCGGTTGCAAGAGGTACCGAGGGAGGGAGGGGCACAGCACTAGCCAAAGGCACATTACCACCATTGGCCTTAGCGGAGGACGTCAAAGCACTGAGAAGGCGAGCAAAGTGGGGGTCGACTGTCTTTGCACCGAAACCATTACTCTCCGTCACTTGCGCAACATCGACGTGGCTGGCAAGCGCCTCGCTATACAGGGGTGAAGGGGTCTGAGGATCTCCATTATCAACCGATGAAGTTTGGGAGCTCGACTCTTGTGCACTTGCATCCAAGTGCGGTGTGGGGCGAGGATGGAACTCTACGACTGAAGCATCGCTCTCATCGGGAAACTCTTGTTTAGGCCGAGTATCCTTGGTTCGCGGTGTCCGCCGCGATGGCTTTCGGGGCTTGTGCTCATTAATGAACGTTTTCAGAGGGCTTAATCGATAATCAGCGAGAGGCGCTCGGTCTGACGGATATAACGCACCCAATGAAAGGAGAAATAAGATAAAATTTTCCCGGGACAGCCTTATTCCGCTTCCACGTAGGTAGATCGGCAAGCCTGAACCACTCAATTTTCTGGACAGAAAGAGTCCGCTCAATGCTTCGTTATAGCCGGGGGTCACTCACGCTAATTTCTTTGCGCGTTTTGGTTTCAAAGGGAAACTCCTCAGGAACTCCGGGAACGACGAAGAGTGATATTTGTTGTTCTTTGATTTCCATTTCAATTACGCCTTCGGGGTCTATCTTGCCATTGAGATTGTAACCGGTTTCTTCTGCAACCTGAACGGAGATTATGACGAAGCCTTAAACAATAAAAGGTGTGGCACACCTCACGCGCGGCACACTCATGAGAGGGTTCATTCTGGTTTATCTTCCCTTTCGGGAAACCCCATCCCGAAGAAGACTTCCAACCTTTCACAAGCACCACCTGAACCGCGCAGCCCTAAGTTGCTGATCATAGAAGAAAGGTGTGAAACCCGACCTTATCCCAGGAGTCGTTGAGCATAATCGCACCACAGACAGGGACTCTGGTCTTGTAGCGCATAAAATGGTCAAATGCGCCATCATGATCACCCCTCCAGCGCTCAAGGAGGGGACATGCTTGGAAGAACATCTCCGAGAACTTTTTCAGGGGTAGCGAAGGAAATTTGGGGTTTTCTTCTCGGATGAAATCTTCATAGTACCAATGTCTGGAAGGAAAAGCAGATTGGTGAGAAATGGGCGTGAAGGTAAGATGCAGATCCGTACGCTTGTTCAACCTGGAAACATATCCGCTCCAGAGATGCTAATTCACCATCCGGAAGATTGAGAATGAATCGACTGGGCCAGGGATTAACGGCAGGGAAGAGACAGAGGATGGAATCTAACCTGGAAAGATCGTCAAGGACTTCGTCAATGGCGGAGTACTTGTAAGGATTGGGTGGATGTGTATGGGAAGGTGGCGATAATTCAGGAGATGAGGAAGAGGATGAGGTCATGGTGATGAGAGTAAGAGAAGAGAGAGAAGAGGCTACAAGTGTTTTGGTCGGGTCGGGTTGACTGGGGGGAATCGCAGGCGCAGCTCACTTGCGGGCCACAAACACTCGTCAACCCGGTTCGGCTATTCCCGTTCATAGCACGTGCTACAATACATTAAATTCAAATTAGCGGAATCCCATCCGTCTAGCATACTCCCGCTCCTCTTCTTGCTTTAATCCATCTGGCCCTGACCAGTTAGCAGAACTCGTGCGTGCGCGGAACCGGCTCGTTCGACTTCTGAATATATCTTCCATTCGTAGAGGGCGTACAGGCCCAAAGATATCGTCCGGATTTACCCTGCTCTGCGACTCTAGTGCAGCACGTAGCTCGGGCGACTGTGTCCATACGGGTGCGTCGAATTTTCGCGCGCGATTTTCGTCTTCTGAGTCTGAATACTCGCTGTTAGGTTCTGGTAGCTCGATCATCTCGCTCGTAACTGGCGGCTCTGCATCTGGCCGTTGTGCATGTTTATGCGTCGCCATCTGTGACTGCATTGCCCTCTTTGACGGGACATCATCAGAGCCTGCTGGTGCTTTGCCTTTGCCTTTGGCCGAGGCAGGAGCGGGAGTGGCCTTGACAGCAGGCTTCTCGGTTAGCACAGCTTTGGAACCCGTAGTTTGATTGAGCGACGTCGTAGATGGCTGCTTGGTGATGGTCACTGCCCTCACACTTGTAGCCTGGCTAGGCTTTCTGATGCGAGTTGGGGGCGCCTCCTTTTTCTCCTTCGATGGCGGCTTAGCTTTCGGCACCTCAACGGTCACCTTTTTCTTCTTATTGTCCTCCTCAAGGTGCTATAATAAGAGGTGTGTTAGTACACTCTAAGAGTGCGAGATTTGAGCCGACCTTCGAGTCTGCCTTGACAAGTGGTCGTTTTCCTGTGTTCTCTTCGCGCTCTTTCTTTCTGCGCTCGGCGATATCTTTTGCTTTCTTTTCCTCCTCATCAGCTTTGATCTTCTCTTCCTCCACTTTCTTTTGCAACACTGCCTGACGTCTCGCTTCCATGTCCTTAAGGCGGGTCGCCTTGCGATCTTGTTCCTCCTGTTGCTGAGCATTAAGAAGGATCAATGGGGTTGCAAATGTGCGTATTTGGGGAAATACTACCTTCTTGGCAGCTGCAGCCGCCAACTGAATGCTCTTTGGTGGCTCGGTTTTGGTCTTCTTGCTGACACCAAGCATACTGCTGACAAGTTTCGTTGCTTGGCCGAAAAACCCAACAGGCTGCGATGACTCGCCGCTGGAAGATGCCACAGAAAG
>WNGR01006780.1_pt1 | contig 12197 bp, 10 predicted proteins | sample 5407581 | NCBI WGS metagenome assembly WNGR01 (sample SAMN13153383, study PRJNA577476) | soil metagenome | isolation source: 80 cm soil or saprolite under Garry oak tree replicate 2 | place: USA:California | collected 2016-06-15
AGTCGTCGGCGTACATCAAGATCGCCGAGGGTTGCGATCATCCGTGCAGCTTCTGCATCATCCCGCAACTGCGTGGCAAGTTCCGCTCGCGGCGGCTGGAGTCGATCGTCGCCGAGGCGGAGAACCTGATCGCACAAGGCGTCCGCGAGATTACGCTCATCGGCCAGGACACGACTTGCTACGGCGAAGACCTGGGACTGCGCGAAGGCTTGAGCACGCTGCTCGAATCGCTTGCGGTGTTGCCGGGGCTGAAGTGGCTGCGCTTCCTCTACGCGTATCCCAACAAGGTGACGACGCGGCTGCTGGAGACGATTGCGCGGCACGACAATATCGCCAAGTATCTCGATGTGCCGCTGCAACACGCTAGCCCAAGCGTGCTGAAGCGGATGAAGCGCGGCGGCACGCCGGAAGTCTTCCTGCGGCTGATCGAAAAAGCTCGCGCGACGGTGCCGGGCATTGTGTTGCGCACGAGCTTCATAGTCGGCTTTCCCGGCGAGACGGACGAGGACTTCAAGCAGCTTGAGGCCTTTATCTCGGCGGCGAAGATCGACTGGCTTGGCGTCTTCTCGTACTCGGACGAAGAGGGCGCGGCAGCGTTTGAACTCGACGCGGCGATCAAGGTTCCGAAGCGGACGATTGAAGCTCGGCGGCGACGGCTGATGCGCTTGCAGCAGAAGATCAGCGCCAAGGCGAAGGCGCAGTGGGTGGGCAAGGAAGTCGATCTGTTGGTCGAAGGCGAGTCCGACGAGACCGAACTGCTCTGGCAGGGCCGCACCGCGCTGCACGCGCCGGAGATTGACGGCAAGGTGTTAATCAATGACTTTGGCCCCCATGAGACGCTTGTGCCGGGAACCTTTTACCGCGCCGAGATTACCGAGTCGCATGACTACGACGTGGTGGCCCGGATCGTCGATTAGCGGTCGCACGGCGCGATTTTCGGTATACCCCCCGGGGGGTGGTATACGTAAGGCGCTCGTTTTCAGTTAGATAGCAAAATTGACCTCCGTAAATATTTGATTTCAGGGTGGTTATAGTCAAATATTTGATTCTAAATAAGTTATCGGCAGAAATGACGGACTGGATTCGTCCGTGAGACATAGACGCGCGAAGTCCTGGCGCGTGCCTGACGCCTTGGCGGCAGCCGTTTCTGTCTGTTTTGTGCACCCACTCACCCCGGGCTTTAGCTGGCTCCAGGTCCGGTCCGGTGTGTTTGGACACGACGCTGGGCAGTATTTGCCCCTTTTCTTAATTGTATCTGGTGGTGTCAAGGGTTTCTGTGGAGAAGTGGGTACGATACTCGGCAAACGCCAGTGGCAGCAACCCCACCCATGACGGTGGGACTCTTATGAATGGGGCACCCGGTACCCGGCCACTCCGTATAATTGCGGCCTATGACGAAACTTTGGCAGTGGATTGTTCCCGGCGGCATAGGTGCGGTAGTCGGGTCGGCAGCAACCGAGATGTTCCGGTGGTTCTATCCGAGTCACAAGGATTGGAGAGCTGTGCGGCAGGCAAAAGCTGAGAAGGCCATCGACAAGCTGGTAATGCAAGCGCTGGAAGACCGCTCACTCTGGAAAGGACCAAGGCCAATGACGGGCGGCGGAGATTACGCCGTTAGAGCCGAAGAATTGGCAGAGGTTCTTACTATAACCGAGGAGGATTCCGCTGATTGCTTGGAGCGGCTGGAGAACCGAGGCCGAGTCAGAAACGCGGGCGGGGGACAGTGGCACAGTACACGCCGGTTTTAGACTTCCTATTTGGAGTAGGTTTGTGGCTTCAGTGCTTACTCAGCCGAAAGACCCAACTCGGAGTGTCAGGCGGCAACCCATCGGGGTGGGGCGTCTTCACAACAGTTGAATCATAGCGGCTGGACAGGACATTCACTACGCGAAAAGGCGCAAAGATTTCGTGCGACCCTTTAGTCTTTGGGCCAAGGAGAGTCGAACAATCAATTATGACTTGGGCTTCGAGATCAGCTTGGAATGGCCCCCTATTCAGCGCCTCTCGTACCCGAATGCGGTGCTCAACGGGCAGGCCCAGAAGAACTTTATCAAGAGCATAGTCATCCATGTCGAAGCTGATCATGTATTCTCGCTCGTTTACGGAACATGTTGAGGTGACGGTCCAAAAGTGCTGGTCGAGCTTTTGAACGAGTTGCAGATGATAGCCGACGAATGAGAGCAAGGTTCCTTCCGGGATGCCAGCCTTATTGGCATGTAGTCCGAAATCTGGATGGAAGTCGATAATTTCCGGAGTTTCAAGGACAGCCGGACTAAAGAGTTTCGAAACGTCTTCCCACCGCTCATTGATTTCTGATGTGTCGATGACAAGAATTGGCTTGTATCGCTCCGTATGGAATAGGGACAATTGACGGTCGTTGCAGAGTCCGTAAACCTTGCACCGCACATCGGGGTGGATGGCGTAGCTGTAAGCCTGCTCGACGTTGACAGAATTGACGATCCCTTCAGAGGGCCTCTTGGCGTCGAGAATCATCAGCATCCTATCGTTATGGAACAGCGTGTAGTCGGGAATGATCGTGACCGGGTGCTTCTTGCTGCCGATCATGACAAAAGGGTGTTTTAGGGTTTGACTTCTCTGTACGCGGAGGGGGCCAGTAGCTCTGTAGCCTGCCCGGCGCAGAATAGGAGCTATGATCTCCTCGCGGACGGCGTCCTCCTTGAAGGTTGGGTCATCGAGTGCCGAGAACTCAAAATTCGGGAACATGCTTTCAATCTCTTCTCTGATGAGATTCAAGCTACCACCAGCTAACCCACGATAACCGAGCCAGGTTCGGCTCGGTTATCCCTTCGACAAGCTCAGACCAGGCTATGGGCGCCCGAGTTTACGGCGCGACGGTGAGGGTGAGGCCGTCTATTTTTCGGACGGTAACCTGTGCTCCAGCGGGGATGGGCTCGGCACCCGGGGCAAGGGTGGCTTTCCAGATTTCGCCCCGGACTTCTACCTGGCCGGTCGGTGCGAGCGGCGTCATTGCAATTGCGATGTGACCGAGCATCGCCTCCGGTCCGGTGAGGCGTTTGGTGCGGCGTGCCTTGAAGGCGATCCATGCAAGACCGAAGGTGATCGCGCCAAAGCCGACTCCTGCGCCGGCAGCTACGCCGAAGTGCACGCGCATGTCCGGCGTGGGACCGTTGACGAGTGTGGCCAGCCCGAAGACCAGGCAGAGCACTCCGGCTATTCCGAGGACGCCGTGGCTGGCGAATTTGGCCTCCAGCACCATCAGGACCAGCGCGGCCAGGAGCAGCAGAATCGCGGTGTGCTGGACCGGCAGCAGGTTTAACCCGAAGATGGCGAGCAACACCATCAACGTGCCCAGCGCGCCGGGAACGATGGTGCCTGGCACATTGAATTCCAGATAGATCAACAGCCCGCCGCACAGCAGCAGGAGCACATCGAGGTCGGGCCTGGTAAGCCGCGTCAACAGCCGCTCGCGGGTCGACGGTGGCATGGGATCGATCTTCGCGTGGGCCAATTGCAGCGTCTCGCTGGCGCCATGGAAGCGCTTGATGGTGCGGCCGTTGAGGGCCGCCAGAAGCGCGTTGTCGTCGGCTGCGACCAGGTCGATCAGATGCAGGTTCAGCGCCTCGGCCTCGCTGTACGACTTCGAATTGCGCACGGCGTCTTCGGCTGCGGCGGCGTCCCGTCCTCGTACCGTCACATACGATCGCAGAAACGCCGCGGCGTCGTTCTCGACCTTCTGCTTCAACACCGGGTCCATGGTCGTCCCTTCGAGGATGGGGTGGGCGGCGCCCGCATTGGTTCCCGGCGCCATCGCCGCAATGTCGGCTGCCTCGAGCAGGAAGAAGCCGGCCGAGCCCGCGCGGCTGCCTGAAGGTTCGATGAAGATGATGACGGGGACGGGGGAGGCTTCGATGGCGGCGACCATCTCGCGTGTCGATTCGAGCAGACCGCCCGGTGTGCCCATGGAGATGAGCACAGCCTGCGCGTGGCGGCTGGCGGCGTCGTCGAGGCCGCGTTTCAGGTACTCGGTGGTGATCGGCTGGATTGTGTCGTGGATGGTGAGTTTGACGACGAGGGGAGAGGTGGGCGACTGCGCGGGGAGAGGTGGAAGCAGGGTCAGTGCGACGAGGGCGAGGATGAAACGACTCAACACGAGCGAACTCCGGCGGTTTGAGGCCGCGTGTGAATCATACGGCAGAATTGGTGATTTGGCTGGGCGGAGTTTTGTGTCGGGCTTTCAGCCCTTGGTAACTTGACTGGCCCTAACCTAGGCCTTCGACCTAGGCTGGTATATGGCGGGCCTTCGGCCCTGGGCAGGAGAAATTCGTCAGGGGAGGGATTGGCCGCGGGCTTCGAGGGCAGTCTTCATCCCCAGCGCAGCGGAGTTTTTCGGCTCCAGCCGCAGGGCGTTCGACACGTCGGAGGCTGACGCGGAAAGCTGGTTCGCCTGCAGGTCGAGCCGCGCCAGCACCAGGTAGGCATCGATGTTCGGCATCAGCTTCAGAGAGGCTTGCGCCTCGGCGCGCGCGTCGTCGGCAGAGCCGCTGTGTTCGCGGACCTGGGCGATGCCGGCGTGCGCAGCGGCATTTTTGGGATCGGCGGCAAGCGCGGTATGGAATTCCTGCTCGGCCTCGGGGATCAGCCCTTGGGCAAGATATTGTCCGCCAAGCTGCGAGTACTGCACTGCCTGTTGCGCGGGCGGCAGCGCGGCCATCTGAACGGCCCGCATCTGGTCGAGTTGGAAGGCCACCTGGCGGAAGGACGCCTCCGACCAGGTACGCCGGATGCGCGTCGTCGGATCGAATCCGTCCGCGCTCATAATCGATTTCAGGTTGGCGGTCGAGCCGTGGGTGGCCTGCAAGCGTGTGAGCAGTTCTGTCGCTTCGGGATCGTCCGCGTGCAGTTTTAGCGCGGCCTGCACCTCGCGGGTCGCTCCAGCGATGTCGCTGCGCCCGAGCAGCGCGACGGCCAGGTTGAAGTGGTAATCGGCGTCATTGGGATCGGCGGCGATGACCTGCTGGAAGAGCGCTGTGGCGTCCTTGCCCTGCCGGCTCTCGGCCACGCCTTGATCATTGACCACTTCGGGCAAAGGAAGACGGCTTGCCACGAAGGCGAACGCAGTTGCAGCCTCGGCGTATTTTGCGATGTTGAAGCGCGCCAGCCCGCGGTAGTAACCCGCTTCGAGCGCCACGCGATCCGTCGCCGGCACCTTGGCAAGCGTAGCGGCGGCTTCCTCATACTGGCGCGCGGCATACTGCTCCTTGCCCAGCGCGAGCAGTGCGGCGGTGTAGTCCGGTGTTTCGGTGACGGCGGTCTCCAGCCGTTTCAGACGTTCTTCGGATGTCGGCGCCGAAGTACCGCGGATATAGTCTTCGAACGAACTGAGGCGCACGCCGCCCGATGCAGCGAGAAACGTTTGCTCGGCCACAGCGAAGTGCGGATCCATCCGCTGCGCGATCTTCCATGCGATGGCGTTCTCGACGTCGAACAGGCGTGGGAGATCGCTGGAATCCGTCAGCGGGGCGGACATGCGAAGCTGATTTACTTCAAGTACTTGCGCCTGAACCTCTATGCGGCTGGTTGAAGTTCCTGGGTTGGTGATGTTGAAGCTGCCGACGACGACAAAGTCCGCGTCCAGGGTCTGCGCGATTCGGATCGTAGTGGCGCGGCTCGGGCGAAAATCCGATGGGAGGCCGAGGTGTTCGAGGGCGAACTCGCGGTCGTCGCGGCCGATTGTGAGGAAGCCGGCGGACGTCAGCCGCTGATCCAGGGTGTAGGGGAAGGAGTCGCCGATCCAGTTGAGGTTCGACTGGCCCGAGCGATTGTCGAAGGGCAGCACAAGTACCAGCCGGCCGCCGGGCTTTCGAATGTCCGCCGCGGAGTCGGAAGCGCTGGACTGGGGTGTCGCCTGAGCGTGCAATATCGCTTGAGTCAGCGGATTCGGCGTAAGTGCGGCCAGCAGGATGGCTATAGGGAGAAGTCGGCGGATAGGGCTAGGGAGAATTCTCACCACGATTTGACGATTATAGAAGGCGGGTGAGTGGATGTGTTGAGTCACCCGTCCACAAGCGATTTGTGACGGGACTCACAATCGGGAGTGTCACCCGTCACATCCTTCGATTCGCAGGCCATGGGACACTTCAACCTCGTGCCAACCTGGCCGAGGTTTCACTGTAACGAGAATTTAGAGGCAGGATTATGGAGACAGTCGTGACGCAGGTTTCATCCGCATTCGTCGCCGACGCCGAACTGATACGGGAACTGGAGAAGTGCTCCAGACCGGTAGCTGCTGGATCGGATAAGGTGCTGTTCCGCGAGGGAGACGCGCCGGTCGGTGTTTACATTCTCCGAAAGGGAATGGCAAGGCTGACCAACAGCTCGGAGGGCGAGCTCGCGCTCAGCATTCGGGCGGGGGCGGGCTCGCTGCTTGGCCTGCCCGCTGTCATCGCGACGAAGCCGTACACGCTGACGGCCGAAGCTTTGGACGGCGCAGAACTTAGCCTGGTGACATGCGATGCATTCCTCGATCTGATGCAGACGAACCCTTCAGTGGCCTTCCGCGTACTGCAGGTTCTGGCTGAGGAAGTCAGATTCGCGCGTGAGTCGGTCGGGCGCATCTAAAACGGCCCGTCGCTAGCGCGGGTTCGTCAACGCAAGCTGGCGTTCTCGATTCGAGGAAAGCGCAGGATCGCGACCCATTCGCCGCGGATGGAAGCCTGCCAGACTAGCTCTCCGTGGAGAATGATAGCGGCTTCGCTGGGGCGCACGTCCTCGTGGAAGTCGAAGTAGCGCGCATCGGAGTTCTGGTTTCGGCGGCCGAGATTGACACGGCCGGGCGGAGGCGCCCATTTGGTCGAGAAGATCAGGGCAGTGTCGTAGTCGCCGGGATCGGCTGCGGCCTTTTCGATCTCTCCGATCGAGAAGTTTTGAATGGCGAAGGCTTTGATGGGCAGCCTGGTGTAGCCGAGTTCCGGGCGTTGCAGTTCGGACACGGCAGGCCACGCGGTGAGCACGGTTGCATGCGGCCATTTTTGCGCGATGAGTCCGACGGCGCGCTGGTGCAGCACGATCATGTCGCGGTAGGTGAGGTTGTCCTCAGGTGCGAAGGCGTATGGCGGGTTGACCCAGATGCCCGTCAGGAAGGCAGCAACGCTGAGTGCGGCGAGCCAGTACCAGGGGCGCAGGTGGCGCTGCCAAATCGCTACGCAGACGAGCAGAACCAGCGGGTACATGGGCAGCAGGTAGCGCGTGAGCAGCGCTCCGCCGAGGACGGAGAAGGCGATCCAGTTGGCGACGAGGATGACGGCGACCGCGTTGAATATCGAGCGCGGCAGGCGCGCACGGTTGGCGATCGCAGGCATCAGCAGCGCGGACACTGCGCAGATCACAGGGACGAACAGGTTCATGTGCAGCGTGAGGTGCAGCAGGCGGTGGTAGAGACAGAGCGCGATGCGGTGGGCGTCGAGATTTGCGGTGGCGTTGTACCGAAGATACTCGGGATTGCCGAAGACGTATCCAGTGCGGTGGAAGTGGTATGCGTACCAAGCTGCCAGGGGCAGGATTGGAGAGAGCAGTGCCGTGATCCATCCAATGTGCGCGCTCGATCGCGCGCGAACGGCCATACAAAGTTCCCAGGCGGCGAGGGCTGCGGGGGTTACGATAGCCGTCTCTTTGGAGAGTGCGGCGAGGGAAAAGAGGATTGCTGTAAGGAGTTTGAGTCGCGCGGGAACCCACATCTCAGAAGCGAGATGTGGGGCACCCGGATTCGTGTCGGGTTGGAGGTAGAAGCACAACCCCCAGAGCGTGAACGCGGCCGCGAAGATGTCGGCGTGGGCAAGGGTGCTTTGCGCGAACCAGATTGGATAGGTGGCCGTCAGCAGCGTGGTCGCGACGGCTGCGGGCGTGCCCAGCAGATTGCGCGCAAGGCGGTAGACGGCGAGCAGCGCCGCCGAGGTGACCATGCAGATGAAGGTGCGGGTTCCGCTGGGGACAAAGCCGGACAGGCGCCACCATCCTGCGAGCAGGATCGACGGCAGCGGTGGGTGAGCGTTCGTTGTGGTGGTGACGGGAATGAGCGTGCCGGTGCGGAAGAAGTCCCACGCAGCAGGAATGTAGTAGCCGCCTTCGTCCCAGAAATAGGGCAGGCGAAGAAGTGTCAGGTGCGAGAGGTATACGGCGGCGAAGAAGACGGGGTAAAGCATCCACAGCGGCAGAGGCGCGGGCTGCTCGCACGAGCCAGGGCCGGAGGACGCTGCGGGGTTGGAGGTCTGCACGCGCTAGTGGACGGGACCGCCCGGCGGCCCAAACTGCGGCTCAAGTGCAAGCGCGCCGAAAGTCTGCTCGTACTGGGCGAGGTTATGGCCGAGGACGTTCATCAGCGCCTTGGCTTGCTGCGGGCTAAGGTAGATGCCCTGGAAATTCTCGACATTCACTTCGTCGGGCGACTCCTGGTGCATAGTGCCGAAGACCAGGAAAAAGTCCCACACGCTCATGCGAACCTGGACGCTGTTGGCGTAACTGTCCCGGTAGTTCTCGGCGTGCCTGGTCTTCACGGTGGGCTGATCTGCGGATTGCTTAGGCTGGCTCATAAGTCTTTCGATGCATTCAACGGGCCGGGACTTGAAGGTTGGTGCGAAAGGGGGGACTTGAACCCCCACGGATTGCTCCGCCAGATCCTAAGTCTGGTGCGTCTGCCAATTCCGCCACTTTCGCATATTCATAATAAACAACTTAGCAGCATTTTTCGCTGGTGCTGCAATAGTGTGCTACACGCATGTGCTACATTTCCGCTGGTTAATGGTCAGCGTTTCTTCGGCACAACCCCAGTCTACAACAGCCCCTTTTTGTCGCCGAAGTGCCACAACAAGCCTGACACCGCACACGCTGCTGCGTGCTTAGCAGCAGCTTTTTTTCGCACACACACATGAACCAAATGTGGGATTGGCAACTGTGAAGTTGCAGCAAGAGACTATCGATAGGAACGCCGCTAACTGTCTAGGAATAAACCACTTGACGCCTAACCGCGGCAGGCCGATTGTGAAGAACTGCAATCTAGTCGTTCGCGAACGTGGAGCCGCTTATGATTTGCTCGAATTGTGCGCAACCAATTTCAGAAGGTATCAAGTTTTGTACCGGATGTGGTGCCGCCGTTGGCGCCACAACACCGCCTCCACCACCCTCCCAACCCTTTGCCCACTACTCCAGCAAAGCTCTTCCAACTGCGCAGCCACAGCAACCGCGCAAAGCTAATGCGGGCAAGCTAGCTGCTCTCGCAATTGTAGGAGTTGTGTTTGTTTGCTTGAGCGTGTTTGCTTTCATACTGTATGACGCGCATGTCACGCGAACACGCAACATAGCTCAATCCACTTCAACTGCTTCGGACAACGCAGCGCCCAGAACTTTCGCCCCATCGCCAATGGATCCGTCAAGAGAAGCCTCTGCTGCACCCGAAGCGTGCGCCGTACCGAGTATTTCCAGTGAATACGAGATTCTGAATCCCCCACGGCCCGACAATGGAGTTCGTGATTCCTCAACACTTATCTCCTTCAACCCTGATACAGCCGTCGGTAGCCGCTTCAATAATCTACTGCTCCAAATGAACGTTGCAAGAAACAACTTTCTATCAAACAACGAACATGCCGAGGAGGGGTACAAGAGAGCCTACGTGGATGCATCTGATGGTAACGTTGACGCGGCTCACTCCGAGCAAGAGTTTGCTCAACGAGCTGGCAACTCGGCAGACGCAAGCAAAAGCGAATTAAAGAATTTGGCTGAACAGTTCGCAAATGCCTGGAGTGGACTCGACGGCTGCTATAGGAGGCAATTCGCGGATAAGATAATTTGGCCCACGAGCGAACAAGAGCAATGGCCGGATGTCTTTGTCTCGGTAGACGCACAAGGCAGCTTGCGGGGAATATCCGCTCACGGTGCGAACGCGGGCGATTATCCCGTGTCCATTTATCCGTGGAAATGGTAATTGCGAGTGGCTTCGCTGATATAGGAGGTTGATACATGTCAGGTTGCATGAAATGCGCAACAGTACTGGAACCTAATGTGAAATTCTGTCCCGAGTGTGGCACCGGTGTCGTGACAACCGCCGCTCGGCCTAACTCCAACATCGACGAAGATGTTGAACGGCTGTGGAACAAGGTTACCAACGCGGCTGATGGAGCGGCTAAATCACCTCCGTATGCGGCTCCGAACTCCGCACCAGCACCTGGTATCAATCCTGCCGTGAAGAAAAGGGGCATATCACCTTTAGTCGGCGGAGCGTATGCGGGAACAGTCATCGCAATCCTATGCGGAGTACTCTGGTGCATATTAGGCACTACAAAATTCTTGCTCCTCCTGATTTTCATTAGTCCATTGGCGCTTGCGGCTCTGGCACTCACAGTCATCATCGCAATCGTAGTGCATATGATAGCGACACAAGTTGCCCCATATCAACGCGGCTTAACTCCCAAGCAGAAGCAAGAGGCAAGAGCTAAAGCACTCGGCGCGAAAATAGGGATTGTAGGCAGCTTGCTGCTCCGCGGCAGACGTAAATAACCGCGCGCAGGTTCCGATGCGATGTACAGTATTCGGCAGTGGCATCGAGAGCAAATTGAAGCCACCTACGCCAGTTCAATTGCCCTCATAATCATTTCAGGATTTGTTTCGATGTAGCGTTGCGTCGTTGCCATGCTACGGGTGTCCCGCAATCTGCATTCCAGCGAGGATGTCTGAATGTCCGCGTCGTCCGTTTTGGCGATATTGGCCATAAGCAAGAAACTGCCATTATGTGTGCAAAGTTTTGCGCAATGTGGGGTTGCTATTCCGATTAACCCTAAAATTCGAGGAATTTTCATTATTCAAAACAAACGGCTTTAGTGCGACAACCAGAATTCATCTTTGGCCATCTACATGCGATTAGATGGGTGTTTGTGAATTCACCGTTAAAAAGGGGCCCCATGAAAATCCGTCTTTCTCTTCTGGTTTTTGTTGCATGTCTTGCCATCTCTCTTAGCGCTCACGCGTCTGACATTACTTACAATGTGACGGGCGGCACTTTCTCTCCATCGGGAAGTTTTTCCGGCTCGTTTCTCATCAACTCGGCCAATGAATTAATCGATGGGGGGACATTCACGATCACGGCTCCAAGCGGTGGCACGGTCTATTCGTTCACGAACACTACGAACGACTCGCCCTTTGGGGGCCTCGCGTTTTTTACGGACGCCAGCGGGGATTTTTTTAAGCTGGCACTGAATGGCAGCTTGAACTCCCTGGCACTTAACACCTTGGCGGGCTCCGGTTCGAATTTCGACACCTACTTCGCTACCGCCGCAGGCGTACGGTTTGACGCCACGGGTGCAACAATCGCGCCCGCCGTTCCTGAACCGTCCTCGCTGATCCTTCTCGGCACCGGCGTGCTCGGTTTGGCCGGCTCACTCCGCCGCCGTTTTCTGACCGCCTAGAACTCGCTGTCCAAAAGACGACCCCGCCCTTGTGGCGGGGTTCTCTCTTGCGCGCAGGACATCCGAGTTAGATATCGATTGCCACCACCTCGTGATCGAGGATGGAAGGCACTGTGACGCTGATGGTCGCGCCCGAGTGTTGGATGTTCGCGTCCTTGCCGGAGGCGAGCAGATGAGCTCGCTTTGGGTGGACGTCGCTGGGCAGACGCAACCTGACAACATGCGGGCCGATGGGGAAGAAGTCGCGGTAGGGTCCCTTCATCGCCATCGGGTTGGTGAGGTTGACGAGGTGGACCGTGACGGAGCCGGAGTTTTGCCACGCGGTGACATCGAGCAGGCCGGGGCCGTCAACCTCAATGTTTGAAGCTTCGTTGTTGGCCCAGAGGATGGTATTGCGCATTATTTTCAAGTGGTCCTCGCTGAGGACCTCCCAGAAGGTGCGATCGATGTCGAACGGAAAGTAGGCCACTCGTCCGGCGGGTTGGCGTAGGTAGAGACAAGAAATGTCGGTTTGTGCGACGCGCGGATAGACCTTCTCCATGGGCAGGTCGGGGTAGGTGGGGATGAGCGTGAGGGGCGTCTCGGAAAACCTGGCGCGGGGCGTAACTTCGAGCCGGGAAACACCGTTGATGATGCGTGGCGCGTCTTCGAGGCCGCTGAAGAGAGCGTGGTGTGGCAGCGCTTCGTGTTCCAGCCGGATATAGGAGTTCATCATCGGGCTCTGCGCTTTGCCTGCCCAATCGACGCCGAAGAGGTCGGCGAGCG
>WNGR01007187.1_pt1 | contig 12197 bp, 13 predicted proteins | sample 5407581 | NCBI WGS metagenome assembly WNGR01 (sample SAMN13153383, study PRJNA577476) | soil metagenome | isolation source: 80 cm soil or saprolite under Garry oak tree replicate 2 | place: USA:California | collected 2016-06-15
AGAGTGCGTATCAATCCACAGGCGAACAGGATGGCCGCCCGGCCCGCTTCATTACTTTTCTGCACGCGGTGATGTTTGTGCTCGGCTTTACGCTCGCCTTTGTGGCACTGGGGGCAACCGCCAGCGCACTGGGCAGTTTTGTGCGTGCGTACCAATTCCAACTGCGCCAGATCGGTGGCGTGCTCCTCGTCCTGATCGGCTTGCACCTGGCGGGGGTGCTGAAGCTGCCGTTCCTCTACTGGCAGAAGCGTTTTGCCTTTCGTCCTGCTCGTCCCAGCTATTCGGCCTCGCTGCTGATCGGCATGATCTTTGCTATTGGCTGGACTCCCTGTATCAGTCTCTTTCTGGGTTCGATCCTTGGCCTGGCAGCCACTGCCGCGACACTTCGGCAGGGTGTTCTGTTGCTGCTGGCCTACTCGCTCGGCATGGGGCTCCCATTTTTGCTTCTCGGCCTCGGCCTGAACCAATGCAGCACGGTGCTAAAGTGGCTCAAGCCTCATCTTGGCAAGATTGAAGTCGCTACGGGGGTGATCATGATTTTCGTGGGGGTGATGATCTACTTCAACTGGCTGGTCTACCTGAACCGCTATTTCACCCCTCTTATTCGATTGTGACGGGAAGAGCGGCGAGAGGAAGCAATAGAATCTGGTTTCCTCAGCTGACCATGTCCTCGGTGAACCAGATCCAGCCCCTGGCATCTACGTAGATGCCCACGCCGATCTTGTGGAGCGTCGTGCTGGTCAGGTGAATGCGATGCCAACCTGTTGCTGGCTCGTTGATCATGCTCTCTTGTACGGCGTAGACTCCACCCCACGGACTCGGATACGGCCCGGCAAGGCCAATGTTCTCGCCACAATCCGTGTAGCCGGCGAAGCCCTCATCCGCAATGCGCTGGTTCTGCGTGCGTCCATCCGGGCAGGTATGGCTGAAGCCGCAGTGGACCATATTCCAGCTATGCAGCCGCGCGCCGGCCGCCAGCGTGTTATTCCAGGCGAATGGGTAGAGACCGCGCGCAGCCCGGTCTCTATTGATCAAGGCAAACAACTGCTGGGTCAGTTGTATTTCTTCCTCAGTCATTGGAGGAAGGGGTCCATAGGGCGCGGCACCGGTGTCGGAAACGCTGGTAAGAGATGTGTGTGGGTTGGGGGTAGGCGTTGCCACCTGCCTTGGGATCGATATGGGAGGAGTAGGACTTGGACGTGTCCCGACGTGTATGCTATCGCTGATCAGCGGCGGTGTGGGAGGAGTTTGGCTGCGCTGTTGTGCTGCGCATGCGGCCAGCAAGACGACCAGGAGCACCCAGGTCAGATACCAGTATTTTCTCCACATCGGTGTGTCCTTCTCCATCTGCGAATTTCAATTCACTCGACCCCAATCGTTGAAAAGTCTTTGCCATCACTGTGGAATTATAAGGAACTATAAGTACATCCGTCAAGCGTACGCTTGCCAGTAGTAGATATGTACTCATTGGCGGGCTTTCAGTCTCATAGGTCCCTGGCCTTTTTTCATATCTACTACTGGCAATAGTACCCTTGATGATTGTACTACAACCTTCTATAATACAACAAATAAGGAGGATGTAAACACGCTGTGGCAGAAAGCGAGAGGTATGAGCAGGTATTACACAGGACGGCGGGCCCAATCCTATAACCGCCGCTGGCGCAACTACACCTGGAGGACGCTCACCCAGGCACTGGCCATGATTGACGTTGACGCCCTGCGCAGCGTGAAGACGCGACTGGGACGACCAGCGCGTGTCCTGGACGTTGCCTGTGGGACAGGCATCCTGCTGAAACAATTGCTCGAGCAGGTGCCCGATGCGCAAGCCTACGGCGTGGACGCGAGCGCCGACATGCTGGCGCAGGCACGTATAACCCTGAAAGATTGGCTAGGCGTGCAGTTAGAGCAGGTGGAGGTCGGCCCTGGCGAAACAGCGGACCTTCCCTATCGGCCGGGGACCTTCGATCTCATCACCTGCACCAATGCGCTCCATGACTTGCCCGATCCGGTCGCGACGCTCTCTGGGCTGAGGCGGTTGCTCTCTCCAGGGGGACAACTTGTGGTGGAGGATTTCGCACGGCGCGAGCCCCCTTTCCCTGGGCGGCATTCGAGTGGCTGATGAAGCGGATTGAAGGGAGACAGGTGCATGCCTTTCGCATGGCGGAGGCGCGGTCGCTCTGTGGGCGAGCCGGACTGCGTGTGGTCTGCGAGAAGGCATTTTCCATCGACTGGCTATGGCGCGGCTGGGCACTGCGTGCATGCGACGCGTCTTCTGGATGAGAGAGGTGCTCAGCCTCCATGATTCGTTCAATGATGAAAGGACGTTTGGCAGAGGCTTTACGACGCAGCTTAAAGGGGTTTACCAGCAGTGTCCTAAAGGTCAGATGGGGTGGGTAATGGAATCCGAGGACAAAGTAGGAGACGGCGAACAATGAGACCACCAAAGCATAGGCTGCGAGTATGCGCCAAATTCGATAACCATAACCTGAGAGCAAAGCGAGAAGCATGGAGAAGAGCCAGCGCCCAAATTCACGCTGAAGCCAGAACACCTTTCTTTGGAGTTTCTGCGCACGATAAGCAAAGCCCGCTGCCTGTTCATTCATTCCCTGTGCCTGCAATGCAATAGCAAGCTGACGATTTGCTCTCACTGCACCCTCGTACTCTTTGAGCCTCGTCAGTCTGTCTTTCACCTTCCCATTACGCTCCTTTTGCCGGGCCCGATATTCATCACCCAACATACTGACACTTTTCCAGTCGACCACCGCAAGGTTGGCATCGCCCCAATGCACCTCCGCTAAAGAGACGAATGCATGTCCATTACTTTCAAGTGAGATACCACTGAGATTCGTCCCACTATCAAAGAAGGCGAGCTCCAAGTTAGCTCCTGCTAGTCTCGCTTTTTTGAGGTTGGCTCCTTCCAATTGGGCAGCATAGAGATCAGCGCCTTGCAAATATGCTTCCTGCACGTAAGCTCCCCTTAAACGTCCCCAGCGAAGACTAGCTCCCTCCAAATGCGCTGACCTAAGGCTTGCCCCTTCCAAATGAGCCCAATGAAAGTTGGCTCCCTCCAAATGCGCTGAACGGAGAAAGGCGTCATTAAGATGTGCACCACTCAGCGAAGCTCCTTCGAGGTGTACCGAAGCCATTTCTCGTTGCTCTGAGGTAGCATCATCCCATTCTTTTACGGTGAGACCACCTTGGATCCGCGACAAAGGAAGATTTTGCAGGTCTACCCCATGTAGATCAGCGCCGCGCAAATCCAACCCGCTACGCGGTCTGTTCCTCCCATCGTTCCATTGCACTGGCCCGCGTCCGTTTTCAAATGTCGCTAGGAGCCACTCTACATCGGCACGGTTCAGTTTAATATCTTTGAAAGGATATATACTCCGTTCTATATTCGGTATGATACTAAGCCGCTCGGTAAGATACCTCTGACGCTCTGCAACTATCTCTGGCTCAGTGCGCCATGATTGCTCCAGCTTCTGCCAGTAGGTATGCCAAGCATTGCGATCATCAGTGGTTGGACGTTGTAGTGAAGATGGTGGCTTGTTCTCTTGCTCAAGCATGCAGAGTTTCCTTCCTACTCAAGAATCCTCAAACTTCATCCTTATAATATTATATGCTCTGAACGATATCGACTCTTGTGATGCTGGACATAGACGTGCAGTATTGCCTGGAATAAACCCCTTGCTCAGTTCACAAGAAGAGTGTAAGATTCGTATCGTCAACGCTCCACAGGTCGCTATTTTAGCAGTCAGTCGTATGGCCGACCGCGTGATGGCAGTAGGTGGTCAGGCTGTCGTACAGCCCATGATCGTATGCAGCCTCTCCTGTGATCACCGCGTGATAGATGGAGCGCAGGGGCGCAATTCCTGGCTACCCTGACGAAACTGATAGAGGAGCCGTTGGGACTGCTCGGCTGAGATTCATCCTGTGTTGATCAAAAGCCGCGGAAACGGCGGTGATTGATGTAGCGCGATTCGTCGTAGATCATTCCAGCGTGCTCGCATCAGGGGGAAGCAGGCTCCTGATGAGGAAGCTCACTGACTCTCTGGTAACAAGAAAGGAGCGAGGCGATGAAAGCGGCGGTGTATTACGGACCGGGAGATGTGAGGATTGAGGATGTCCGAGAGCCAGAGCCGCCTGGGCCTGCAGAGGTGGTCATCCAGGTGAAGATGGGCTCCCTGTGCGGGACAGACACCAGCCAGTACAAGGCGGCGACGATGGTTCCTCTTCACGAACCGCACCGGGTCAGCGGTCACTCTGGTCCCGTCATCCTCGGACACGAGGTGGTCGGGGTCGTGGTGGCGAGAGGATCGGAAGTGACCCACCCGGAGATCGGCCAGCGCGTCGTTCCCGGCGCAGGATGGTGGTGCGGGCAGTGCCCCAGGTGCAAAGAAGGCCGCATCAACATCTGCGAAAACTACTACCTCTACGGTATTCATGCTCACGGGGGCCTTGCCGAATTTGCCACGTTCCCGGCACAGATGTGCATGCTTGTTCCCGCGGAGTGTAGTGATGAAACCGCAGCGATGGCGCAGCCGTGCGCTGTGGCTCTGCACGCGCTGGCAAGGGGTAGAATCGCCAGCGACCAGACGGTCGCGCTCTTTGGTGTCGGCAGCATCGGGAACTTACTGCTGGCCGCCTTACAGGCCCAGGCTGCGGGGAGGCAGCGAGTCATTGCCATCGACGTTGAGCAGGGCAGGCTCGCTGCCGCCAGGAGGCTAGGCGCGTTCTCCCAGATCGATGCCCGCGTGGATGATCCTGTGGCCGCCATTGGTGAGTTGACCGGTGGGCGAGGGGTCGATGTCGCCATCGATGCGAGCGGCGTTCCCGAGACGATCGCACAGGCGCTGGCCTCGGTACGCAGAGGCGGGCGGCTCCTGCAGGTCGGCATTCCCGTAGCCCCGGTGAGGCTGGTGTTGGATACAGCGATCATGCAGGAGAAGGAGATCGTCACGACGAATGGCCAGCTATGCGGGATCGATTTGCCCAAAGCGCTGGAGCTGCTCTCCACGACGAATCTCGCCCAGCGCATCGGCTATCGCGTCATCAGCCTGGACGCGCTGGTGGAAGAGGGGCTTGTGCCACTGGTAGAACACCGGGCGACTGCGAAAGTCGTGGTCACTATTTGATACGCAAGGGCGCGGCAGCGTCCCTGCCGTGTCTCTCAAAGAGGAGATGGACATGCGATCAGTTCCATCTCCGGGAAGGGAGGAGTCCTATGACAACAGCACTTCGATTGACCGGCCTGAGTGTCGCGCGCACAAACGGGCCTGTGCTGACCTTTGATCAGTTGGGGGGTGGAGGAAGCGTTGTCAACAACGCGCTTGCGATCCCAGGACATCTCGGAGGGGCGTGGAACAGTCTTGAATATGTGCTGGTCTCACCGGTCAAGGATGGGGAGGTGTCATCGGTTGGTGAGCACATGCAGGGCACCGATGAAATCTATTTCATTCATCGGGGCACAGGGCTGCTGACGACCAACGGTGTCCCCAGTCCCGTTGGTCCGGGCTTCCTGGTCATCGCGCCACAGGGGACGCGCCACACCATGAAGAACACGTCTTCTGATGAGCCGCTGGGCTTTCTCGTGATCGAACTGAAGACCCCCGCTGAGGGGCCTGCTTACCCCCCCTCGTCAATAGAGTCAGTGGCCTCTCTCATGCAGGAAGCAGATGACTTCCATGCGGCAAGGGCTGGGGGGCAGAACGTACGGCTCAGGGTGGCAAGCGTTGAGTTGTCGCGCTACTTTTCCGCGCCATGGGGCAGACTCGCACTGGTCGAGATTCCAGGCGGAGGCAACATCGACGAATATGTTGAGACCTTGTACGACGAAGACCTCTTTGTGGTGAGTGGCCATGCCACCATCCAGGTGGCCAACAAACGCTTCGACTCGGATGAACATGGGTTGAATGTAGTGATCCCACACAGCGTACCGCGCGGGATCGTGAACCGCTCGGCTGCCGATACCCTCACGGTCCTCTCCTTACTGGTTCGTGCTCAAGAAGCAAACGTAGCCTCCTGATGAGAGCAAGCGAGAAACATACTCCAGAGTAGCTTTCAGAACGAGTGAAGGAACACGGCAATGAATACAAAGGAACTGTCCGGAAAGGTGGTCTGCATCACCGGTGCGGCTGGTGGCATCGGCTCGGCGATCGCACGGGCATTTGCCGGGGCGGGCGCTCACCTCGCCTTGCTCGATATCAACGAGGAAGGGCTTTCTCGCCTGGCGAATGAATTGCGTGGGACGTATGTACCCCCTGTCATAGTGAGTACAGCCGTGGCAGACATGAGTACAGAACAGGGGGTCAAATCCGGTATCGCAGAGGTGCTTTCCGCTTTCGGTAGTCTCATCGATATCCTGGTGGCCAACGTGGGCTTCCTCATTGCGCAGCGCTTTGAGGAACTCACAGCAGAACAGTGGCAACGCGGATTCGCGCTCAACTTCTTTACCCACGTGTACGCCTGCCAGGCAGCGATTCCCCTGATGAAGCGGCATGGAGGGGGCTCGATCATCTTTACCGGGTCGGATCAGGGTTTGCAGCCTGACGCGGGATTGGGGCCCTATGCTCAGGCAAAGGCCGCGGTGCATAGCCTGGTCAAGATGCTCGCCAGGGAATTGCCCTCCGATGGCATCCTGGTCAGCGCGGTCGCCCCGGGTATGACGCGGACGCCGCTGGTGGAACGGCTGATGGAGGGATACGCGCGGGAATTCGGGACGGATAGCAAGACGGCGGAGAAGCTCGAATTGCAACGTCGTGGTGTTCCGCTGGGCAGGTTGGGGGAGCCTGAAGAGGTGGCAGAAGCTGTGCTCTATCTGGCAACGGCGCCATTCTGCAATGGGACCATATTGAATATCAGTGGGGGGAACGTGCGTTCCGTGACATGCTAAACAGAGGGCGTCGCCACTTACGGCGACGCCTTCATCATGGTTTCCATGTCATCGATTGAGCTTTTGCATAGGCCCGCTTCTTCCGCACGCTCTTTGGGACTGACCCCAAATACGACTCCAGGGCGAATCATCTCGTACGTCATCTGGGCAGAATCTTTGAGCGGTGGGCGAATATCTTCCCAATGGTGACTGAGTTCCCGGCGCTCATACCTCTTCTGGCGACGGTTTGGCTTGCGCTGCATCCTCTGCTGTGTGTCGCCGTGCATCAGTCTGGGCGTCCAGTTTGGCGCGCTGGGCCGTTGCGCGGGCCTCGGTTACCTTGCGCGAGCTTGCGGCCCGCCCTTTGGTTGGTGTAGATGCGGATTGGGGCGGTGTGCCCTGTGCGTTGTGTGCGTTTTTTTGGCCACGTGGGTCTTTTGAGAACATTGCGTTGTGCCTCCTTTGGGGCTTCTGGCGCGCCAGGAGGCAAGCAGGGGGTGAGAGGGGACGAGGCAGGATGTCGCGAAGTTGCGAAGGCAGGATGTTGCGTCCTCGCCAAGGCAGAATGTCACGACGGGCGAGGCAGGATGTCACCCCAAAATGAGGCAGGACGTCGCTGCACACCTTTTTGCGCATCAGAAAACCGCCTGCTTGCTGACTCTCTCACCGCTTGCTTGCCACGAAGCGGCCTGTGGTGAGCCAATAAAGAGACGGTTCAGAGCTTGGAGCGGGAGACGGGACTCGAACCCGCGACAGCCTGCTTGGAAGGCAGATAGTCGCAGGATCGCCGACCGCTTACCATGAAATGGCTCTGGGAGAGCGTTCATACATTTTCACTGTGATCCACGCACATCTGAGGCAGATAGTCACCCGCATTTTGAGGCAGATGGTCATGGATCATATGCACCGGAAAAAGTATACGCGCCACCTTCTTGAAAGGCAAGAGAGGCAGATGGTCAACCACCCAGGAACGAAGCGCTGCTCTTAGCTCTCATGCTCATTGACAGCCTTTGGAAATCCTTCGAATCCCCACGGATTGGTAACGAGATCGTAGGTGCAAGAACTGGAAGGCGAAAGACCTCAAAGCGTTCTCACCGTTGTCGAAACCGCATTGAACAGGAACATAGAACAGCGTCGTCCCTCTATTCAGTAGAGCTCTGCCTTCAGATGTGCGACAATATCCAGAGCATAGAAATTATAAGGGACATACCTAAAGATGACCAGAAAAAACAGGCAATTTCCTCCACAGGAGGAACCGCCACCGCTGAGACAGATTCGTTATGTCGTCACCACCGCGCCGCGGACAAGCGATCCGGTTGACGGCTATTACGCCGCATTCCGAGATGGCTTCTTCTTTTGTACTGGGGAAGGAGCCAGCAGGGAAGAGGCCATTGCCGACCTGCTCCCCAAACTCGAGGAGTATCTTCTGAGGCAATGGCAAGAGAGCAAACACAGACTCCTTCCCACTTCGCTCTCTTCCGATGAAGAGGTGAGCACCGTGGTCGTCTCCATCCCTGATGTCTTTGGAGAGAGGTACGCCCTGCCCGACGAGCAGAGGCGCAAACGACTGCAAGAGCGGCCACGGGTCGCCGTACACCCGGTGGGGAAGGGGATCAGCAAAAGAGCGAGCGTATGATCTTGAGTTGATTTACAACCTGGCTGTTCCTGTTGGTGAGATCAATGATGATGCGGCATATGAATTTCTGGTGAGTGTTGTCGAACTGGTAAGGGATTCAGTGCGAGCAAAGGGAGGCGATTTATGGTGATGAGGATAGGGATTGAGCCCTGTCTTCACTCAGGCTGTGAGGAAGCAGGCAAGAGGCTACTTTGCACTGCATATCAGCATCGCGCATTTTGCCCCTGGGAAAGGAAAAGAAAATGAGCAAACATCCTATGGACGAGCATAAAGAGTACTGGTTATGGGCGCATCGGCGCGTTGGTACGTATCCAGAATCGGTACATAGCGGGAAATGGATGCTGTTCATCCCCGATGCTGAGATCAATGAGGCATGGGATAGTATACGCACGGCAGTGGAAGAGGGGAAACTAGGGAACACCGCAAAAGTCGCAACAGCGAGACCCAACCCAAATGCACAAGATAGGCATAGCAAGCTGATTTGCGTGTATACCTACGATGCAGAAGACAAGGAGGATGTCGTGCGTATCTTGCAGGCATTGCGCGACCTTGGCTTCTCCCAAGGGCTCTCATACAAAACAGACGAAGCAACGCTTGCCGGTGAGTATAGCTTCAACACGGCAGGGCCTGTGAGTCTCTACTATGCCTATAAGGGGACGGTGGAACTATCGACGCCGAAAGGGAAGAGTCCGAAGAAGCGAATCTTCCCTACCCAGCAGTCCCCAGGATATGGCATCTACGTGTTCAAGGGGAACGCCTATGAAGGGCAGTTTGAGGAGGTTCTGCAAGAGATACTGCAAAGTGGCAATTACTCGCGAGACGATGTAGCGAGGCAGTTGCTTAGGTCACAGATACCGCCACGTAGGAAGCCGCGAGAGACAAGCTATGATTCTGAACGTACTGAGGAGTGGCTGCAAGAGAACGACTTCTACGAAAGCTCCTACTTCCACGACATAATGAACAGAGACGATTAGCTTTTGTAGGAGAAGTCATGAACGAGGGTTTCAAACTGGCTATCGAACTTGTTCCATCCTCACTCTGGTGGATGAACCTACGCAAAAGCATGAAACAATCACAGTGGGACAAGCTCAGAAAGCAGGTCTACCAGCAATACAACAATACCTGTGGCATTTGCGGAGCGACGGGTGTGCGTCTAAATTGCCACGAGCGGTGGGAGTATAGCATCGTTGACGGGGTAGGTACGCAAAAGCTCATCGGCTTTATCGCGCTCTGTGACCTGTGTCATCATGTCAAGCATATTGGGTATGCAGGGATACTTGCACAGAGAGGACAGCTTGACTTTGAGAAGGTGGTTGAACACTTCATGCGGGTGAATCAATGTACGCGAGAAGCGTACGAGGAACATTACCGCGCTGCGTTCGCTGAGTGGAACGAGCGGAACAGGCTCCCGTGGGAGGCTGACTGGGGAGAGTACCAGCACTTAATGCCAAAGGAAGAAGGTTAAGCTACTCTGTCAAGGAAGACTATCTCTCTTGCCTCACCGATCACGCTCTACGACGTGCCTGCGTATGCCGACATCGAGAAATTGGTAAAGCGCCTCTCCCCTGAAGACAGGCTGTTATTCACCAGGGGTAGGTATCCGAGTTCGGTGGGCTGGTAGCGCGAATGGCTGAAGATTCGCTCCACTGTGGACCTGCTGCTGTTCTTCGATCATTAGCGCAGCTATTATTACATCGAGTATACTACTGAGATTACCAAAGAAATCCATTGCCTCCTCCTTGCCGAACGAAGCATCCCTCTGAAGGTATTCCAAATTCAGTCACATCTTGGTCACTCTCGTATCTCACAGGCAGTTCAACATCCAACACTCCTTTCTCGGAACTTGAAAAGCTCTCAACATTTTTCTATGCCAGAATATCGCGATAGGATCAGTTTTCCTCCCAGAGTGTTAGAGCCTTGGTGAGCCCTCCCTGCATCGTACTGCGCACGGGCATCAGGCTGGATACTGACACCCCGAGCAGGCGCACTGCCCTCTTTTCACTCCCCAACTGGGAAAGCAGGGTACGAAGCATCGGGAGCATCTCCCGCACGGATCGGAACCCCTGTGTGCGGCTGACGCTGCGCGTGATGAGCTGGAAGTCGCTCCAGCGGACTTTCAGGCTGAGGGTCCGAGCGACCAGCTCCAGGTCGGTGAGTCGGCGCTCCACCTGTTCGGCCAGGCCCGCCAGGATCGCTTCCATCTGGCCGCGGTCGGCGAGGTCTCGCTCCAGAGTGATTTCTTTGCCGACCGATTTGCGCTCGCGTACCGATTCGACGGGTCGGTCGTCCTCCGCGCGCACGTGCTGATAGAGGAGACTGCCGCGCGATCCCAGCAGCGCACGGAGCTGTTCCTCGCCCATCCGCCGGAGATCGGCCCCGATCAGGACGCCGCGTTCTCGGAGCACCGCCGCGGTGACTTTCCCTACGCCGAAGAATTTGTCAGTGGGGAGCGCATCGAGGAATGCCGGGGCCTGTTCCGGCGTGATGCGCGTGAGCCCGTCGGGCTTGTGGGCATCGGATCCTAATTTGGCGAGCAGCTTATTGAATGAGACGCCTGCCGAGGCCGTTAAGCCGGTTTCCTCGCTGATGCGCTCTTTGATGGTGCGGGCCAGTTGCACCGCCTCCGGGAAGTTGCTCACATTTGAGGTGAGATCAAGATACGCTTCATCGAGGCTGAGCGGCTCCACAAGAGACGTGACGCTCTTGAAGATCGCCATGATCTCTTGCGAGACGGCACGATACACCTCAAAGCGCGGTGGGAGAAAGATGGCCTGCGGGCAGAGCCGATACGCCGTCTTCGCTGGCATGGCGCTTCTGACACCGTATTCTCTGTAATCGACCAATGTAAACAAACTAATCCGACGGACAAGGTTGCGTTGCAGAGTTCAAACAACGGTTGATCTCACTTGAGGCCAGGCTCATCTGGTTCTTTTGCTTCTGAATACTTGCTTCTCCTGTATTCTCGCTGCTTACATCATCCTACCCGCAGCCCACCACGAGCACGGTAATATTATCGGTTCCTCCGGCAGTGTTGGCTGCATTAACTAGAGCCTAGCATGCTGCCTCCGCTTCAGCGTTGACTTGCAGTATCTGTAGGATCTGTCTATCTGTAAATCCCAACATTCTGCGGGCGGAATCTGTAGAACTCTTTGGGCCGTTGCTGGCCCAGAAATCTCTCCTTCAGGCTGCTTGCCCACCACGATACCTCTGCAGATTCCTCCCGCAGAGACTTGGGATTTACAACTCGAGGGCCATAATCTGCTTCACACATCGGATCGTAGCTCCAATAGGGAAAGATCAACTTGGCAAGATGTAAACTTTTCATGCTGGGAAATGACCCGCACGATGGGACGTAAGCCAACCAGCACGATGGGGCAGCGGTCTTGGCATAAATGTAGCGCAGAAAGTCGAAGCCTTCCGCGTTCAGTTGTTCGGGATCGTCTACAAACAGGATCTTCAAGTCGTTGCTCAGGATGGCCTCGGCTGCCTCATCGGCCATTTTGAAGCGGTTGGCATTGAGACTGCGTGGATTATCGCCAAAGCTTTTCAGGAGATCGACCACCAACTGCCTGGGGTTCGATCCTGGCTTGACCTTAATCACGACACAAGGTGGCAAGCCGGTATGTGGCTGAGGGAGGAGACTCAGCAGAAAGGCCTGGATGGCGATGGTTTTGCCGACGCCTGGCCAGC
>WNGR01014666.1_pt1 | contig 12197 bp, 5 predicted proteins | sample 5407581 | NCBI WGS metagenome assembly WNGR01 (sample SAMN13153383, study PRJNA577476) | soil metagenome | isolation source: 80 cm soil or saprolite under Garry oak tree replicate 2 | place: USA:California | collected 2016-06-15
GCGAGTGGAGTCCCCGTCAACAGCGGCACCTTGAGCGGCTGCTCAGCTAATCCTGCGACAATCGCATTTGATAGCACACAACATAACATTCAAGCTCTTCCATCATGCACCATAACCATAACAGTTCCTGCTGACGGCTCAAGCACGAGATTCAGATTCGCTGGACCCTCAACGACTACCACGACCAACTCGTGCGCATCTGGAACGTGTCCATCTACCGTGATTACAGTCTACTACCAGCTCCTCAATACTTACATAGCGACCCCACCCTCGCCAACAACCTGGGATGCGCCGCTAAGTATCACAGTTACCGGAACAATCTCCGGCTTCTCTCCCAACACAGGATGCACAATCAACACCGTCAACGGCGGGGGAGCCGCATCTTGTCAGGGATGGCTTGATTACAACAGACCAGTTACAGTGACTTCCCCGGCAGTCATATCCTCCACCGAGCGCTGGAGCGCAACCACAACCAATACCTTCACAGATGTGACAGCGGGGTTGACCCACACTGTCAGCTATACTGATCAGTTTCAGGTAAGCCTGGCCGCATCTCCAAGCACCGGAGGCACGACAAACCCATCAGGGACCACAGGATGGCTAAACTATGCCTCGACCATTACCGTAACAGAAGCACCCGCCACTGGCTATACTTTCACCGCTTGGACCTCTAGCACCACTGGGATAACCTTCAGCAGTATCACATCATCTAGCACAACACTCACCGTGAGAGCCGGAGGGACCGTAACGGCCAATTTCGTTAAAGGACTTGACTGCTTTGCCAGCGCTAGCTCTCAGTCTCCCGCTACGACAGTAAGCGTGGTTTTGACCAGCTGCCGGAGCAATGACGTTATCATTGTCTTTCTCAGCCAAGACAGCAACAGTCCTTCCACAAGCGTAACCGACAGCTCTTCGTTGAACTGGGCCCGGAGGGCCTCAAGCAATGCGGGGGGCCAGCAGGTCGTTGAGGAGTGGTGGGGAAGAGTGGGCGCCTCGAACATTACCGCAGATACCATAATTGCGAGTGGGGTTAATGGTGGTTCAGGAACCCATCACACAAACATTATCGCTGTAGGAATATCGGGAATAATAAACGCAGGGAACCCGTTTGACACCAACGTAGGTCTTCCCTACAGAAGCAGCAGTGGTAGCGGACAGCCAGTTGTCACAGGCGTCACCACGTCTGACGCCAATGACATCATCATCGCGATGGTAGGCAGCCAATCATGCTGCGCTGACACATCAGGAGTACCCTTTGCTCTGATTACTTCTCAAGGTTCAGGCAGTGGTGAGGTTTCGTCAGCAGAGTATGATACCGTGAGTTCAACCTTTTCTGGCGCGACCATCACCTTCGACGTTAGCAGCTCAAGCGCCACCCACTGGGTAATGATGGTAGACGCGCTGCAGAGAGTGTCCGCACAGATCGCACAGCCCGTAACCATCACAACGGTCGGCACGAGCATAGCCTCCACGATATCATTGTCCGGTTGCAACGTTGTGCCTGGGTCCATCTCAGCTAATGGCGCACAGACGACGCTAGCTGTGGATCCATCTTGCACTGTGACCTTCACCGTATCACCTGACACCGCCGACACAAGATACAGGTTCAGCAATGCAGGGACACCTTCACCGACTTGGACTCTGACAGCCTGCGGATCAGGAACTTGCACCCCTGCCAGCAATAACGTCTACTACCAAGTCCTCCAGACACTATCCTACTCTGTGAGTGGAGGAGGCTCACCAACCCCTCCGACCTTCACATCCACACGACTCAACACAACATCAACCCAGAGCCTCACAACGACAGCGACAGGCTACTGGTTTGACAACGGAGCATCGTGGAACGTTACAGACCCAATCGCTGGGTCTTCAGGCGAGAACTGGCAGATCAACACCGCAGTACAAGCGGACGATGGGACAGTAACTTCACCCCAAACCATAGCGTTTGTCTACTATCACCAATACTTCCTTACAGTAACTTCCCCTCAAGGCAGCCCGACACCCTCCAGTGGGTGGTTCAACGCAACAACGTCAATCACAGAATCAGTCCCATCTCCCGTCTCAGCGGGCACGGGAATACAATACATTGCGACCGGCTGGATGGGCACTGGCAGCGTGCCCGCAACCGGCTCAGCAAACACGGTGACTTTCACGATAAACGCGGCTTCAGGTGTAACTTGGAACTGGCAATTGCAATACCTCCTGACTATCCAGACAAATGGCCTATCCTCGTCGCATCCTACCACAGTCTATCTGGGAGGCTCTTCATCAGGAACGGCTTCAGACGCCACGCCATTCACGATTTGGTTGAACTTCGGAGCATCAACAGGGACGATAGGAATCGACCTCACGGTAAGCGGCGGTCCAGGAACTGGATATTTCTTCATCCAATGGGAGGATAGCTCTACTAGCAACCCCCGAACCCAAGACACTTTGACCTCAGCATTAACACACACAGCAACCTTCGGCGTAGACACCACTGCCCCAATAATAGCCTCGACCGTTACTCCAGGACCGAACACAAATGGCTGGAATAACGTCAGCGTAAGTGTCAGCTGGTCCGTATCGGACCCAGACTCCGGGGTGACCTCTTCATCGGGGTGCGGAGTGTCCACTTACAGCTCAGAAACCCCAGGAACCATCATAACCTGTTCAGCTACAAATGGAGCAGGCCTAATCGGCTCGGTCTCTGTTACGCTAAAAATAGACAAGACAGCCCCCATCGTCACAGGTTCCAGGTCTCCATCACCTAATTCCAACGGGTGGAACAACGGCGACGTGACCGTAGCCTTCAGCTGCACCGATCCATTATCTGGAGTTGCGATCGCACCAGTCAGTCCCCAAATCGTCACAAGTGAAGGCAGTGGACAGTCTAGAACTTCGACCTGCACCGACAACGCCGGAAACTCAGCCTCCGCAACAATTTCCGGAATCAACTTGGACAAAACACCTCCTGTCGCAACAAGCTCCAAGTCCCCCTTGCCGAACGCCAATGGCTGGAACAATGTCAATGTCACCGTGACCTTTGCATGTTCAGATGCACTCTCCGGAGTGTTCATCACGCCATCACCTGAAACTCTTGGTGAAGGCGCCAGTCAGTCTGCCTTTGGAACCTGTTTGGACAATGCTGGAAACGCGGCTAGCTCATCTCAGACAGGCATCAACATAGACTTGACACCGCCCAGTATCGCAGGTTCAGCATCACCTTCACCAAACGCCTATGGTTGGAACAATGGCAACGTCACAGTGAGCTTCGCATGCACTGATTCGCTTTCGGGAGTGGATTCATCACCAAGCCCATCGACATTATCGAGTGAGGGCCAGGCTCTATCGGCGAGCGGTACGTGCGCTGACAAGGCAGGCAATGCAAATTCGGCCACCGTGTCTGGGATTAGCATAGACAAGACTCCGCCGACACTTACTAGCTCACGTTCGTCCAATCCAAACTCTAACAATTGGTACAACGTCACGGTAACTGTAAGCTTCGTCTGTTCCGACGGATTATCTGGGATATTGAGCAGTCCGTCCCCGACTTCTCTAAATGAAGGGGCAGGTCAGTCAGCTACAGGCACTTGCACAGATTACGCTGGAAACTCGGCTAGCATTTCAGACACCAACATTAACGTCGACCTAACCAGTCCAATTGTTACCAGCAATAGGTCCGTGCAGCCCAACGCCAACGGCTGGAACAATGTCGCGGTAACAGTCAGCTACGCGTGTACCGACGCACTCTCTGGTGTATTCAGCGTCTCGCCCTCCACAACACTTGGAGAAGGAGCAGGTCAATCTGCCACAGGAACATGTTTGGACCGAGCAGGCAACCCTGCAAGCACAACTGAGACCAATATCAACGTAGACCTTACGAGCCCCGTCCTAAGCGGGACGAGGTCCCCACTTGCAAACTCGTTCGGATGGAACAACGTCAGCGTAACAGTATCATTCACATGTACTGACGCTCTTTCGGGCGTCGACTCATCATCATCTTCCACAACCCTTGACGTGCAAGGAGCCTCCCAGTCTGCGACAGGCAATTGCGTGGACCAAGCTGGGAACCTGGCATCCACCGTTGTAGGAGGCATAAATATCGACGTTACACCTCCAAGCGTTACGAGTCACAGATCGGTTCAACCCAACGCTAACGGCTGGAACAATGTCGCAGTAACAGTAAGCTTCGCCTGCACCGACACCCTTTCAGGCTCAGACGCTGTGTCAGGACCAACCACATTCGGCGAGGGCCAAGGACAATCCGTCACCGGCTCCTGCGCAGACCGTGCAGGCAACACCGCCAGCATTACGGAGACCAACGTGAACATCGATCTCACACCCCCTACCATCACCGGCTCGCTTGAGCGTCCACCAAACCTTAACGGCTGGGTAAACAGTAGGACTCCCTATCCGGTATCACATTCTGCAACCCCCCCGCAACACCAGCAAATGAAGGCTCAGGACAATCAGTAACAGGCTACTCAACAGACCTAGCTGGCAACAACGCGACAGCCACAGTATCAAACATCAACATAGACAAGACCCGTCCCGTCATAACAGCATCAGTCTCGCCGCAGCCCAACTCGAACGGCTGGAACAACGCCGCAGTCACCGCAAGCTTCACTTGCAGCGATCCCCTCTCGGGAGTCGATTCCTACTCCAACCCGGCAACGGTATCAACCGAGGGTCAAGGCCAATCTCTAGGCGGAACCTGTACGGACAAGGCCGGAAACACGGCTTCAGTCACAGTAGGCAGCATCAACATAGATCTCACAGCCCCGACCGTCACTTGGTCACGTAACCCGCAGGACCTCTTCGGAGGATCACTAGGCCCCGTCACTGTGACATTCATCTGCACCGACCCCTTGTCAGGAGTGGCAAACGTGACCGCTCCGGTGACACTTGGAAACGGCCAGGGACAATCGACAACTGGAACCTGCACGGATGGTGCTGGCAATCAGGCCTTCGTCGTCGCCGGCCCCATCAATGTAGGTCTCAATACTTCGCTCCTTCTGCTATTACTGCTAATCATAGCATCGGCACTCTCCACGTTCTTCCTGGTGATGTATAGACGGAGACGTCGAAGTAAATTCATCTGGGACCTTCCCTCCGCTCAGGGAGCGGAAGATGCCATGCCTAAGGGCAGCGCTGCTACGGAAGACACAACAGAAGGGTTGGCCTGACATGACCGATCAGTTTTGTCGAGGAAGGTATTCAAGCACACCCCGAGTGTGGGCAACTCTGGGCCACTCCGGGCATTTTCCTTCCCTAGTTAGAAGCTGAACCCCGGTGGTGCTTAACGTTGAACCCAGGTTTTTACCTTGACCTTGTAGCAATAGTCCCACCTCTTGTTGGTCTTTGGAGTATTTTCCGGCATGAGATTTCCATTACTGGATTTAGCTCGGGCAGTGTAGCCCGTCTAAACATTGGCTTCTTGGTTGCTGTCCTGTTTGACATGTTGAGGGTAGAAGGTTTTGGCTGGGCTCAATATGGGCTGCTGTTCAGCCTTGCCTTTGTGTTCAACGCGATTGGGACTCTTTCCCTAAACCTCTACCTCTCGCCCGAGAATACAAGCCTAAGGGTACTGCTGCAAAACGCGTCCCGCCAACTTGACTTCTATCTGTTTCACGGAACGATTCTCGCATGGCTAATCGTCAACATTCTCTTTCCCGCGTTCTACATTCCTGCAACGCTGGTCCTAATGGCCGCTCTTCTCATTCATCCTACTCGACTTTTCAAGCTCTCAATGAAGAGGAATAGCTCTCCTGCTGCCAGAGGCATGCTGACGATTCTTAGGATTTCTTGGGTCTCATTCGTGGTCGTCGCCTTCCTATTCTTCGGGTTCGGAGCCAGCCCGCCCGTCCTTGGAATCACAATTCCTTTTTCATGGGAGCTTGCATTCTCCTCAACCTCCACCTTCTTCTTCCTGATGGCTACGGCTGTGACAAACCCGACAGAGCTGACAAGGGTTTGGACCTCCTTCGCTCCCGGCACCATTGTGAAGCTTGGCCAGAAGTATATCGTGTTGCATGATGCAGGCGAGAAAGCCATCACACTCTTGTCAGCATCACTCTCCAGCCTGGTCGATGCGGGAGTTCGAATAGTAATTGCAGACCTAGGCAGAAGTCCAATGATTGAGAAGACGCTCGGCGCCGATCACAGATTCGAGGAATGGCAAGAAGACGGGAAAATCGTGAACCTCGTCGAGACCACTGATGCACAATTGAAAGAAAAAGCAGTCGATTTCCTGCGTAAACGCGGCGTCGGCACTGTCTACGTGGTAGAACTTCCTGATGCTAACCTAGCGAGAGTCACTACTAAGATGGGTGAGCGGATGAGCAAACTTCCGAACACTACCGGACTATTCTTGGTTGAAAAGGGCGTTATTCCGAAGGTTGAGCTTCTTCAATACCTGCAGAACCACAAGGAGGTTCAACTCCTAGACCTAACCACACCCAAGGCCCCGTTCTCCAGCCGGCTCGGCCTCAAACACTCGAGGCTTCAAGGTTCGACAATACTCCTCGAGTACTCGTCCAACTCAGGAATTGAAGATGCAGTGCAGCTTTTCCTGACCGAGTCAGTCTCCTACGGAGAGCTTAGCGCAGTCTTCACCACCAAATCCACAAAGCTCTATCGCACAATTCGGGGAAACAAGAAAGTGAAAATCATAGCGGCGTCATCCCTAATCTCGGCAGCTAACGAGTCCGTAGAGGGAGAGATAGAAATTCCGGATAGGGAACTAGGTCTTGTCACTTCGATTGCCTCCGACCTGATTGATACAGCCAGGGGCCTTCCATCGTGCTTCATCTTTGACAGCATCATGGATATGGTTCACGGCGATCATTGGGAACAGGTGTACTCAGGGCTTAAACAAATCATCGAGCTTCTATCCGTACCGAAAGTAACCACAATAGTACTAGCGAACCAGGACACCCTTGACCCGCAATTTCTTGGGGCGCTCAAAGGGCTCTTCCATGTCCTACTCAAGCTCGATCAGCTCGGACTTCGCGTCCAGAAACTGCCTTCGCAACAAGCGGATCCTACGGAAGACCCGTTAGTCTCGCAGACACATAGCAAATCGGACCAAAGTCTCTGAGTCTCGCTCTTCTTACTGCAAGACCTGCATTCATTCCAAAGTAACCTTCACGCACTTGGCCGCGTACGCAAATCCGCCCAAGTCCGTAGATTGCTTAGACCAAGCACAATGTGAGTGATCCTGGCTCTCTTCTCTTCTCGCCGAGACTTTCTAAGAAAAATGGTTCAATGGAACCCTCATTGGGAGGGTTCCAATGACGGTTCTTCCTGTCTAGTCTACGAAGATTGTTTCCTTCGGGAAGACTTCGATTCCGTTCGTGGATATCTTGTATGGGCGTGGTTGCATGTCGATTGGTGTTTCTCTCATCTTCTCGACTTGCAGGACTCTGTTGTAGGTTTTTCCGACCTTCGCGTTGGAGAGGATGATGACTCCATGCGCCAAGTACTCTTCTAGCTGGACGGCTCTTTCAACGTTGGATCCGAATGCTCTGAGCTCGGTTGTGAGCAGACATGTTGTCCCGGTCTTGACTAGAGCGTCTACCAGGTCGAGCGTTGCAGTTCTGCGTTCGGTCACTTCTGGATATTGGAATATCAGTGAAGTCACAGGATCGACCACGATTCTTTTCGCGTTGATGAGTTCACAATGGGTCTTTATTCCCTCAATGAGGCTCAGAATGGAAAAGTCCTTACGACCGATTGTGGTTCGGCCAATCTTCACCTCTCCTGGCATGTGTCGAAGTGGTGACGCGTTGATGAACGCGAATCTCTTGGCCTTCTCGAGTTCCTCAAACTTCCACCCGAGCTGGGCCATTTCGCGGTAGTAGTGGGCCTTTGTCTCGTCTAGGCTAACGAACGCTCCGTTCTCACCGTACATCTTGATTCCGTTCGCTAGGAATTGGCTGCTGAGGATTGTCTTTCCGGTTCCAGGCCCACCGACGATGAGGATTACTCTACCTCGGGGAAATCCCCCGCTGAGAATCTCGTCCAAGCCTGGTATGCCGGACGGGGTTCTATCAACTAGTGGCATCCTTTTTGCGCCTTGCGAGGCATCTGGCACTGATCGCTGCATGTTATTGACCGTCACTGACATTGAAGACCATGTTTTGAACCCTATTGTTACCTTCCGCCACATTGGCCGGTTACGGCTGCTTTAGCTTGGCAACTCAGGATTCTTGCTCTCTCGTCCTCGACGCAGCGCGCTTCGAGACCATTGTGAATCCCACAGCTGTAAATCGCTATGACGAGCCTTCACCCTAACAATCCACAATACAGCTCGTCAACCCACCAGGTCAAGGCTTACGGATTCCCATTCATAATTAACAACAGCGCCTCGATCATTTTCCGACTCTCGCGTCCCCGAACCTGGGTGTTTCCCTCAATCAGTCTAATTCTCGGGTATACCTCCGCTGGAGGCGGTTCCTTGCAGAGGCTGCTTATCGGAATCATGACTGCATGCCTGGTGACTGCTTCGACAAACCTCGTCAACGCATTCGCGGACCGCCGCGAGGACTTGGTAAATCAGCCATCCAGAGCATTATGGCTGGACAAAATAGGCCCTTTCGAGGCGTTAATTGTTGCTTTCGGTCTCTATGCTGTAGCCGGAACGGTATCCCTTCTACTGGGTCCGCTTTTCATGCTAATTCTTGGACTGGGCATCCTTGATTCCCTTTTCTACTCGCTACCCCCGTTGAGATTCAAAGCGAACCCGATCCGAAGTCTAGTTTCTTTCTCTGGAGCGGTAGGCCTCGCTTTTCTCGGAGGGATGAGCATCAACGGCTTAATCGACATATTCAACCCATTCTTCCTTCTCTGCACTTACTTCATGTTCGCTTATGGTGCTGTTAAAAACCTCCCAGATTATCGAGGAGACAAGAGAGCCAGCATCAAGACCTCCGCGACAATCTTTCCGACCATAAGAGATGCCGTCATTGTCGGTTCAGTGCTCTTGTTCACTCCCTATTTGTTGCTCGTGGGGCTTGTATTCGCAGGAGTTGTCGGGACGATCTATTTGCTCGATCTAGGTTTCGTTGTCATTCTTTCTCTCATTATTCGCGAAATGTGGCTGACGATGACCCCGGAGGGGCTTGAGAAAGCTCACACAATCAGTTTCTTCTATGCAATCTCGTTTCTAATGTTCACTCTCGTCCTAATGTCTCCCAATCTCCTCACGTTAGTGATAGTCCTAGGAGCGTACGCATGGACTCTCTTGGTTTCCAAAGTAAAGGTGGACTCAAGGGCTGAAAGACGGGACTGGAAGACTACAGTCAACAGCTAGTCATGTGCAATCTATTCTGGTTGCTTCGCATCTGAACAGCTGAGTTGACTTTTTGTAGGAACAAGAGTACATTCCCCTTAAATCGTCACATCAAAGTTCTCAGGTCTGAGGCTGCTGCGACGGAGCCAACGGGGATTACTGCGTTAGACAGTCTTCTCGGTGGAGGGATTCCCAGGCCATCAGCCACCGGAATCATCGGCAGCGTCGGAAGTGGAAAATCCACTCTTGCTCAGCAACTAGTTGTAAACATGCTTCAGAGAGACTTCAGGGTCCTATACTATGCGATCGACGAGCCGGCCGCAGATGTTAGGACAGGTTTGGCCGAATTTGGTGCTGATGCAGCCAAGCAGGAGGCTGATGGACACCTAGCGTTCGTCGACATTTTCTCTCTCGGCGTCGAGAGACTTGCAGACTCTCAACAGCCAACTGAGCCTGAAACGATCGTCGACACCACTTTCAAGTTCTCCGACCTTGTGTCTCAGGGGAGAAACTTCACTCTCAAACACTTGGGGAAGAAGCAGTTCGTCGTCCTAGACTCCTTAACACCATTCTTCCTAATGGTGGAGGCAAAACGAGTCTTCCAATTTGGACAAGTACTGAAGTACGCCACTCGTTTCGCCAGAGCAATCGGCATTGCAGTTCTTCACACAAAGGTGCTGAACGAAACCATTGAGAACGCCATGGTCAGTTTTGCCGATGTAGTTTTGGAGCTTGAGAAGAAGAGACCTCTTGACCTGTCCAGCCCAGGGGGGACGCTGAAAATAGTCAAACTCGGCAAGTCGAAGGTTCCTCCCAGTGCGTATCCCTACGAAATTACTTCTCGAGGTATAGAAATCAGTCAGACCCCTCTCGCGTAAACTCAGCAACTGCTAGACCTTACTCACATATACTACCAGCGTCCCTCGGTCGGCGAAACTTGCCGCGGGAAGACGACTCCATTTCCAACGTAGGCATGCAGATAGCGGAACTCAACGCTGAGTTTCTCGGTGTCTCACATTCCCAATTGATGGAATCGGTTGGAGCTGGCATTGCTAGAGAGATTGTCCAGAGAGCACGGTCCAAGCAGGGAATGAGAGTTGAGGTTATCGCAGGAACCGGGAAGAATGGCGGAGACGGTCTCGCGGTCGCACGCCATCTCTCAGCAATGGGACTTCGAGTGCACGTGATCCTAGTAGGCAAGCCTAAGGACGTTGAAGACCCATCAGCCCAACAACAGCTCGCGGCTGTCCAGAAAATGACTGACACTGTCGAGTTTTCATCCCCGCAAGATTCTTCACAGCTCAAACCAGTAGAATCCGATTTTATAATTGACGCTCTGCTAGGAACTGGAGTAAAGGGGGATCTTCGGCAACCCCTGTTAGCGGCCGTCAGGATGGTCAACAAGTCGAAGGGCTTCAAAATCGCAGTTGACCTTCCCTCGGGCCTAGATACTGACACTGGAGAGCCACACGGAGAAGCAGTGAAAGCTGACCTAACAGTGTCATTACACAAGAAAAAGACAGGGCTAACGAAGGCGCCGAATCTGGCCGGAGAAGTCATCGTTCTGCCGATAGGCATCCCGCCAGAGGCAGAGACCTACGCTGGTCCCGGAGACTTCAAAGTTCTATGGAAGCCCCGGCCATCAATCTCACACAAGGGCGATTTTGGAAGACTCGTCGTGATAGGCGGGAGCGAGAATTTCACCGGAGCCCCGGCATTCTCAGCTCTTGCGGCAACACAGTGCGGAGTGGACTTGGTATACGTCGCATCGCCGGAAAAAACCGCCCAGACAGTCGCGTCCTACTCGCCTGACCTCATAACCATCCGTCTCCCTGGGAACCGTTTGAACCCAGGGTCTATTCCTGAGCTGGAACGTTGGCTCAAGATCGCTGACACAATAGTTCTGGGCCCCGGGATTGGTCTTCACGAAGACACCGCCGAGTTCGTCTGGAAGGTAACTCAGCTGGCCGAATCCTTGAACAAGCCACTGGTTCTAGACGCGGACGCGCTCAAGATCTTCGGCCGCAGACGAAGACGACTCAAGACCCCCACGGTCATGACGCCGCACGCGGGCGAGTTTGCGGCACTTGCACAGAGAAAGTCCCCTGATGATAGAGGCTTGAAGATAGAGGCGGCGCAACAAGTTGCAAAGGAAGTCGGGTCGATTATTATTCTGAAAGGCCCCCTAGACATCATCACAGACGGTAACCGGACAAAACTCAACAGGACTCACAACCCTTTCATGACCGTAGGCGGAACTGGCGATGTCCTCACCGGAATCGTTGGCGCGCTTATGGCCATGCACGTAGACCCGTTCCGGGCCGCGGTCGCGGCAACTTTCCTAAACGGGCTCGCGGGAGAAATTCTCGTCAACGAGAATGGTCCCGCGGTTACCTCAACACGTCTAGTCGAATATGTTTCTAGGGCGATTGAGTACTGCCTAGAAGGACCACCCTACCCTCAGCTCAGGAAGTAACGTCGCTTCCTGTCAGGCTAATGGTATACGAGTACAGACAGGACGATCCGAAAAAATGCACGGCTGCCAGGCTCCGAAAATTCGGAATGGTCGGGAGTCTGCGAAATATCAGACGCGTACCTATCTCATCGATCGTCCTGAACCCTGTGGCTGAGACTAGGATTTCTAGGGATGACCGGCCCCTAGTGGCAGAGCACGGAATGGTCGGTTTGGATTGTTCTTGGAATAGGTCGGAAGGAATTTTCTCGCAAAAGATTCCAGGTTTGGCACGAAGACTTCCTGCTCTACTGGCTGGCAACCCAACAAACTATGCTATTCTGGGCAAGCTTAGTACTGTGGAGGCGCTCGCTGCTGCGCTGTTCATAACTGGGTTTGTAGAACAGGCCGATCGGATTCTGGCATTGTTCAAGTGGGGACCGACCTTCATGACGTTGAACAAGGAACCCT
>WNGR01014812.1_pt1 | contig 12197 bp, 13 predicted proteins | sample 5407581 | NCBI WGS metagenome assembly WNGR01 (sample SAMN13153383, study PRJNA577476) | soil metagenome | isolation source: 80 cm soil or saprolite under Garry oak tree replicate 2 | place: USA:California | collected 2016-06-15
TTGAACGCCGGAGGTTTTACCTCGGGCTCACGAGGCCCGTAAAGGAGGTGAAGAAGAGTTAGTGTCGAATGATCAGGGGCTGAGAGGTCAAAGATTCAGACTCGAAAGATGTAGCCGCCGAGGTCACCTTCTAGACAATGTCTTTGGTGAGATGCGGCTGTGAGAAGACCAAGGAGAAGACTAGAAATATGTACGGGCGTGGGCTTGGGCGTGGGCGTCTCGAAGTACGTGTGAATGCCATTAATAGGTCCATTACTCATACCGACCCAGGGTGAAGTGACAAGAGGTGAGAGGAAACCCTTCCACAAGCAAATCGTGGAGCTCTTGAGGTTCCACCTGCTACGATTTCTAGTAAATCGCGCACCAGTGTGCCGAGAAGCCAAATACGCTTAGGGAGGTAAATACGAGAGATCATTGTGACCCAGAGATGGCCGATTCGCTGAATAACACCCTTGCGCTGTGAATTAGTGACCGTGGTGACGATCCCGTTGCCAGTGTGGACACACAGTGCGCCGCGGCAGGGAAATGGTACACAGAAAGGGAAAGCTTTCCCGCGTCTGAAATCAAATCGTGCGGGCTTTCAAAATGTTGGCCAGTTCCCCCAGTGCACATCGAAACATTACAGACACCGGCAAGAAAACCAAACAGCCAAAAAATATATATATAAATAGGAAGGAAAGTGGCTGCGAACGAACGAGTAACAGAGACAGAACACGCGGAAAAGCGAATGCGATCGGGGGGGACCAGAGAGATAGACAGCATCTACACCTTCTAACCAAGAAAGGTAATACACAGCAAGCAAGCAAGCGAACAAACTTATACCAGGTACCGATATCTTACACACTCTCGTCCATGTTCACCTGTGCATAGCCCTGCGACGCGCGGCCCGTGCCGATGTGCAGCCTCTCGCGCACGGCATCCCACACGCTACCCATCGCCACGCGTGCGGACGTCCACAGCGGCTCAGGCCCCGCCAGCGCCGCGGCTTCGTCAGGCATGACGCTCTGTGGCGGGCGCACCCACCTCCTGAGCAGCAACGAGCTAGTGACGACGCTGACCGAGCTGAACGCCATCATCGCCCCGGCCATCATCGGGTGCAGGTGCAGCCCGAATGGCAGGAACAGGCCCATCGCGAGCGGGATGCCCAGCACGTTGTATACGCACGCCCACACCAGGTTCCGCCGAATTGTGCCGAAGATCGCGCGTGAGAGGTCCAGCGCAGCCACTACGTCCAACAGGTCCGACCGCATCAGAACGATGTCTGCGGCCTCGACCGCCACGGACGTCCCCGATGACAGCGCAATGCCGACCGTCGCCGCTGCGAGCGCAGGCGAGTCGTTGATCCCGTCCCCCACCTGCGTTTTCAAATCGTTAGCGCGTCCATCGCGGAGGGTGAGCTGATACGCACCATCGCTACGCCCCCGCCGTCCTTCTCCATCAGCTCTGCAACGACAGCTGCCTTGCCCTTGGGACTCATGTCCGCCCACACGCCCTTGGGCGCAATCCCGACCTGGCGAGCGACGACGAGCGCAGTCGCGCGGCCGTCACCCGTCATCAGGTTCACCTCGATGCCCATATCTTGTAACGCGCGGATCGCGCGCGCCGATGAGCGCTTCGGGGCGTCTGCTAGAGCGAGCGCGAGCACGGGCAGTGGGTTCGGTGCGGACGACGCGATCGCGACGTAGATCAGCGTGCGACCTTTCTGTGCTTCGCGCGCCTCGAACTCCGCAAGGCCAGCGGGCAAGCGGCCACCCGCGTCGGTGTGCGCGACGAAACGGCCCGACCCGACCCACACGGTATACTTCTGCTGCATCGCGACGGCGACGGTCGCGCGCACGCCTTGGCCCGTGATGCTCTCGAACGCCTCCACGGAAGTGTCTGGTGCGTTGGTTGACAGGACATCCTTTCCCCAAACAGCCACGGCTTTGGCGAGTGGGTGCTCGGAGCGCGCTTCTGTTGCAGAAAGCATGGCGATGACCGCAGCACGGGTCGTGATGCCGTCGGCCGCCATGGTCGTTTGGAGAGCTGTACCTTCCATCTCCGCCGCGGTGTAGCTCTGCGTCTCGCCAAGCTCGCTCGTTGGCGCCCAAGCGACGCTCGCTACCGTGAGCTTGCCTTCCGTCACCGTGCCTGTCTTGTCCAACACTACACGCTTCAGGCTACGGCTCGCCTCGAGCGCGCGTCCACCCTTGATCAGGATCCCGTTCTTCGCCCCAACCCCCGTGCCGACCATGATCGCCGTGGGTGTGCTCAGACCAAGCGCGCATGGGCACGCGACGACAACGACCGAAATGCAGAGCTGGAGACACACTGCAACCTTTCCGTGGTGATGGAACATGTCGGGGAGCTGCGCCTCCGTGAGCACGTTCGACAGGAGTATCCAGCCGAGAAACGTGATCGCTGCGAGCGATATTACGGTAGGGACAAAGTAGCCAGCGATGCGGTCGGCGAAGGCCTGGATTGGGGCCTTGGACGTCTGGGCATCCTCGACGAGCTTGACGATCTGTGCGAGCGCGGTGTCTTTCCCCGCCCGTGTGACCACCATGTCGAATGCGCCGAGACCGTTGACCGTCCCGCCGATAACGGCATCGCCAATTTGCTTGAGGACCGGGACGGGTTCACCGGTAATGGCACTCTCATCGATGTTTGAGCTGCCCCGCACAACATTTCCATCTGCCGGAACCTTGTCGCCCGGCACGACCTTGACCGTATCCCCAATTTGCAAAAGCTCCGTTGGAATCTTCTTTTCCTGGGTGCACGTAGCGTCCGTGTAGATAATTGCCATGGAGGGCGCGAGCGCCATCAAATCAGTGAGCGCTGCACTGGTCTTGCCTTTGGCAGAGTTCTCCAAATAGCGGCCGAGGGATACAAACATGATCAGCATGGTGCTAGTGTCGAAGAAGACAAATGGGGGCATGTCGGGGTCCGGGTTTAATACGGACGCGATAAGTGTGAAGAGGGAATAAAAATATGCTGCGGAAGTGCCTAGCATTACAAGTACGTCCATTGTTGCCGTCTTGTGCTTGAGCGCCTTGTACGCGTTCCGATAAAACTTTTGGCCGACCCAGAACTGTGCCGGCGTGGTGATGATGGCAACGAGGAGATGGCCGAGAGGGAGGCCGGGAATGATGTTAAATTGGACAATGGGACGCAAGAAGGGGATATGATGTGCGATCATGCTGATAAAAAAGACGGGAAGGGCAAAGGCAACGCTCCACTGGAACCGAGTTTTCCATTCTTGGATCTCCTTAGTGCGAGTTAATGAGCACAGCTGAGTGGCGTCTTCCTGGTCCGAGAGCATGGCGTCGAACCCGAGCTCCTCGATACGTTCTACCATCTCGCGCGGGCCGACGACCCCGCGATCAAAGACGACTTTGGCGGTTTCTGTGGCAAGAGCCACCGCAACGCTATTAATACCAGGCATCTTGCCGAGCTCATTCTCAACGGTTGACGTGCAGGAAGCACACGTCATTCCATAGATGCGCAAAGTGATTTCATCCGAACGAATTGGCGGGATGAGCGTAGCGTCGAAACCAATGTCTGATATTTCCTGGATGAGGGATCGCGGGGAGGAGACATGTAGCATCAGATGCTGATAGGGGTGGCATGGTGATCAAACACTTACGTTAATGACCTTCTCAGCGTTCCACTGCTGCGGATCGAACTCGACTACCCCACGTTCAGCCAGAAGAGCGACCTTCACAGAATGAATTCCAGGCTGTGATCTGAGCATTCCCTCGATGGACTTTGAAGGGTTTTGAGTCGAGCAGAACAGGGGGGGGAAGTGTGGGAAAGCTCACCTCGACGCAAGAACCGCAGGTCATGCCCTCTATTCGCAACTCGCATCCCTCTGTGTGTCCTGGGGACTTTCCCAGAGGCTCGTTTTCCGTGAGTGGGAGTTCAACCTTGCCAGAGCCGGAAGTGAGGGAATCCTTGTACCACAAACTAGAAGAGAAAGTTGAGGAGAGAGCGGACATGGAGACCTGTCGATCTGTGGTAGTGGTACAACGAAATTAACCTGAGAGTGGTATGGTCGTTGGTGTTGGTCTATGATGGTATTATATGGAGAGTATGGAATGCGTCAAAGGAGAGAAAGCGCCCGCGCTATGTGAAAGATGCGAGAATGCTGCGTGTCCGTTGGTAAGAAATGATCATCCCTCACGGGAATTATCTAATCACTCGCTAGAATCCCACGTGATCAAGTCGCGTCGTCCTAATTCGGTTCACATAACACAATATCAACAGCTTCGTTTACTCATTCTGTTCTGGTATGCATTCTATCCATTACGACTGTTCCGTGTCCGTCAAAATCGTAGCTATGAGGTATGCATTATAAGAGGACGAGCGCGCTCACGTTAGCACGCACGAAAGAAAAGAATCAAAAAAGGAAAAAGAAAAAAAAGCGAATAGTATTCAGGCAAAAGCATCGTCCGAGGCTTGAATCTCGAGTGCGCCCCGTCCGCGAAGCCGGCCAACGGCTCGCCACCGCCACCGCCACCATCACCGCCGGCGCGCCTGCTGCTGCCACAGCGCCAGTGGCACGTCCTCCTCCTCCCCGCCCGGCGCGACCCCCGCCCGCGTCAACGCACTATCAGCAGTCCGCGGCCGCCGCGCCCCCGGCGGCAGCACCGCGTGCGCGCTGAGTGCTTTGCGCCCCGGTCCTCGCGCGCCGCCGAACGCGTGCGCAGGTACGGGCGGCGTGACGGTCGCGGACATCGAGCGCGCCGGCGGCCGCGCGTCCGCGGAATGCCCTTGCGGGTTTCCCGCGAAACCTGGTGCCGATGCAGGAGACGGCACTTGGGCCTGAGGTTGCTGCTGCGGCGGGACGTAGCGGATGGGCGGGGGCGAGGTGTGAGAGGAGTGCGGGGCTAGTGGCGATGACGAGTGTGATGGTGATGCATGTGAGAGCGGCGGTGGTGGCGAGCGCGAGCGGCGCGATGGCGACGCAGAGCGCGGTGTAGGTTGCTGTTCTTGTTGAGTGGGTGCGCCGCTGTCTGCCGTAGATGGGGACGACGAGGAGGGAAACGCCTGCTTCACCCCGGGTCCTGCCACCGACATGGACATGGACATGGACATCTGCATCGGTACCGGTCCCGTAGCGTAGCCGGCGCCGGCAGGTGGCCCCGATGGCTGCCGCGCGCCACTTCCGCCCGAAAACGCCGCCCCATACTCTTGCTCCATCGCACGGTGCTGCATGTCATATTGCGGGCCGCGGACAGGCTGCTCAGCGCGGCGTGCGGTGGCATTCGATGGTACAGCCTTGGTGAGGCTCCCACGCCGATTTTGTGATTGCTGCGGCTGCCCCTGTGCCTGTGCCTGCGGCGCCGCCACGAGCGACTGGGCCTCGTGCTCCTCGTCCGTCGCTGTATGCTCACCCTCCTCCTGGTCCTTCGTTGAAGCAGGGACCGATACGCTGCCCGTCGCTGTGGAGGCCTGCTCTGCGTTCACCTGCCGCTGGGCAGCGGCCTGCTGCTGCTGCTGTTGTTGGGTTTGCTGGGTCTTATTGATGACGCCGAGGTACCAGAACATGAGGTTGCTGATCAAGACCTGCTCGTACAGCGCGCGGCGGGGATTCGCAAGCTTGATGTGTGACAGGCGGTAGATCGCGCGTTCGACGTGGATCGGGTAGCGGGAGTAGTTGTTTACGCCCGCCGGCTGAGGTGACGTGGGTGGGACATACCCGCGCGAGGACTTGCTCGCACCGAGCAGCGCTACCGCTGCGTCGCGTCCTGACTGTCCGTGCCCGAGTCCCGTGGGAACAGTGCTCTCCTCCTGCTTCTTTTTCGATCCGAAAAACGAGCCGAAGAAGCCTGCTTCCCTCTCCTTCTCGCGCTGCTCTTTCTCTTTCTTTCCCTTTTTTTCGCTCCCGCCCCACTTGAAGAGCCCCTTCTTGTCCTTGTCCTTCTCTTTTTCGCGTCGCAGCTCGGGTCCTTGCGGAACCGGTGGCGTAGAAGACAATGATGGTGGTGTCTGGATCGGTCGGGGTTCTGGTCGTGTATGCGACGATACTAAATCAGATTGAACTGTAGATACCGGAGATGGAGTGCGGGAGGGTGATTCGACAGGTGCAGGTGTGGCAAGCGAAGCGACACGCTGCGGTAAAGGGTGTTCCAGTGGGGGCAGTGCAATTGCAGGCTGAACGGACGGCACAGCTACTACAGGTGGAATCGGCTCGGGATCCCCCATTGGTGGCGGCGGCGGTGGCGGCGATAAAGAACGTCGTGGGAGCGATTGGAACGTTGATGGAGGAGACAGCATCTTAATCTCGTCGCCCTCGTCCCGTGCGTATGCATCAAAGATAAACGCTTCGGCACTATACGACTCCGGGCGTACGAGGCGAGGCGCCCCATCGAGGCTGTCGTTGCTGAGCACCCGCAGGCGTCGAGGTGGCTCGGCATCGCTGTGGTCGCTGGTAGAGAGATCACTGGAAGAACGTGGATCGGGCACGGGGGTAGGGCTGTCAAGCTTTGAGCCTGTCCCTCGTCGCGTGGCGTTGAATCGATGGGCCCCTTCTCCTGTCTGCCCGAGCTTCCGGATCTTGGTGCGAGCCGCACGACGAAGAATCTGGCCAGGGCGCGGGACGATGATGGGCGCATCTGCGTCTTCTCCGGGGTCTGGCATGGCATTGTCTAGGTTATCGATGACTGAAGGTGGTGGTAGGAGTGTGGGTGGATAGGCGAGTTTTTAGCGCGAGCGCATGTAATGTACAGCATGAGACTGTCACGCACCTGATGGAGCCATGTTCATGCTGAGTGATCGGCGTAAGACGCTACGTAGTTTTGACGGATCTCTGCTCTGCGAGGCCTCCTCCGCCAGCTCGTCCAATTTCTCCAGATCCTTGATTGTAAGCTGAGGACCTGAGCTTGCGTACAAGGACGATCGGTTCCTCCGGAGCGGCACAACAAGCTCATCCTCGACGCCGTCATTTTCAGATGGGCGGTATTGCCGACTTAACATAGACCTTTTGCGACCGAGTGCCCCACCACCGAGACTTTCCGATCGCCCAAGACCGACTTCCCCAGGGGCACGAGCATGTTCTTTGAGAAAGGCACGAAATTGAGCGGGGTCTATCTCTGGGTGCATATTAGCGGGCACCCAGAAGAGGTGGAAGGGGTCATCGGATGCGGATGCGGAATCGGAACCCAGGGAATCTTCGTGAGAGTGGGAGTCGCTGCTTGAGTCATCGCTGGGTGCATAGTAACTCTGCTGTGCTGCGGCTGCCTGGGCCCCGGGTGTTGGAAGATCAGGATCAAGAACGGGAACGCCAGAACCGCCTTGGAGGGTTGAGCGTCGCTTGATATCACGCAGGTTTTCGACCTCACGCTGGATCTCGTCGCGGGAGGGCTGCATTACGGTTGGAGATGTCTGCATGAAGAGACGAAGGGAAAGTAATTTGTCGAGTCCCGTACGGGAAAGGAGAAGTGTGATACAAATGGCAATAGGAACAGAGAACAGGAAGAGAGGAAAGAGAGGCCACCGACGGTGTTGCGTCGTCGATCACGGTTACGACGAGCGACCCTAGCGAACAGTGCGGACTTCCCTTGGCTGCCGGGCGTCTCGTGCCGGAAACATCCACAAGGTCACTTCCCCAACATTTCTACTGTATTTCTCTCTTTTTTAATTTTAATTTTGTTGTTGCCCCTGATCATGACCATCCGGTTATACCGTTTCTTACTTGATTGTATTAAGTGCAATACTGTAAAGCCGCTGAGCAGATCATTACAAGTTCTCATGTACTGTATTTTCCTTGGTATTTTCCCACCAATCTTAGCAACCATCGATACAAATACAAGAGGATCCATGCCTCGTTCCAAGTACTGGTCGAGAGCAATGATCGTTACCAGCGTACTACTGTCGTTCATCCACTTGGCAGCGGCCTTATGCCACTTGCAGTGCGGCGACTATGTTTTCTGTGGATTCGATGCCCGTCTTTGCGCCACCAGGACACAGCAGCGCTCAAGGCGGTGCTTCCCGTGCTGCCGCAACACTGGGACCGTGGGCACCACCAGACTTCCCCCCCCCCTCTGCGCTTGCTCGCCTAATCAATTACGCGAGATACAACAGATCGCCTATTGCGGGGATTGCCCCCATTCACCCCGTGGACCCTTGTCACCTTCCAAGAATTCGAACGCGCGGACGAAGATTGTCATTCGGGTTGACGCGAGAGCCTGGGCACTCCTCGCTTGTTGGCCTTCGCGAAGGGTCATCGATTCGACATTATGAGAAACAGACCGATTAGTTTTGTCACTGTAATTATCCTTCCCCCATTTCCCAGGGTCCCCTTTCTTTCCAAGACCCACAGAAGACCAGAAGACTGGCCACCGACAAGGCCGTTCGGCAAGGGTGGCGAGAACCGAGCGGACCGGCTTACTAAAGGTCTGGGATGATGTAAGTCGTAACAGTCATTCTCATTCACGTGCGTAAGATTTCACTCCGTAAGCCCGGTCGTACATTCTCTCATTTCCACCTCTTTTTGAACCCGTCATGACCCCCGTCGCCGTCCACTTGCAAGATACCATTCCCGTTTCATTCCCGTACCCCTCCGTAATGCCGCTGCGACCCACATCAGATGCTGTCGATCTTTCCTCCCCGCCCCGGCGAGCACCGAAAGAACGCCACCCACCCATGCGCACCACTTTTGCATTCGACACGATGGAGAGCGCCATCGCAGCCATAGCGCGTGGGGAGTTCGTCGTCGTCATGGACGACGAGGGCCGCGAAAACGAGGGCGACCTCATTATCCCCGCTGCGGGTTGCTCGACCGAGCAAATGGCCTGGATGATCAAGCACACTAGGTGCGGACTTACTCCTCCGAGTCCTTACACTCCGCACTCACCGGACTTTTGCTCCCTCTTCTCTTTGCCCCTTTCGCACCTCCGTAACAGCGGGTACATCTGCATCTCGCTCCCGGGAGACCACCTCGAGGCGCTGTCAATCCCGATGATGGTCCCGCAGAACGAAGAACGACATCGGACGGCCTACACCGTTACTGTCGACTACAGGCACGGTACGCATTGCCTCCTTCCCCTCCCTTCCAGTGCCGCCTCGAGCGGCATGATGCCAAAAAAAAACACTTTGACTGAATGTGCATCGCACAGGCACGTCCACAGGTATCTCAGCGCACGACCGCGCGCTCACGGCCCGTGCGCTCGCAGCGCCCGTCGGCGTGCACGCGCAGGACTTCACGCGTCCGGGACACATGGTGCCCCTGCGCGCGCGACCCGGCGGCGTGCTCACGCGGCGCGGGCACACCGAGGCGGCGGTCGATCTGTGCGCGCTCGCAGGGCTGCCTCGCGCGGGCCTGCTCTGCGAGCTCGTCAATGACGACGAGCTCGGCAGCATGATGCGCCGGGACGCTTGTCGCGCGTTCGCGGACCGGTTTGGGCTGACCATGATTAGTGTCGCGATGCTTGTCGAGCACCGCGAGCGAACAGAGGACTCCAGCGCTATTCCCAAGGCGCAGCTGTAGGAGCCCCAGTTTGAGACAAAAAAAAGAGAGTTCGGTGATTGTTGTGCTATAATACATGGATGCTGTATTCTTCCGAACACCTAGTATTTTTTGCCTTGAGACCAAGGGGGTGGCGAGATTCGATCTTTTTGTTTTCAGGTGAGACCCTGTCGCAAAATTCCGGGAGTTGACCGATGAAGGTTGGACTGCGAGTTTGGAACAATTTCCCTCTCGAGAACGTGAACCTGGTCTTCGACGTCGACGATGAGATCTTTCTCCACACGCGTCGAGCGGCGCTCAAGGCGGACAGCTCCGACATAGCGCACTTTCACGGTCTCGGACCGGAGAATCCGAACGAGGACACCCTTTTGGTCTGCATCGAGTTGAAACTGCCACCACTTTCTAGTCCCCGCGGAATACGAAGCCAGTGAGGAAGATTGGCTTAAGGCTTGGGGGAGAACGTGGACCAACAAGACGTCTATTCGTGTCCATGCAGGGGTAATACAAGTAACTCCATGAGATGTGAAGCAGGATACGTGGAGTATCACAGAGGGGGCAATGGCCGCCGACACTGTGGACAGATATTCTATCAAAATTTAGAGTCAGTTGTGAAGTACGGACAACAATCGCGGGATTAAAGCCCGGGGTACAGTACCTTGATCGCAAGCCACTTTGAACGTTCGCACACCATCCAGTCGTCAGAATCAACAAACCCAGTTAGCCAAAGAAGGTACTTACCCGCTCGAGACACTCCGTATGCTAGCGCGCACAGAATCGATAAGGGTCCCCACAGACACAAGGGTGGGGAAGGACTCACGAATAGATGCGCGCAGGGCGCCAGACTGTACGACGCGCGCGCCTGTGCGCCGCGCCGGCTCGGCTTTCCTAACGTGTCTTCTGGCGGACGATCGATCGCGTCCATGCAAATCGCGCAGTCGCCCAGCGGGCCCCCCTCCGTGTCTGGGAGCGGCGGGTGGTAGTCGTACCCCTGCGAATCCGCAAGCTGCGTGTACCGGAGCCATCATAAGATGAAAGGACGTAAAGGACAAGACAAGACAGGTCAGCCTGAGGTCAGGCGAGAAGAAAGAGAAAGGCAACGCACGCGGTGGGGAAGGAAGAACGCCGGTCCGATCGAGGCTTGTAGGCCAAGCAGCGCGGCTTGCGCGCATGCGAATAACGACAGCGCATACACCCATGCTGTTCGACCCAACGGAAATAGCGTCCAAGGACCGAGTCAGCGATATGCGACAATGTACGTCACGTGACGACATACGCCTTGGTTCCACATCCAACACGTTTTTCGGGCATCCTAGGAAATCTGCGCACCAGTAAGGAGTGTGTCAGCATACGCCGAGGTAGTACGGGTCTGGGCTATGCGCGCTAGCGAACGGACACACTTACACGTGGCGAGTAGCATGCGTCCCACTGTCGTCCCGATGACGTACTTTCGCCCAAGCGCGCATGGCCGCCCACGGCGCGCAGCCCGCACGATCTGCGGTACCCAGATAGACGAATAGAGCACCGCGAGGAGGAGGACTGCGAGCCCCGGCGCGACTACGACGCGCACGACGAGGGCGAGCACGATGAGTATGAGGTACCCTGTGAGGTGCCCGTTCGTCAGGCGGCAGGCGCGGTGAAGAAAGAAGACGGAGGGAGCATACAGATGCGGTTGTGGTCATCGTGCCAGGCCAGTTGGAGGATGAATCGAATGATGGAGAGAAAAGGAACCCCTTGTGGCGATGGTGCGGTCGCGTTTGCGTTCTGGGGGTTAGTTGGCACAGCATTTGATGGTGCAATAGGCGTGTTCTCTGATGGGGAGGGAGGCTGTGCAGGTGAGGCGGCCTGAGGGGAGGGAATTGGGGGGAGAGGGAGAGCAGCGGCTAGATCCTCAGGTGCCTGGACCTGTTGTATGAGAAGCACGAATTGCTGCATTTGAATGAGTCGGCGAACGGGGATCGAGATAGTACAGCTGTATTTGACGTACCACTTCGTACGCGAAGAGTGCACACGCAAGAAATGCTGGCGCAACCAGCGCAATTGAGGGCCGTCCATCGGCGAGAATAGCAAATGTCATGTGCTGCGATAGAAGGAGCTCGTGTCAGAGCATAGTGTGACCAGAGATATGCGTGCCTACGCCAGCAAATGCCATTGAGTCGGCCAAGGCTTGAACGATGAATGACCAGCGCGAGATTCTTGAGAGAGTAGCTGGGGTTCTGCTCTCCGACATCTGATGTGAGAGAAGCAGGAGCATGCCAAGGTAGACGAGCCCCGCGAATCCGGCATCTGCGGGCAATTAGCAGACAGAGTGGAAAAATTCGGGGTTGACGTACAAGAGGTGACTTTTCTAAAGAAGAGGCGTGACCGTATGCCATCGGCTTTTCTGACCTCAATAAGTACGCCACAGTCGGGGCTGATGACGGCCAAGTCTAGTTGAAGGGGAGGTCTCTTTACGGTCGACACGCCTGTGGGATTCATGAGTTCATCTTCAAGCTCGTGCATATCTACGGCGGATATATTGGACGGATGAACCTGCGCATAAACCGCGAAGTGACATGTTGAGTCAGGAGGTGTATGATTGATTTCAGAAATCTCGTTCGAGGCGAGAAGCACTTTCAACTTTGCTATGTTGTCCTCAAGAACGGGCACTACAGCGCGAGCGGTTATGTTGAGTAGATCTGGGGGGACAAGAGAGGGAAGGGCACGAATATCGATAGAGACCCTGGAAGATGGAATTAGCCTATATGAGTGC
>WNGR01018948.1_pt1 | contig 12197 bp, 8 predicted proteins | sample 5407581 | NCBI WGS metagenome assembly WNGR01 (sample SAMN13153383, study PRJNA577476) | soil metagenome | isolation source: 80 cm soil or saprolite under Garry oak tree replicate 2 | place: USA:California | collected 2016-06-15
ATTTGACCCTCGACGGCGAAGAGCTGGGCGACGGTTGTTGTTCGGAATGTTTCGAGCGATCCGGCGCGAAGCACTATGAGTTCGAGGAGATGGAACCGATAAACGAAGAAGGCGCGCGGTACAGGTGCGAAGAGTGCGGTGCGATCGTCAAAAGTGCATAACAGGCCCATAACCGTTCGGAGTGGCGGGAAGATAAGCGGGTAAAGCCGGTATTGAGCCAATATTTCCACTGATAGGAGCCTAGGCGGCGCCGCTCATCGTCTGCATGCGCAGACGCCTGAGGCTATCTTCGGGCCCCAAGAGATCGGCGCTTACGGCCTGGCTCGATGTGAGAAGAGCGGCGCTATGGTCGCGGCGGGACTCGCCCACGGCATTTTTAATCGGATTTTCCTACCGGATAAGCCGCGCACGAGGCAGGGCCATGTAGATGGTGATCATGGACAGCGCGCCAACGACGCCCATTGACGCCAACGCCCATTGCGCTCCAACGAATGATGATAGCGCGCCGATAAGCATGCTCCCTACGGTCATTACGACCTGACTCATATGAAAGAGAGCCATGGTTCGGCCGCGAAATGCGGCAGGAGAGTAGAACTGAATAACCGTTTGGACCAGGGCATGAGCATGGACGTGGCAAAGGCCGACGATACCCATTAGCACCCGCGAAAGCTGGAACCACGGCGACATCGAGAATGCCACGACGATAACTCCGTAAAGCGTCACGCCGCCGAGCATGAGCATGCCTCTGGGTAAGCGGTCTCCGACCGAAGCGATGAGAACGGAACTGCACAGTGCCCCTACTCCCATGGAAGTTAAAAGCAAACCCTGGCCAGTGGCGCCCACTCCGAGGATGTCCCGCGCAAACACGGGTAAGAGCGTCGTGAACGGGACAATGAAGAAAGACGCAAACATAACGATGAGAAGACTCGTGCGAACGGCCTCATTCCTCCAGCTGAATTTCCATCCTTCGATAATGCTCTGCCCGAAGGATTCTTTATGACCGGATTCGCCGTGAGAACCAGCCGAGGCGCGTCGCCCAGACCGAAGCCGCATAGTCCAAAGGGTTGCCAAAAAGAAAAAAACCGCTTGAACCAAATACGCGCCGCCAGTGCCGGAGATGGCGATGAGAAAGCCCGCCAGCGCCGGGCCGGTGCTGCGCGCGACATTGAAAATAACGGCGTTAAGGCCAATCGCGTTTGTCAGATGACTGGGCGGGACGGCATCCGCGATCATCGCAGCACGCGCCGGCTGCTGAAAAACCTGCGCAACTGCCATCAGGAAACCAGTCACGTAGACGTGCCAGGGCTCGATCTCGTCTATATAAATCAGCAGCGCCGTCGCTGCATAGACCAACCCGTTCACGACTTGGGCCACCACCATCTGCATCTTCCGCGAATACCGGTCCGCAGTGCTGCCGGCGACCGGGGACAATAAGAGAAATGGTATGGCTTGAATTCCACGTACCAGGCCGAGTTGAAGCGCTGAGTCGGTCAGTTCGTAAATGAGCCAGCCGCGTGTGACCTGATCCATCCACGTCCCCATGGACGCGAAGACCTGACCGTACCAGATCAAACGGTAATCGCGATACCGGAGCGCCTCGAAAGCGCGGAGTTGGAGGAGCGCATGGAGGGGATGCCAAGATCGGGTAGCAACCTCGCTGTCGGCGTTTTCCGCAGTCGGCGCGTCAGGCTCTTCTTTCGGAATCGGCGGTGAACGCAGAGGAGTCTCCATAGCTGGCCGATGGAGACTCTCTTGCTCCATGTTTCCAGCAAGATCGGGGATAGCGAAGGCTATAACATGGCTTAAGGGATGGCGTCCAGGTACTTAGGGTGACATATGTTTTTCATTCCATGCTACCGTGCATGCCGATGAAAGCACCAGTGTGATAATGTTGCGGGAACTGGCTGCCTCGGTAAAAGGCCAAGCCCAACGCCGCGACGTGAGAACCGAGCGCGTAGTCCGGCTTGATAGCCTTGGCGACAAGATCCGGCCGCTGACCCTTTTTGCGTGGATCTTGGTTCTGTCCAAAGTAGGAATAAGGCCAGCCATAAAATGCCCCTTCCCGTATTCTCGTGAGATAATCCGGAACCAACTCATCGCCGAGCAAGTCGCGCTCGTTGACGACAGCCCATAAAGCCTTCGTCTGCGGCTCCCAGTCCATGCCGACAGGGTTGCGCAGGCCGCTGGCAAAGACGCGCATACCGGTTCCGTCAAGATTTGCTTCCAAAATCGCTGCTCGTCTCGGGTCTTTTTCGTCGATTCTTTCTTCGTCGACATTCGTAGCCGAGCCGACGCTGACGAAGAGTTTTTGCCCGGCGGGATCGACGACGACGTTGCGTGTGTAGTGGCCGCCCCCGGGCAAGTCCAGTACTTTCTCGGCTTTGCGCGTGATTTGAGTTTCGCCTGCGCGGTAAGGAAATATCACGACGGCATCAGTATTGCCGACGTAAAACCGATTGCTGATTAACGCCATACCGAAGGCGCCCTTCAGGCCCTCGCGAAAAACTTCTCGGCGATCCGGCACGCCGTTCTTGTGGGTATCGCGCAACAAAATCACGCGGCTGCCGGATTGGCGGAGCGATTCCATAACCAAGACGTCGCCATTAGGAAACACAAAGATCGACCGTGGATTGTCGAAGGCGTCGGCGAAAAGGCTGACTTCAAAACCGGCCGGCGCAACCGGAGTTTTGCCTTTGGGCCAGCCGATTATTGCGGGCGGACTGGCGACGGGCTTGGTCGCAAAAGCCGGTGGCAAAACGAGGCTTTCCACAGGGCCGGTTTCGATCACGCGTCGACCGTTCTGGCCACGGGCCTGCCTGGTAACCGCTACCGTTACGGCTAATGCTAGAAGCAAGCAGCATGTGCATGCCCCGCGATGTGTCGACATGGGGTTCTCCCTTGTTATACAAATCGTCGTTGCGAAACGGAATCAATCTCTGTGGAACTGAGAATATCATATCCCTCGCATCCGCCGTTAGCAGACGCATAGTTGGCGGCGGGCGGTTTTGTTTGTCGGCCGCGTTGCGAATATATATGTCAATTGAATCACAGGCTGGCTTGGAGAAAAAGGCAGAGTCTCTATTCAGCTGTCAGAAGAGTGGTCTGTTAACGGTGAATTCTCTTAACTCTGTCGGCACAACCTGTGTGGAAAGGATCGTGGAAAACAAACGTTGGCAAAAATAAACCCGGCGCCCCATTTGGAGGCGCCGGGCTCTCATCTGTCGCAAAGTCCCGATTACGAGACCATTTTATGATACAAGCAGGTTAACGTCCCCACCAGCCCCACCATCTATGCTGCCAGTCCCAGCGGTCTCGACGCAAGTCTTGTCTGTCTCCCCAAATTTCCCTGCGATCCTGCCGGATCTCCGCCTTGTCTCGGGCCAGCTCCTCTCGACTTGCTCCGGTTCGTAAATCGTGGCGAAATTCTCTCCGATCACGCCAAAGCTCACGCCTGTCGTTGCGAAGTTCGCCGCGGTCCTGTCGTCTCTGGCCCCACCACGCAGCTGAGGCCGGAGTTGTTACAGCAAACAGACTTGCCAGCACCAATGCGTTGGCAATGATCAATTTCGATTTCTTCATAAATTCCTCCGTTATTTTGATTCTTCCTAGACGATTAGACTCTGAATCAGCCATACGGTTTACTCGAAAGTGTTCTAGGGTGGAGTTTTTACGTTATTTCCGTATTTTTTACCTACCCTCACATCAAATCTATCGTGGAAAAGTATTGAATTAAACATAGTCGCCTGAGTGCGCAAGAACGAGGCCATTGGAATTTACAACTCGGATAAACAAAGCCCATGGCGTGATGGTCTGCGTTCGTCGTTTTTGCAACATTACTTCTCTAGTGCGAATTTTGCCCGCAGCGTCGCAAAAGAAAGCGAGAAAATACAACCTGTCGCTTTTTTTGAACACTCTATAAGCAAACTGACTGTTTTTTCCTAATCAGATTTGACCATTGCCGAATAGCGAAGCCTTTAGAAGACCGCCAACAGCTAGGATATTATCGAAATGAGGCAAAATAATCATCGCTTACGGGCAATGTCTAATGCCTTTGTGCAGCTGTGGCATGGGGCTTGCTCAATTCAGCATTTGCACGATCAAGAGATCTTCCGCAGGCTTCGCTGGCATAAGGCTGACATAACACAGAGCGCGTGCGCACGTATAAAATTAAATCAACTAACCATGGGAAGCTCAGACGCGCGCAGCTTTGTAGAAACAATTCTCGCCGACGCGAGAATAAAAGCTCGTAGGTCATTTTTATTGGAGGGAGAAGAGATGATGCACAAAATTGAAATGCCTTTTATGACCTTACTTTTGGTAGCGGTGACGACCGTTGGGTGTTCCAATAGCAAGGCGGACAGTTTTTCAAGCACTTTCAGCAGTGTACCCACGTCCAATGCTCCGGACTTTGTAATGTTGGCGAAGAAACTCCAACCCCTAGTGGTCAATATTTCAACGATGCAAGCATCACGACAAATACCGCAAGTACCACGGGGGCCGGGCTTTGGGACTCCGCCCGATGAGCAAGGAGGTCCCGATGAGCAAAGAGATCCTCCGGATGAGCAAAGAGATCCTATGGAGGATTTTTTACGGAAGCATTTTCAACAACGGGGGCCTTCGAGTGCGGTTCCGCAGAGAAATCTTGGCTCGGGTTTCATCATTGGATCGGATGGCTCGATTTTGACGAACGCTCATCTCATCGAGAATGCCAAGAAAATCACCGTAAAGCTCTCCGATAAGAGGGAGTTCGAAGCCAAAGTTTTAGGGAAGGATCAGAAAACCGACATTGCGGTCATCAAGATCGATACGAAGGAGAATTTGCCGAAGGTCCAACTGGGAAACTCGGATCGCCTTGAAGTGGGAGAATGGGTGATGGCCGTCGGTAATCCGTTCGGTCTCGAGAGCAGCGTTACCTCCGGCATTGTCAGCGCTAAAGGACGGCATATTGGCGCGGGCCCTTATGATGATTTCATTCAGACCGACGCGTCGGTTAATCCCGGAAATTCAGGTGGACCGTTGGTGAACGGACGCGGTGAAGTCGTGGGAATCAACGTCGCGATTGTCAGTCAGACTGGAGCTAATGTCGGGATAGCATTTGCAATGCCGATCAATTTGGTGAAAGAGCTTCTGCCGCAGCTCCAAACTAAAGGCACGGTAACGAGAGGTTGGGCCGGGCTCGCTATTCAAGAGGTCACTCCGGACATCGCCCAAGCTTTCGGTTTGGCAAAACCCGGTGGAGCGCTCGTGGCCGGCATAGTTAAGGGCGGACCAGCGGAACGAGGCGGGATAAAGGTTGGCGATATCGTCACCGAATACGACGGTCGGCAGGTCAAGGATGCCAATGAGTTCCCGTTGATGGTTGCTCGCACCCCCGTAAACAAGGACGTCCACATGAAGGTTTTTAGAGAAAAGAAAGAGATTGCCATGACGATGACTATCGGCGAATTGAAGGATACGCAAAACGGCGGAGCGGGCAAGGGATAAACGAATCTTTTTTGATAGAGCAGGCGCAGTCAGTTATTCACAGCCTACGATGTTTGTAGTCGAAAAAGGGCGATCAGATGCTACTTCAAACTGGTCGCCCTGAGCTCTGCAGAAAAACAGATCCCCGCCAATCTTCTTGCCTGCCTCCGTCGTCTTAAGTTTAATTAATTAGACCGCAACACCGGTTTAATCCTTCCGCAAAACAATTTACCAACGTATCTGCTGTGTTGTCGCGCTGCGCGTGCAACCAGCGAAACACGCTACCTATCGTTCGCCGTTAATTGCTTTTTCTTCTCAGGTAGATAGCGAGCAGGCGCCCTCTCTTTTGCAGCCTCCTTGCCGATGCGGTAAAAGATAAGGCAGCACATCACGAGGCTTTATGAAGAAGATTGGAGGCGGGGATGCCGGCAACGCAAATCTTGGAGGAGGCGGAAAAGGAACGAAGTGATTTGATCGTCATGTCGACCCACGGTAGAACCGGCCTTGCCCACGTTCTGTGCTTGGCAGAACATGAAGATCGAAGACGATAAATTTCTCCTTCCGAGTTTCAGGCGGTGAGCGCGAGTCGTTTGCCTTTATCTTCCATGCTATAGCTGACTTCAGATCCCAAGAGATAAAGAAAAGGGAGGATACCATGATCGTTGTGTCTAACCGAATAAAGGTGGCAGAGGGGCATGAAAAGGAATTCGAGGCGCGTTTCGAGGGAAGGGCGCGGCTCGTTGAACACATGCCGGGTTTCATCCGCCTGGAAATCCTCCGTCCGCTCAAAAGTGATTACTACGTGGTCCTGACCCACTGGCAAGATGAGGCGTCATTTGGCGCCTGGACCGATAGCGCGGAATTTAAAGAAGCCCACAGGAATCGGCCGCGTGCGGAGATCTTTGCCGGCCCCAATGTTTTCGAGATGCACGAGGTGATCCAGCGAGCTGAAAAGAACGGTTAGTGGGCAATGTCGGCGTCTGCGTCGTATTTTTCGCCGCACACCGCTGAGGAGGGTTATATGAAGTCGGCCAAAATCAAGTTCCTATTCTTTTCGGCTCTGGCTCTTGTCGGTTTCAGTACCTCCGTCCATCGGGTTTACGCCGGGACGCGTATCTCGATCGGCGTAACGGAGACTATGGAGACATTCAATCCATATGCGGACAGCGTCTCTCTCATGTACAGCGTCTGGTGCCAGGTTTTAGGTTGTCTCGGCACCTACGACTTCGATAAGGGGCAGCATGTTGGATTGTTGGTTGAGCGTTGGGAGGTCAGGGATCCGAAAAACTGGATTTTTTACCTGCGGAAGAACAACAGATTTCATGACGGTTCTCCGGTGACCGCGGACGACGTTGTCCATTCGATCTGGCGAACTCGAAATGACCCGCTCAGTAAGCAAAGGCAGAACATCTCCGCCATCGCGAGTGAAGCGGCACTGGATAAATACACCGTCAGGATCACGACCAAAGAGCCCACTGCGCCGTTGCTCGACTATCTTTTCGACCGCGTCATCGTCACGAGTAAAGCCATCTATGACAAGTACGGTCCCGATGTTGCGGACCGCCAGCATCCGGTTGGCGCCGGGCCCTATAAGTTCAGAGAGCTGATTCCCGGCCAACGCCTTGTTATTGGCAAAGACCCGAGCCACCCGATGATCCAGCAGTACCCGCTGGCGCCGGACGAAATCGTTTTCCGGATCATGCGCGAGCCCGAGCAGCGAGTCACGGCGTTGTTAAACAACGAGATTCAAATCGCGCAATTCGTGCCGCCTCACTTACAGGAGCGGGTCGAAAAAAGCCCCAACCACAAGATCATTATGTTTCACACGGCGGAGATCATGTTTTTGGCGATGATGCCCAAGTTCAAGCCGTGGGATAACAAATTACTACGCCAAGCGGTTGCCTATGCCATCGATCGTGACACCATCATTCGCACGTTGCTCAGGGGAGAGGCGTCGCGGCTCGACGGTCCTATCGGTGTCGGACAATACGGCTACGATCCGAACTTGCAGCCCAAGTACGCCTACAATCCCGAAAAGGCGCGCGAGCTGGTCAAACAAGCGGGTTTTCCCAACGGCGTCGACGTAGAGCTCTCCACGCCGGTCGGCCGATATACGCTAGATAAGCAGATTACGGAGGCCATGGTGCCGATGCTCAATGCCGTGGGCATAAGAACAAAACTGCTTACGCCGGAATGGGCCACGCTTTGGGCCAATGTCCAAGTGGGCAAGGTGCCGTTTTATTACATGGGTCGTGGCGGGGTCGTCGACCCGAGCGCCGCACTGTCGCAGTATTTCGAAACCGGCGGCTCGCCGCGTATCGGTTACTCCAATCCGAAGCTGGATGAACTCCTCTCGGCGGAGCGTCAGACCTTCGATCCAGTCAAACGCAAAAAGATCCTGTCACAAGCGATGAGTTTGATTACGGAAGAAGCTCCCGCCCATTTTCTCTGGCGTCACCAACTCTTGTTCGGAATGACGAAGAATGTCGACTACCGACCGCTGCCGAGCGAGCGCATCTATGCTTGGAACATCAAAGTGCGGAAGTAGGAGTTTCAGATTTCAAGCCCGAGTTCGTTGTGTGCGTTGACCCCCGGGTCGCCATTCGGTACGAAACACGCTATGCTTTTGCGCAATATCGGTTACGATACACGCAAACTATCCGTCTCTTGGAAGGAGCGCTTTGAATGGTCAGAGTTGGATACGCATTAGGCTACGGTAAGTTTACCAATGCCAAGGAAATGGCCGATGTCATGCGGCAGGCGGAGGAGCGCGGTTTTGAGATGGCTTTTTTTTCCGAGACCATCGAGCTGATGCGCGATTCGGTGAGCTCGCTGGCAGCCATCGGACTGGCGACGAAGAATCTTAGACTCGGATCGACGCAGATCGTTCGTTTGCGCGGGCCGGTGGTGATGGCGCAATCGCTGGCGACTTTGGATGAGCTCACCGGCGGTCGGATGACCCTCGCCCCGGGAGCGTGCACGAAGAGTCACGCGCGCGTGCACGCGCTGCCCGCAGACGTGGGCGCGACGCCGACTGAGGTGCTTCGCGAGTACATTGAATCCATGCGGCTACTGTTGACCGGCGAAAAAGTCTCTTACCATGGCAAGTTCGTAAATTTTGACAACGTCGGTCTCGGCTGGAAACCGATTCGCGCCCATTCAAGGAGTCGGCAGAAAAAGCCGGACGGGATTTCTCCAAGCTCGAAGTCGCACAAATCATCAACTGCTCCGTCGAAGATGACCACACCAAGGCTCTGGACGCCGTTCGGTGGGAAGTGGCCACCAAACTCGATCCGGTGCAGATTTCCTTTATCGCCGGTCCGAAGATGCGGGTTGGCGAACCGTACATCAGGAAAGAAGACATCCCGCTTTTCGAGAAAGCTCACGCTCAGGGCGGTATGGAAGGGCTCATCAAGGCGATTCCAGACTCCTATGTCGAGGGAATGACTGCCAGCGGCACACCGGAAGAGGTGAAAAAACGCGTTCAGCAGTACCGCGATGCCGGTGTCAAAATTCCGCTCTTGCGGCCCGCCGCTGCCCATCAGACGCAGCGGCTTCTGGATCTTTTCGCGCAGCGGTAAGACTGCGTCCGAGTTTGAACGCTAGACCCGAGACCCGGAACCCGAGACTCCTTATGTATCGAGTGGGCATTGATATCGGCGGTACGTTTACCGACCTGTTGCTGGTCGGTGAACACGGCACGGCCATCATCGGCAAGACTCTGACGACGCCGGGCGACCCCAGTGTCGCTGTTGAAAATGCGCTCCGACCCGCGCTGGAGAACGGCACGATAAAAACAGGGGAGCGCGGCACCTTGATTCACGGGACAACGCTGGTTACGAACTCACTGATCGAGCGCAAAGGGGCGCCGACGGCGTTGCTTACCACGGCCGGATTTCGCGACGCCGTCGAGATCGGCCGGGAGCATCGCTACGAGCTTTACGATCTCAATTTAGAACTCCCAAAGCCGTTGGTGCCGCGCCACCTTCGGTTCGACGTTCCGGAACGGATGGCCGCGGATGGCACGGTGCTGCAGCCGCTGGATGAAGCTTTCGTCCGCCGCTTGGTCTCCGAGTTGCGCGACAAAGGTATCCAAGCCATCGGCGTCTGTTACCTCAACAGTTTTCGTAATCCGGTACACGAGTGGAGCACCGCGGAAATCATCGCTGAAGTAGCCCCGAAGATCCGGGTCTCGATTAGTTCGGAAGTGGTTGCTGAGATTCGGGAGTTTCCACGCACCAGCACGACCCTTGTTAACGTCTATGTTCAAGAACGTGTATCGGACTACCTCGCGCGCTTACAGCAGCGGCTGGACGACATCGGATTCGTCGGGAATTTTTTCGTGATGCTTTCAAGCGGTGGCATCGCGACGCGTGAGACTTCAGCGCGATTTCCGGTTCGTCTTCTCGAATCCGGTCCGGCCGCGGGCGCCCTTGCCGCAGCGCAAGCCGGCATCCTCTCCGGCCATCGCGATCTGCTATCGTTCGACATGGGCGGAACGACGGCCAAGCTCTGTGTCATCGAAGACGGCCAGCCTTTGAAGACCCACGAGTTCGAGGTCGATCGGGTCTATCGATTTAGAAAAGGGAGCGGATTGCCGGTCCGTATTCCCGTTATCGACATGATCGAGATCGGCGCCGGCGGCGGCAGCATCGCGCGAGTCGATTCTCTCGGTCTACTCAAAGTTGGACCGGATAGTTCCGGCGCAGACCCTGGGCCGGCTTGCTATAGACAGGGCGGCATGGAACCCACGGTGACCGACGCTGATCTGATCCTCGGCTATCTCGATCCGAACTATTTTCTCGGCGGAAAGATGCAGCTCGATCTGGAAGGCGCGCGCCAAGCGCTGGCGCGGCTCGCCGAACGACTCGACATGACGATCGAGCTGGTAGCTTGGGGAATTCACCAGATCGTCAACGAGAACATGGCCAATGCGGCGCGCGCTCATCTCGGCGAGCGCGGCAAAGATCCGCGGCGCATGCCGATGTACGCCTTCGGCGGCGCAGGACCGGTGCATGGTTATCGCGTGGCGGAGATTTTACGTTTGCCCGCATTGATCTCGCCCTTCGGCGCCGGCGTCGGTTCGACCTTCGGACTCTTGGCCGCGCCGCTGGCTTTCGATTTCGTCCGCAGCGGCTACAGCCGCTTGGATGAGCTGGATTGGAATTTTGCCAACGGGCTCCTCGATGAAATGGCGGATGAGGGGCGCAAGGTGCTGGAGAACGCGGGACTCTCTTCGGCCGAAATCACTTATCAGCGCACGGCTGACATGCGTTACGTTGGGCAGGGTCACGAGGTTTCAGTGCCGTTGCCCGAGGGAATTCTTAGCGAACAGCAGATGTCGCAAATCACCGGCGCGTTCGAGGATGTGTATCGTGGACTATACGGCCGCAAAGGCCCGGATGTGCCCTTGGAGGTGATCAACTGGCGTGTTGTTGCAAGCGGCCCGCGACCGGAGCTGAAGTTGAAGTTGGCTCATGCTGCTTCCGGCCGTAGGGATGCGCGCAAGGGCTCCCGCCGGGCCTACTTCCCGGAAATGGGGCAGTATATCGACATACCTGTCTATGACCGCTATGTTTTAAAGCCGGAGCTGCAGTTCGACGGCCCCGCAATCGTTGAAGAGCGCGAGTCGACTCTGGTTATCGGCGCGTGTGGACGAGCGCGAGTGGATGAAAGATTCAATATTATCGTAGAGTTTACCAATGAAAAGTGAAGTCATCGATCCAGTTACTTTGGAAGTCATCTGGAACCGGCTGCTCTCTGTCGCCAACGAGCAGCAGGACGCTCTGATTCGCACGGCCTTCAGCACCATCGTGCGCGAAAGCCAGGATCTCGCCTGCGGCATGTTCGACACGCGGGGACGAATGATCGCGCAGTCCATCAGCGGTACGCCCGGCCATATCAACGCGATGGCGACGTCGATGAAACATTTTCTCGCCGCCTTTCCGCCGGACAGGCTGGCGCCGGGCGACGTCTTGATCACCAACGATCCCTGGCAGACCGCCGGGCAGATCAATGACATTACGATCACGACGCCGATTTTCAAAAACGGGGGGCTCGTCGCGCTCTTCGCCAATACCTGCCACAGCGCGGATATCGGCGGGCGGATTCTCTCCGCCGAGGCGCGCGAGGTCTTCGAGGAAGGGCTGCGCATTCCGATCATGAAATTGTTCGAGCGCGGCGAGCCGAATAAGGTTCTCATGCAGATCGTGCGCGCCAACGTGCGGCAGCCCGATGAAGTCATCGGCGATTTTTACGCGCAAACGGCGTGCAACGACGCCGGCGGCCGCGCGCTGCTGGAAATGATGGAAGAATTCGGCCTGGACAGTATCGATGCCGTCGCCGAAGAAATTATCCGCCGCTCGGAGAACGCCGTGCGCGGCGAAATCAGCAAGTTGCCGGGCGGCGAGTGGGCAAGTGAAACCTGGAGCGATGGCTTTGAAGAGCCGATTCTGATCCGGTGCACGGTGCGGATCACGGGCGACGAGATATTTATTGACTTCACCGGTTCGTCGCCGCAGAGCACGCGCGGCATCAACGTGGTGTTGAATTACACGCACGCCTACGCCAGCTTCGCGATCAAAGCCGCTATTTGCCCGGATGTGCCGCACAACGAAGGCAGTTTCCGGCCGGTACACGTGAGCGCGCCGGCGGGGAGCATCATGAATGCGCTCGATCCCGCACCCGTGGCGAGCCGGCAGGTGATCGGCCACTTTATTCCCAGCGCCATCTAC
>WNGR01017408.1_pt1 | contig 12196 bp, 7 predicted proteins | sample 5407581 | NCBI WGS metagenome assembly WNGR01 (sample SAMN13153383, study PRJNA577476) | soil metagenome | isolation source: 80 cm soil or saprolite under Garry oak tree replicate 2 | place: USA:California | collected 2016-06-15
CGCCGTCGCGGCGGCGGCTTCAGCCGCGGCTTGGGCGCCTCGGAGCTCCCGCAGGACCACGACTCGCTTTGCCTCGCCAATTTCCTCTCGGATTTTTGCCCCGTCGTCGATGAAAGCCTGCGCGAGCGCGGCCGCACCTAGGGTGAGCGCCTGCTCACCTTGCTGCACCAAGTACGGCTGCCACAGTTCCAGGGCCGCGATCCACTCCTCAGCTTCCCTTCGCACCCCGGAATATGGTGCGACGACGGCGAGGTCCTCTTGCATCTGTGCTACTGCGAAGCGACCGGCGGCGGCGAGCTGCGCGTAGGTCGTCAGGACGAAGGGCCCGAACTTGACTGTACCGCCTTCCCGAACACTGCGCTCGGACGCGTCAGCAGCTCCGCGGCCCCCTCTTTGGCGTTGCAGATTCCCGGTTGTTTTGTCGGGCACCGGAGTCGGTAGCGAAAGGGGGCGTTCAGGTGACGCCGTGGCGCCCGTCTGCTGGAAATCATGCACCCGTCGATCTGGCGGGAAGTCGTGACGTGTCACGTTGTGGTCGCGTCAACCGACGCGAGGCGCCGCGTCGTGGGGTTGGGACCCCCGGTCGACGCGGCGCGCGGCATGTTCATTACTTCAGATCGCTTTCGTCCACTGGACGCCCGTAGAAATAGCGGCGCCCGGGCTGAAACTCCGCGCCACGCTCCCCCCACCAGCCTTCCCAGCGATCTGCAAACCCTGGCGACGATGGAGAACCGAAGTCCTGGCCCGTCCAGCACTTCAGACGTTCCGCAATCGCATGAAGTCCAGCGTCAGAGGCGCCGCGTAGCGTCGCGACCCAAACTGCTAGGGACGCCGGTTCGCCGCGGTGGTAGACGGTGCCGTCGTTGTATCGCCATGACTCAGACTTCCACCATTCCGCAGCCCTCACGGCCTCGCCGCCAGTGCCTTCGCCGAACTGAGCAAGAATTGGTGCAACTGGGTCCCCAAGCACCTGAATGAGCGCCACCCGCGCATCCTCCACGCGTTCTTCATCTTCGTCCCTCAGCGCTTTAATCAGCCACGGCACGACAGCTGGCCGGCCGATGCTCGACAGAGCGAATATGACCTCATTGCGAACGTAGGACTCCTCGTCGTCAAGTCGTTCGCCCAGCGACTCGATCGCCCAAGAGGCGCCGATCTGACCAAGCATCTGTACCGCCTCCAGCCGGACCTCGGGATCTTCGTTTTCAAGGGCGTCAAGAAAGGTTTGCCGCTTGAGGCGGCCGTGCTGTGCCGCATAGAACGCGTTCCGAAGGCGGCTCCTTGCGTCAGGACTCGAAGGTTCGTCATGAGCTGACTGGATGCTCATCGTGGTACGAAGACCTCGGATCTTGAACCGCCGATCAGCTGCCGCCATTGGGCATCGGTGAAGCGCCTGCTGAAGGCTCGCTTAACACTTCTCCACCAGTTCGTAAGCCCCTGGTGCACATCTCTCGGGATCGCCGCCAAGTTTGGGTGAGCGTTGGTACCACCGAAATCCAGAGGCTGCTGGTGATGAACTTCCCATGCCTTACCATTAGCATCGATTGGCCACTCTCTGCCGGCCGCGCGCGCCGCGTTCATCGCCTGGCGGAACTCGTCGGTCCAGATTTCTGGGTGATCAAGGTAGATCCTGCGCAACTGCCTCGTGGTAATGCTTCGCAGATCCAGGTAGTCGGCATCGGTCGTGCCCCGCAGCCTGACTTCCCCACGCGGCTCCGGAACCCAGTCGCTGTGCGGGTACGACTCTACTTCTGCGCGGATTTCCCTCGGGATGCCACCGCGGCAGAGAAGGCTGCCGATGCTGCAAACGCCAGCCAACTCCGGCGGAACGTCGTTGGGCTCTCCCCCGCGACGCTCGCGCGCTCGCTCCTCACGAGTTCTCCGGCCTTCGGGAGCCTCTCCTCCTTCAGGTATCCGAGTCGGCTCCCTGGGTTCGCCTCGCACCGACCTACGCAGCCGCGCCGATTCGATGTATCGACCCAACCGGGTCCGGCGCAGAACTGGCCCAAGGCGCGCCATAACTCCGCGGGCAAACCTGGCCGCCAACGCTCCGAGGGCCAGCATGATTCCGAGAATAGCTAACGCGATGCTGCTTTGGGCGATCTGCTGGTAGTCTTCAATCTCCCCCTCTGGGCTCTGTTCCGCATATGTCAAGTCGTACATGGCCTTGTAAATGCTGGCACCTTCGGCCGCGGCCGTACTGATCACTAGCGCCTCGCCGAGCGCTAGAGCGAACTCTGCGCCGGCCGCAGCACCAGGAATCGCACCAGCGCCCAGGCCGAAGACTCCGCCCAACACAGCGCCGATGATGATCGAGAGTATGAAAAGCCAACCGTACAGCCGTCCGAGGATGGAATTGAAGAGTCGCCAAATCGCGAGCACATCGTCGACGGCCTGACTCCACTTCGAGGCGGTCACATGGTCAACGGTGGCGGCTCCGGTCTCGAACATCTTCTCGAAATCCTCTTTGACACCGGGTAATGGCCAAAGAAGATCCCAGGCGCTGTCCTTAAGGGTTTGCCACCAGTTCCTACCCAGATCCTCGACCGCGGCCTTCAAGTAGAACCAGATCCCCTCCATGTGCCGCTGCATGCGAGCGACATCGGGGAGGGCCATGGAGATGAGCATGCTGGCGGCACTGGGGACTTGTGCTATCATCTCGCCGACAGCCTCTCGCACGGGATCGAAAAGCCGCTCAGGGTTCTGGAGGAGGTACCAGATGCCTATGACGAGGGGAGCCAGCTTCTCCAGCTCCGTAACGAGCGCTGGTGAATAGAAAGGTCCGGCAAGCGCTCTCACGCACGGATGCCGAAACGCACGGAGCACGGCGCGCAGGCCTTCGGGACTGCGCGCCGGGACAGCGGGGATGCCCAACAGATCCCAGACTGTCGTGAATTCCCCTGTGAGCAGCCTTGCACCGACGCCACCACCCCACGCGGCACACTCCGCCACCGCTGCGGCGACCACCTTGGCTTCCCGCCAAGCAGCCGACGCTACGGCCTTAGTCCCCTGCCATGCTCCCGAAGCGGCCGCCTTGGTTTGCTCCCATGCGCTCGAAGCAAGACTTGTAACGGTTTCGGCCACGCCCGCACCAGCACCTACGACGACTGCCCCCACATCGTCGGCTATCGAGCGTTGGATCGCCGGCACTGCGCCGACTCGTGATGCAGCTGCCCAACCAGGCGGTTCACCAAGGCCAAGCCTGTCTGCGACAGCGTCGGCTTCCCGCTCGAACGGGTCACCAGACGCGTCCAGCTCAACGGATGATGCGGTGCGAGTCGCAGGACTGCTTCGCTGCTGCATGACGTGTGCAAGCTCGTGCGCGAGAAGCCTCTTGCCTTCAGGCGTCGAAGGCGTAAAGTGCCCGTGCCTGAAGACGATATGACTCCCAGTGGTGTACGCGAGTGCGTTGAGATACTCAGCGGAGCGTGTCGCAGCCGCGTCCGTGTGGACTCGCACGCTCTCGACATCCCGACCGAAGTACATGCCGAAGTAGGCACTCGTCGTGGCGTCGAGCGGCTGACCTCCCGACGAGACTGCATCCGCAACATGAGACAGATCTGCCGAAGCAGGTCCTGACTTACCTCGTTCGCCCCCGCGCCACAGGCGGACGTTTTCGTCCTCGCATGTACGGCACTGATGGCCGGTCGCTTCGCACGCGCACTTAGGCTGTATTGGGATGCCGCTCGCCGACCGCGATCCCTCGAGGTCGGACGTTCTGGTGAGGTGGCGCCGGTCGAAGGCCGCGACCTTGCCACGGGATGGCGGTGGATGTCCGCAGGAGCATTTTCGCTGTATCAGTCGCCCCACGGCTTGGTTGCCGGCGAGCTGCAGTGCGACGACTATTCCCGATCGCTGATGCCCTGCCTTGCAACACTCACGCGTCGTCGCCTGTGCTGGCGCATGAGCGGCACTGCCTGGCGCTGCAACCTTTATGGCGCTCACGGCCTCTCCTGAACCATCGAGAAGTACTCTTTGAACTCACTCGCCGCCGGGGTGCGTCCCTGCTTTAGCATCTGGCGCGCCATCGCCATTATCAGCACCCGCATCGTCACCACTTGACCGTCCTCCGCGGCCAGAAACGCCGCATCAAGCGCCACATTGCGGATGTCGCCACCCGAAATCGCGAACTGCTTAGCCAGGAAGCCGAACTCTATGTCATGGGCAAGCGGCACCTGAGGCGGGAATATCAGTCTCCACAGGCGTTCCCGATGCACCTCTCCTGGCAGGGGGAACTCCACGACGTAACGCATGCGTCGGGCGAATGCCTGGTCGATGTTCTTGGCTAGGTTCGTCGCCAGGACCACCACCCCGTCGTGATCTTCCATCTTCTGCAGGAGGTACGCCACTTCGATGTTGGCGTACCGATCGTGGGCGTCCTTCACCTCCGAGCGCTTCCCGAACAGTGCATCGGCTTCGTCGAAAAACAGAATCGCATTGCTGCACCGCGCCGCGCGAAAGATGCGGTCGAGGTTCTTCTCCGTCTCCCCGATGTACTTGCTAACCACCCCAGCGAGATTGATCGTGTAGAGGTCGAGGCCCGACTCCCGCGCGATTACCCGAGCCGTCATGGTCTTCCCGGTCCCCGAAGCCCCGGAGAAGAGGACCGTCAAGCCCTGTCCCGATGCGACCCGACGCTCGAAGCCCCAGTCAGAGTAGACCAGATGGCGATACCGAATCGCGGCCGTGATGTCCTTCACCTGGTGGAGCGTGGTCTCGGGTAACACCAAGTCGTCCCAGCCGTCATTCGTTCTCGCTTTGGTGGCCAATCGCGCCAGCGCGTCTCCGGTTTGTGCTCGAGCTGCCGCGAACAGGTGGTCCGCGGTCAGCGGGCCAGAGGCTTGGTCACTCAATTGACGACCGTACCACGCGGCCGTTGCGGCAGCGGCGATCTGACCAGCGGTGAGCACGAATCGAGCAGCGGTCTCTCTAATCGCTTCGGACGATACCGCATCCGCTACCGGCCGAAGCGCTTCTATCCACAGGCCGACGCGATGCGCGTAGCCTGGCTCCGCGAACCTGAAGGGGACTAGTGCACCGAGCAAGCGCTGCTCGAGCACCGCGTCCTGTAGGAGTTCGGCAAACGACTCAGTCGCGCCGCGAGCGCGTTCGAGGTCGACTCGCACCAACGGCACGCCGAGGGCGTTCGCGAGCGCCGCGGCGGCGCGACCACGGCCACTGGCGTCGTGACCTTCGAACACAACGACCGGGAACTTGCCGACACCTCGGGGTTGGAACAGGCTCGCGGCCTGCACCAGGTCTGCCCGAAACTCCTCGCTGACGGGCACTTGGGCCCAAGTCACCGGCGGGACGTCGCACACCGTGACGCCACAGCGCCGCGCCTCGGCGTTTCTCAAGCCAAGGAGAAAGCGGGTGACGGCCGGAGCTGCCGAGAAACTCCTTGCCAGCCACGACAGATGTTCGCTCTGCGGCGGAGCCAATCTCAAGATGCCGCTGACGAACAGGGTAGCGTCGTTCAACAGATAACCTCGCAGCCCGGGAGCTGAGGTCCCTTCAGTGTCGCACACTCGCAGCGCCAGGTCCCGCGTCGGGCACTTGCGCGTGACGTCGTTGTTCAAGTACGCGTACAGCGTCTCGTACTTGAGGTCGATTTCCGGTGCGAGAGCGAGAAGCAGCACGTCGCACTCGAACGGCGTGAGCGCAAACTCCTCGATGAGGTGCTGCCAGCGAGGGTCCGCGGCACGGGCCCGGCTGCCGTCAGCGCGCTCGACCGGGACCTCGGCTTCGAACGGCGCAACGCCGGGCTTGTCCCCGCCGTCGATGCCGCTTTGTCGGACCAAGCGATCGACCTGCTCGTCGCTGACGTACAGGCCGCGAAATTCATCGAGCGAAAGCTGGTACCGCGCCCGCAGCCGCATGATCTCGCGATGCAGGACACGATCGAGCAGGCGTAGCGCGAGGTCGAGGTACCCGTCACGAGCCGAGGTCGTCACGCGGCGTCCTCCGGAAAGAGCTCAAAGGGTCTCGCGTCGAGCCAGCCCACTCGATACGAGCGGCGCGCCAGGCCGCTCGTCGCCAGCACGAGGTAGAGCGGCGGACGGCCGAGGCGCACGACGTGGCGCGTGTCGTCGCTCTCGATTGTGGCCCGGATGTTCAAGAAGTTTTCGTGCAGATGTGTCGCACTGGACGCCGCGAATCCGGGAAGCGATGCCGCAAACTTAGCGAGGACGCGCCGGGCAGCGATGTACCAGACGAACTCGAGAGCCCGCGACCCGCGCAGTCCCAGCGGAAGTGCCAGGAGGGCGCGGTCCGCGGCAATCTTGTTGGCTCGAGGGCCGGGTGTGACTGCACCGACCCGCTCCACGAAGCGGCGGCGTTGCGACGACGTGATTCGCGACTGCCAAGCCACGAGCTCCCGAGTGCCCAGTTCGGGCGGGACTGCCAGCACATCACGGACCACGGGGTCACCGAGGCTCCACACTGCGGAACGACCGCCCAAGCACTTGAGCGCGATCACCAAGCGGGCGAACGTCTCTGCCGGGCCGTGGTCGGGAGCCGGCCACCCGGCCGTGGCTTCGGCGATCGGCAGGGCGTCGAGAAATGGCAGGAGGAGAAAGAGCGCGCCGAACTGCGTGCCCCGGCGCTCGCCGTCCCCGGCGCCGTCCGCTACAGCCACAGCCGGCGCGGCGGCTGCCACTCCCCGTACGACGTCCGCGACGAGCTCCGGCGGGCATCGCGTCAACGGCGCGAGTCGCACCCAGTCGTGCGCGGTCACGCCGGAGACGCTGGCCGCGTCGCCCCGGGCGATCGCTCCCGAGAGCTCCGCGTGGTCAATGCCGGGAGCGCGAGCGAGCAGGTTCGCGAGGTCCACGAGCGCGGCGGTGACGGCGCGGAGGGCCGGTCCAGCTACTTCCGGATCTTCCCGCACCGCCTCGATGCAGATCCGCAGGGTGAGGCGGTCGTCCGGATCACCGCCCGCCGCGACGGAAGCACGATACACGCTCCAGGCAGCCGCCAGCGCGCGAGCGACGTCGCTGCACTCTCCGTGCGGCAGCTGCTCGTGAACGCGCCTGGCGTCCGATGGAGTCAACTGCGCGAGCACGGCGCCCAGCGTGCTGAGTGCGAGAGACAGCAACGCGGTCAAGGCAAGCGCGGGATCGGCGAGCAACGCGGTGCGGAGCGCGCACGAGACCGGCAGCGCTCGCAGTCCGGCGAAGCCGCCGTGATACCAGTGCGTCCACGCGGTCCCCCGCGCCAGATCCGCGAGGAAACGCGCCAGGTGTGCCGCCCGACTCTCGAAGCGCACGACGTTGTCTCCGTCGCTCCCATCTTTCATGACGCGCGCGAGCGCCGTGACTATCCCCGAGGTGAGCGAATAGGCGACATGCTCGCGCGCCAACGCGGCATTCACCGACACCTCCACAACGAGTCGCCGGATGAACCACACCGGCTCCTGATCCTCCATCGACCACCGCTGCCCCATCTCGACACGCGACGTCCCAAGCGCGCCGCGGATCGCCTCGTCAAGACGAAGGCGCACACGCTCGGGTGCGGGATGGCCCAGCGGCAGGAGGTAGTCAGCACGCAGCCGTTTGACGTGGAGGCGCCCTCGGTTAGACCCGGTGGTCAAGGGCCTGATCCTCAGCCGACGGCAACGCGCCGAAGGATCGGTTCTTCTGCCGATTGGTTGCGGTCCGACGACTGCGAGTCAGGCGCAAGCAGCTCTTGTAAGACCTGCATCGCACCGCTAATTTGCAGCAAAGTACCCTTGAGGTTCGCGTGTTTCGTGTCCAGCTCCGCTAGCAGGCGCTCGCCTGCCTGGAACTCGGCTTTTAGTTCATCGAGCCGCCTCGTCAGTTGATCTCTCATCGTTCCCCCTTTGACTTAGCGCGAGCGGTCGGGCCAGGTGCGCGGGGCTGCGTTAGCGGGACCTCGTCCGAGCGGGTTCTGGCGGGCTCTGCGTCAAGCGGCGCAACGTCCGCCCGTGCCGCTTTGACTTCCCAATAGAACAGCTGCTCCGGGTTCGCCTTTCCGCCTGTCGCTCTGACGGTGAAACGCCCGCCATCTACGTCTGAGGCGGCCAGTAGAGACACCGGCTCCTCTGCTTCGTATTTCGGCGTGAGTAAGACGGTTCGGGATCCTCTGCGCGTGAGGGCCTCGAAATACGGAGGTAGGACGATCGTGCATTCTCCGTCGGAGAGCCGGGCCTCGCCCCGGTAATAGACCGCCATCTCCGGCCCTTCTAGGGTCGAGTGAAGCAAGTACTTGTTTTGTGGATCGAGCGGGTGCTCGATCAGGAAGTATTTGTGAGGGGAGCTGATGGAGCCGTCTGCAACCAAGTCCCACGTATGAATGCCACCACCCCACCCGCTTGGATAACCGGAATCAGGATCCAGCCCGTTGGTACCGAGCCTTCCGCTGATTCGCACCGCACCCGCCACCTCGAGCGTTTTGCCGGGATTCGTCGTGCCGATCCCAATGTTGCCCCCGAGAAAGGCCGTCTTGCCGCCGGTGTCCTTGAACACGAAGAGGCCATCGCTGCCGCCGTCGTAGGCGAAGTCCGCATCGGACGAAAAGATCGTCAGCGTGCCCTGTTGCGGCTGCACGATCCCGTTGATCGTCAACCTTCCGACGGGGTTGGTCGTCCCAACACCAAGACGCCCGCCGTTGTGGACGACAAATGCGTCGCCGGTGTCACCATTGATACGCAGCCTCTGGGTCCACGTCGTTGCGTCTCCGGCGGTTGCCAGGCTCCACACCTCGAAGCGCGGCACACCGCCGGCGTCGTCCATTTCGATCGTGACCGCTTTTCGCGCAGCATCCGGAATGACCCAGGTGTTATTCGCGTCGTTGTGATGCGCGTTGTAGGCGATGCTACTCCAACCGTCGCCCCCGCTGAGGTGGAGCTTGTTCTGCCGGATCCCTGAGTAGCCATCGACGTGCAGCTTGTTGGAAGGCGTGATCGTTCCCACACCCACGTAGCCGCCTGCCTTTATGAAAAGGCGTCCGTCGGCGACCCCCGACTCCACGAAGTTCAGGCCGGACACGCCCCCGAACTTCTGGTTGACGTGCCATTTCAGGACGCCGCCGGGGTCCTCGAAGCCTATGAGCTCTTCGTTCACGCCCTGCGCGCGCACGGTCAACGGTTTGGCGGGCTGAGCGGAGCCGACACCCACCTTCGCGTCGTCCTGCACCAGGAACGCGGGCACGACACCCGCGCCCATGTCCGGTCCCACGACCAGACGATCGTGGCCAACCTGGGTTGCGCCGAGCCGCACCTGAAGATCGGTGCCCCCCTGGCCGTTAATCTCAAGCCGGCCGATGGTCAGCGGAACGCCGTTGTCCTGCCCCACACTGTCTCGAAAGTCCAGCTTCCCACCGAACAGTCTCGCGTCCCCCCTCACGCGCAGGGACCCTTCCACCCACACGAGATCGTCTGACCAAACACTCGGCTCATACGGATCAGCGCGGTCGCGCATCCGGATCCGACCGTGCGCGGCGTTCACGGTCTCGGCGACGACGCCGATGTAGCGCCGTTGCCGCTCGCTCGTCGTGAGATCGTACTGTGACTTGGCCGGATCGTTCTTGCGCGGCTGGAACGAGCCTGGCGCCCCGCCGGTCCCGGGGAACCAGCGCACGGACCCGAGGGGGACGAGCCACATCGCGCTCCCCCAGTCGTCAGGGAACGTCTGGTACGACACCGATTCGTCGGCAAGCAGCGGATCGGTCGGCGAGCCGAGCGCCCGCAATACGGTGGCGGCGTCCACGATGTGGCCGGCGACGTCGACCGGATCGTGCTGCTGGGCGTGAGCGGCGCGATCGCCGATCGCGAGCTGGAAGTTCTCCCAAACGCGCGAGTACTGATCGTCGGTCACGCACACCTGGAATCCTTTCGCCGGCCCCCCGAGGGGCGCCTCGACGTAGCCGATCCACACGCGAACGAGGCGCCCTTTGGGATCGCCGTCGTCGCTCGCTTCGTGGGCGATGGAGGAGAACAGCGCCGGCGGGATGCTGAACGGCGAGAGGACGATGATCGACCGCCCGAAGCCGTCCCACGCGAAGCCCGGCTGGATATACACATCGACCGCGCTATCCCCAGAGGGCGCTGCGCGCTCCGTCAGCTCCAGCCCCTGAGCGATTCCCCAGATGTGCGCGCCCAGGTCATGGCGGGCCCGCGCGCGCCGCTCGTAATCGACTGCCGCATCCAGATCGGCGGCGCCGAGGTATTGCTGCTCGTAGAACCGCGGCCGTTCAGATTGAGAAGTGCCCATGCGCGCCTCGCTACGCGTTCCGGCGTTTGGACTTGAGCTCGTCGATCGTCGCTTGCTGCTTCCGGACGGTCTCCTGTAGGTCGCGGATCTGGGCGGCGACTGTCGGCCCGGCTTCCGGGCCGGCCGCGGCGAAGGCGCCCGCGGCCGCGGCGACCGCCGCGGCGGCGCCGGGAGCGAAGCCGCGCAGCGCCGGCTTGGCCATCTGGTCGAGCACGATCGTGTCGAACAGAGCCTCCCCCTGAGGCGCTTGCTCGGCACCCTCGCCGAACGCGGTCCTTACGACGGTGGCGGTGTCCATTGACCTGCCCCGTGCCGCTAGTGCTTCGAGCGTCAGGCGCAGGAACTCCCGCGTGCGCGCCGTGGTCGCCGTGCTGGCGTGGAATGCGGATGCCGGCGGCTCGCCGCCGGGGGGTGGTGTGGCGGTGCCCATACTGTCCTCACGGATGGGAGCGCCTGCCGCGCCACGGGCGACGGTTCCGAGCGCCCCGGTGGTCAGGCGGTATGGCAGGACTAGGGAGCAGCAGAAACGCGCGAGCGCCTCGCGCAACCAGCGGCCGAACGGCAAAACGGAGAGCCAATACTGCAAGCTCGGGAACGTCGTGGCGTACTTGCGCTGTGTCGTCCAGTTGCAGACGCCCTGCACGCGGCAGTCAGAAGCGGCGCCCGTCACCGTGACCAACGCCAGGGGCACACGATCAGCGGTGACCGGCTCGGGGCACGGGGGCATCAAGGCCGAGCACAGGCACCCGAAGACGAGTTCCACCAGCATTCGGAGCAGCAGCGACCAAGCAACCTCAAACTTCTTCTGGAAGTCCTGGTCGGTAGGGTCGGGGCAGACCAAGTCCTGGACCTGTTGTTGGAGCGAGCAGTCATACGACGAATGCGAGGCCGCGTAGTCGAGCAATCCGTCGCGTGTTTGGCAGCACCAGTCGTGCAGGGCCTGGGGGTTGGCGCCCGGCTGGGGGAAGGGAGGGATCGCCGCGACCAAGTCGGTGAGGCATACCAGGAAGCGCGCCGCCATTGCGCCCTGTTTCACATCCGTGGCTGGCAGCTTGTAGACCTCAAAGTCGAAACCTTCGCAGATGAGGGTCGGTTCGCACTCGGGCGGCGGAGCGCACCTCACGGCGCTGGTGGAGGTGCGGACTGTCGCGCTGCCGCCTGCACCGCGTGCAGCATTGCTCTTGGTCTGCTTACCGCACCCGCACCCGTTGCCACCTCCATTACCCGCACCGCCGCATCCGCAGGTGGTGGCGGTGTTGTGGAGGGGTGTAATTCCTCGCGAGGGGATCTCTTTGTACCGGATCGCGAGCACCCACTGCTGAGTGGCCTCGGTGCAGCCATCGGCCGGCGCAGCGGCGGCCGGGTCGCACTGGCGCCGCGCCTCCTTGCGGCAGGCATTGATAAGCGTGCAGACGTCGACGGGCGCAGCTCGACAGACGATGATGTCCTCGCCGCAGGGACTGAGCGCGTAGCCGGGCCGCACCGTGACGCCTTTTCCGCATTCGTCGCACACGACGTCGAGTCCGCACACGACGCCCCAGCCGTGGAGATAGCGGTTATGCAGCTTGTTCTTCTCCACGATATAGTGATCAAGCCGGTTGAGCTCTTCCTCGGTGAGGAGCTCGCCCGCGAAAAACCGTGGGCGGCAGAGGCACTCGAGACCACCGCAGTCCGGACACCGGGGGAGCACCGGCGCCGTGCTTGGCGCGCCGGGCATCGTTGTGGGACTGGGTGTCGTAAAGGTCGGCATGTGTGCCTCTCCCGTCATTCGAAGCTGATGCGGCCGCGGATCAGGTTGATAACGCGGTCGGGGACACCAATTCGTCGCAGGTCGTCCTCATTCCGGAGCGGTTGGTCGGTGCGAGCTGCGATGATCTGAGTGGCGAGCTCCTCGGTGATCTCGGGGATCGTTTGGAGCTCTGATCTCGAAGCTGCGTTGATGCGCACGCGGACTCGGACACGGC
>WNGR01006782.1_pt1 | contig 12194 bp, 9 predicted proteins | sample 5407581 | NCBI WGS metagenome assembly WNGR01 (sample SAMN13153383, study PRJNA577476) | soil metagenome | isolation source: 80 cm soil or saprolite under Garry oak tree replicate 2 | place: USA:California | collected 2016-06-15
CAATCTCAACCGAGATGCCAGGCCCCTGGCGACTTCAGCATTGTTGTTCGCTTGTGTAGCCATATCAACTGTTTCAATCTCAACCGAGATGCCAGGCCCCTGGCGACTCTTAATGCTCTTTATGGGTGTATCTCTAAGAGGTTGTTTCAATCTCAACCGAGATGCCAGGCCCCTGGCGACGCATAGACCGTTGTTTTTCCATAGACAAACCTTACCTGTTTCAATCTCAACCGAGATGCCAGGCCCCTGGCGACGATATCACGCTATGTATGAAAACATTTTCGTTACATGTTTCAATCTCAACCGAGATGCCAGGCCCCTGGCGACAGCTATGGGCCTCGCATGGCTCTGGAAGCCGTTTTATGCTATTGATTGCGAGGCAGAGGTTGGAAACGCTCATAAAAGATACTTCAGCAACTTCTTTTAGACAGCATACATGATGGTTCCGTTAATTACAAGAGCTTTTGAAGCTCGATAGGCCATTTGTCTTCTTGAACGAGGCATCGTGCTTGGCATTACCACCACAGTGTGCCTCGCTAAAAGCCAGCAGCTATAACAAATAGATATCATCCTCGTGGGGCTCGTCTCCCTGTCCTAATACCTCGACCTTGGATGTACACGTACCGCATAAGCCGTAGATTCGTACCGTATCCTCTCGCTGGTGAATCTCTTGTAGCAGGCGAGATTGCAGCAATATGCGCTGCTTGCGGTCGAGAAAACATTCGAAAACACTGTACTGTACCCATGTTCCGAAGCCGGTCAAGGCGCTATGCACCCGCGTCCGGCGTCGATCATCGGGTATATCGTAGCTCACTACATAGAGCATGCTTTCGTCGCCACGTCGCTGCTGGTCGCTCATTGCTAGCGCACAACCAGCGGGAGATACGTTGGGATTTCACCCGTGAGCCATTTCCCTAATAGCCGCGCCTGTAATTCTATGCATCGCCTGTAACTCGTGCGGTACTCGAAATAGGGATGCTGCAATTCCTCCTGGAGACGCTCCTCGAACTTAGCGTAGAATTTCTTGCGTGCCTCCGCTTTCAAATGGACCACCCCGAGCTCTTCCTGGAAATCCTGCTCAGTCAGAATACGATGATTGATGATATTCAGTACGACCGAATCCGCTATGATCGGGCGAAACTCCTCCATCAGATCTAATGCCAGGGCGGGACGACCGTAGCGCGGCTGATGTAGAAAGCCCGCGTATGGATCAAAGCCAACAATCTGGATGGCAGCAGATACCTGGTGTAATAAAAGGGTGTAGCCCAGGCTCAACATGGCATTCACCGGGTCGGTTGGTGGACGCCTGCGGCGATGTGTAAAGGTCATTGAGCCGCGCACTAATTTCCCGAATACTTTAAAGTAGGCCGCGGAACCATTTCCCTCAAATCCCAGCAGCGAACCAACCGTCGTGGCACGAGGCACCTCACGAATCATCTGCTGAATCGCCACAGTGGCAACTGTCACTTCACTATCCTGCAACTGCCGATTAGAACGCAAGAGCAGCGTACGCATGTTCTCCAATTTCCCCTTCACACACGCCTGGGCCACTTTTAGTGCGCGCTGCGGATCTGCATAAGCCCGGTATTGCTCACGACGCAACAAGGCATTTTTCGCCACCGGCGGAGAAAGTCGCCCGCGAAAATGTCCATACATGGAAAGATAGCAGATCTCAATACCTGCCTCCAACAGGGTATGCACGGCAGGCGTGGTCAATGTCACATCACCCGACACCACCACCTGTGAAACTTTGATAAGAGGGACTTCGACTTTGCGCTTGTCCGCTCCAGGATATTGTACGATGAGATACCCGTCGCGCTTCTTGACTATCGACTGTTGCTCACTGAGATACAGGGTTGCCATTTTATGCTTATCCTTTCACAACTAGGCATGAACACACCTTATAGCGATATCGCATTATGCTCCAGGGCAAATACCTCGCGCGGCAAGCAGAGAGGCTCCAAACTACAATCTCGACATTTGGGATGCAGTGCTGGTAAGGCACTGCGTTTTGTTTGTTTCCCAACCAGTGGCGGGGGAAGGACGCCGCGCTCTAAAAGCGTAAAAGCTAACCGAATGGTTTCTTCTGTATGCATACGCAGCTCTGGTGTGAAAAGTACCTCTTCGCGCCGTGCGGAGCCGAAATAGAAGATGTAGCCAAGCGGAATGCTACAGTTGAGCATCTCCTCCAGGCACAATGCCTGTGAACAGAGTTGTACATGATCGTTGAGCCACTCTCCCATTTTCCCTTTCTTGTATTCGACGGGCAGCAACGCTCCCTCGGACTCTTCCACCACATCTGCGAAGCCGCTCAACTTCAGGCGATCCGACCAGACCCACACGCGGCGCATGGTGGTTACGCCTTCTTCGGTAGTAGTACGCCCACTATCACTTCTCTCGTGGCGCATTGTTCCCTCGACGACGTGAGCATTGTCTAGAAATTCGCTTAACGCACACTCGTAGTAAAAGCGGCGTGGGCAATACTCCAGCGCATTCAAGTAAGAAATGGAGAGCGCATCTCCACCAGGTTCATCCAGCATGGCAAACCCCTCTCTGTTTACAAAGGACGCACCTGTCCCATACCCATCGATGGTTTATAGCCGATACCGGTGTAAAAGGCCAGTTGGGAGAGCAGGAGCAACTGTTGGCGTACTGCCAGTGGTGCCTCTGGAGTTGGCGCGTCATCGGGGCCGCGTAAGTGATACTTACATGTTCCGACAAAGCCGCGCTGTGGGTGGTTGACAAAGCTGACCCAATGCGTCTTTAGATCATAATCCTCGATCACCACCCCATCATCCTGGATATATTGCTCGATGAGCTCCTGCTGTATCAGGGCAGCCAGTTCGGGAGGAGCCAGCTCTTGCCATCGTTTCGCCAGGCCAGGAAAGACGTACTGGGGCAATGGAAAACGTGCGTAATGATTGCCATACGCTTTATTTTTAGCGGAGCTCCTGTTAAACGTGGTCAGCGAGGCAAATTCCAATTTCAACGACTCGATAGCACCCAATTTGAGGGTTCTTGCCTTCTCCACCAGAGAGGCAAACGAGGTAAATCCGGTCCAGCCAGAACCATCATCGGTATCGGCGATGACCTCTTCAAGTAAAAATTGCTGCTTTCCAATCTGCATAAAGGGATGTTGCTTTGCTCCCAGGGTGGACATGTTGAAGTGCATGAGGGAGTGGTAAAACAATGGGAATAGGTCGCCAGGCAGCAGGGTAATACGCACGGTGTAGGTCTTTTCAGGGTCTACAGGGAGATGTACATTCCCTCGTTCCGCGTCACGTATCCTCACTACGGGAAGGGGAAATTGCAGGCTTGAGCAGGTAAAAAGCCGCCGTTTGTTCCCGTCGTGGAGCATATTTGCTACATCAGGCGCCGCGGCCCTGATCCAATCTAGCCAGGCGGCATGAACTAACTCGCCAGTAAAGGGCATCAGGGTGCCGCGCTCTATGGGGCGCAGTTTGAGATGGAGCGCGTAGAGCTTGGCCGGAGATGAGGGTGTAGACGGTGTATCCATCAAGTCGTTCTTACCTTTCCTATTGTTGAGTTTCCAGGGCGACCGCAAGGGTCGTCCCTACTATACACGAACGGAACGCCCAGCCGTGTATAGTAGGGGCGGGGCTTGCCCCGCCCTGGGAGCGGCGCGAGACGCGGCCATCGATCCCATTTGGAGTTCCTTAACTTGACGCCTATTGGGCGAACCCTTGTGGTCGCCCTGGTCCACTGGTATTCAAGCGAACAAACGCCGATTGCGTTCAGGCTGATAGCTCATCTCTGTGGGCAAACGAATGATACGTGAATATCCACCAGCATCATAAGTAAGCTCATAGTAGCTACCAGTACAGGAAACGTTGGTGATAAGACTTGCTGGGGCCATAGCAACTATGTTGCAGTTTTCGGGCATGACGGTGAGGTCGAGCGGATTAAGAGCGCCATCTGCACGGAACGTTCCCTTTTTAGCTTGAGCTATTCCATGTCCCCTGACTTCGACGTGTGCCTTCGCCATCCATTTCCCCAGGCGAATCCAGCGTGGTAGAGCTATCGCTTTTTCGCTGAGGACATAAAATTCAAAGGTACTCTCAGGAGCAAGTTCTTTTGACCTTCCAAATACCACCCGATTGGTACTGACTTGCGGCATAAAGCTATAGTGATTCTCATTGGCCATTTTGAAGGTGCTGAACGAGAAGGAATAGCGCAAGGGGTGAGCAGGTGTTACATACACCCCTTGCTGATTCATACCATCCAGGTCCTCTTGATAGCGTGGTACCTGCGCCAGATTTGCATAGGGAGATTTCGCCATGCCAAGTGCATAGGTCAACCCGTAATTATGCAGGTATTTCTCTGTTTCGTAGAGACGCCCCATTTCGCGTGAGGCATAAAAGAGAAAATCATGCAGGGTGAGGTGACAGACCGTGATGAACATGGTTTGCTCCTACTTCTTGGCCTTTGCCTCTTTTGCGCCGACCCCATGAACCTGCGCGTAGCGATTCGCTTCGGCATTTGCCTGTTGTAACACTGCCGTTAAACTGGCCTCATCGCTGGTGATTTGCAGTATTTCATGGAGCAATGCGTTGAGCCGCTCTCCCGAGTAGAGTTGGGCCACCAGGCCATCTTCGCTCAGTAGTGTTTGCACGGCAGTTTCCATTGCTTCAATTACGGCTGCTTGCGGCATCGGCGTTTTGGCGCGATGTTCCGGTGGAAGGATATCGTAGATCGCCTGGGTCAATTGCAGGTTTGAGAAAATTTCACCGTCGGAGAAGACGATAGCAGTAACGTGATTTTCCACTGTTCCCGTACGCGTATTCTGTGCACCATAGCGCTTTGTACGCAGAACATTGTTGAGCACATAGATAAATTCGGCCTCAGTTGGATCTTTGATAGTAACAACGGAGGGGAAGTAGACCTGTGGCAGTACGTAGTCCTGCTCGCCAAGGGAGGTTTTCATCTTGCCGTCTTCGCTCATGGTGCCGTTTTCTGAGGGCGCGTTAAAGGTAAACTGCTGGTGAGACATGTCGTAGCCTGTCAGCGAGAAGGCCGAATCGACGAGTACTTTGGAGCGCTCTGAGCCAGAGTCACCAATGGCAAAGCCGTAGTAGATACAATCCGGGCAGCGTTTGCAAAATTCTGCTGTATTGTATTTGCAGTTCTCGACCAGGCCATAGCGGCGGAGAATCTCGCGGCCTGTTAAGCGCTCTGGGGTCGATTGCTTGCGCTTGAAGAGAACAATGCGCGTACTCGGGGTCTGTTCCTTACGTCCCAGGCTGACCCGGCTGATGTTCAGTTCTCCGTCGGTCTGGAAGAGGGCAAACGAGTTTGTCTCACGCAAGGTGATGATATGGGCGTATTTGCCCATTGGCAATTTGGGGATGTCCTGTTGAAAGACATTAAGAGACGTTAAGCTGTTCAAAAACATGATTGATTCACTCCTTCATTTTTTCAGTGATTTAGGCGACGGGTTCTGGTTCCATGTTCTGTTCTTGTTCCTGGATGCGCTGTGCGGTGCGCAGGTTGGTATAATAGGCTTCGCAGCCATCCTTGAAATGGTTGATGCGGCTACGTAAGATGCCGCGTTCTCCCTGGCAGTAGTCCATGAAGACCTCATCATAGAAGCCTTTGACAAAAGCCTCAATAGCTGGGGCTTCTTTAGTATCAATGTCTTTGCCCCAGAACATGGCATAGCCTTTTGCCTGGTGACTGCGCACGCGGTCGAGCCAGTTCTTCAGTTCGCCCTGTATCTGCCAGAGCAAATCATCCTTTTCAATGTTCAAAGGGCTGTTGATAATGGCTCTGGCGACGATATCGACAGGTTTTAGGATCGAGTGTGACTGGTAGCCACCACGGTAAAAGACCACGTAACGGTCTACACAACGTTGAATATTACCCAAATTTTCCTCCAATATTGTTTCATAGATGTGCAGGTAGTGTTCCACATCATTGGCGTATAACGACTCTCCACGCTGTTGTTTCTTCAGATAACTGAATAGATACAGGGGGTCGGTCTCCAGATCGCGCGCGATTGCGCTCAGGTGTTTCCATTCAGGCTTGCCCTGCTTCGCATAAGTGTCTATGTTGACCTGATAGATGCTCGTGAGAACGCGCAGCTTATGCATGATCTCGTTGACGCGGACACGCTTCTCTTTAAGCAAGCGATCAAGGTAGGGATGAGGAGCATCGAAGATGACGGTTTCACGAAAATCGTGTCCCGAAGAGAAAAGCGGAAGTGACATCTCCGAAATGACCACTTTGGTATTCGTCACGAGTGGCAGAGCGAGAGCCAGAAATGCGGGCATGGCCCAGGATGATGTGTCGTTGTCATCGCTGCCAGCTTTCATGCCGAAGAAGCACAGACCGGGATAGCTATCTTGTACATATTTAATGTAGCGACGATCATTGACTTCGACCGGTGTGGTTTGGATCTCCTCCTGTTCTTCCTGCTCTTCCTGCTCTTCCTGTTCCTCATCTTCACTTGATTCACTTTCATCATCGCGCTCATCGTCGTAGTAAGCGGGTTCCTGCGGTGTTTTGAACTTTTGTGGTGCCATGAAGACATCCAGGTGCAGCAGGTCGTGAACGGTGATATCCTGGCGGTCCAGTTGACGACGGATGGTGAAGAAATTGACGTCCTGCAACTGGTCGAGTATCCCTTGTACCATTGCTCCTGTCTCGGCGGTAAAGAAAAAATTGGGATAGACGGCCAGGTATTTGGTCTTGAGGGCTTCAAACTTACTCCCGGTGAGACGTAACTGGCCCTTGAGGAGTATCTGGCGCAGCATCAGTTCAAGGGCACAGATGGCACAGATACCACCGGCATTCTTCCCGGCGTTGAGCGAGAGCTTGTTCTTATACACCCAGGGTTGGAAGAGGACCGCGTTATCTGAATGTTCCTCGGTGGGATAGGCGCTGTTGCATAGTGTGCAGATAAGCTTACGGCCTTTGCTTTTTGCTCCTGAATAGCGTTCCAGTTCAGCCTGAAAATCAGGTAATCCTCCTGCCGCACGCATCGCCAAAGGCACTTCGACGATACTATCGAGGTAGCGCTTCAAATGATTCAGATACTTGAGAGGCATTTGTTTGCGCAGTTCGCTACCCGCGAGGTTAATAACAAGCTGGAGGGCCGAGTTGAAAACAGCAAACAAATTTCCTTCACCATCATAGGCATCAATACCTGGATGGTCACGCAGATAGCAGGCTCCCAACCAGAACCAGCGATATTCAACACCTCCTTTATTTGGAATAGTCTGAGACTGTACCCAATAGGGTGTGAGGCCCAGGCGCTCTACAACAGCCTTCTCTGCCTGCTCGCGCAAAGCTTCCTGGCTCTTATCAAGCATACCCAGTACAGAGACAAAGATTACCGAGAAGAAACGTGCCAGCATACCGACACGGATATCAGGTATAAAATCGGTAACAAGGTCAGCGGCTATTTCGCCGTTGGCCTGCATTTGACGTATTTTTTCTAGCGGTAAAGCTGAAATATCCCGGCCTGTCCCTTTAATGGTAAAGCGTGCCAGTAGTTCAGCATAGTCTTCGAGCGATAAAAATTCAAAGTAATAGCCTGGGTGTTTGGCGATACCCTGGATACTGAACTTGAAACCAGGCGCGTGGCTTTTGATAGTACCGGCACACATGTTGCGCAGTTGAGCCTGCACGGTCTCCACAATCTGTTCATTGGTAATTTCTACCTGGAGTGATTTGCGTTTGATATAGATCACGCCGTCGGAGAAGAAGAGGTAGGGCCAGATGCCGTCTCGTCCCTCAGTATAGAGATGAATCACGCCATTATTGACGACGTTGGTAAACAGGCCACGCACCTCGCGAAGCTGGTGATAGGTAAAGACGAGCTGGTCGTCACTCAGTTCGGAGAGAATGGTGGTGAGTGTTCCCGTCTCGGCATCCGCCAGGATCGCCGCAGGAGAGGGTACAAGATAGGCAATATGGTCAGAGTACGTGCAGAGACGGCGCAACTGTAACATACGTCGTTCAGGCAACTGAAAACGCCAGAGAAAGGTATGCAGATTTGTGCCCCACTTCTGCTGTGTATTGACGACAAGGTAGGCGATGTCTTCTAGATAGTTGGCAAAATCAGGAAAGAACGCCTGTGCGTTACAGAGTCGCAATTGTTCCGCGACCAGGTCTTTCGCGTGTTCAATGTCCTCGCGAGTTTTTGTCTCTACGCCGCGAATATCTACTATCTTATCAACATCATGCATGAGATACGAGAGAATATAGACCTGCCGCTCGACGGCGGAAAAGGGCACGTTAACGAGCCGCTCAGCTTCCAGCAGATGTATCAGGCGCAGGGTTGGAAAGATGCCGTTGAGCTGGTGGCTAAGCATACTCTGATCATCTTTCTCCTCAAATTTGCGCTTTGTCTGCTCGTCTAAGCGGGAATTGTGACTATGATCACCTCCCTTTGCTGATTTCACCGCGTAATGTTCCATCAACTCAGGAATCATATGCTCAATAAATGAGAGGGTTACAAAGTCGTCAGGATCAACCGCTTGCTTGAGAAAATCCAGGTAAAACACTTCCACTCCTTTCAATAGTTAGATTAGAGAAACATTGCCTGGTCGCCTTTGGTCTTGCGCCAGGAGAGTAGTGAGTCCAATAATAAGGCTTCCTGACCAAAGGCAACGGCATATTCAGCGCCTGTTTTATCCTGCAGGCGCTGGATGGGAAACATCGTGGGCAGGTTTAGCCGCTGCTTCAGTTCTTTACGCCCCATATCACTCAAAATACAGGTAAGGCTTTTCGTTTTGAGAACCCGATTGACCTGGTCACGTCCGGTAAATGATGGCTCGCGCACAAAGAAGTTATCCAGCACCTGTACAGTATGCAGACGGGCAGCATAGTCTGCCACCACAAATGGCAGGCCCAGCACCAACTGCTGGCGTTCCGGTACATACTTGATAATTTTGAGGTAAAGCAGCTGATCTTTATAGTCTCGTTCCTCCAGTCCTTGCCGCATTACTTCTTGCATGAACTCCGCTGCAGAAAGTACTTCAAACTCAGTATTGGCGAGCAGGAAGAAGAGATCATAGGTCTGTAGATGGTTATCGGTGTCCCATACTCCGCAGGAAAGCGGACTTAGACCGCGGAAACTGCTTAATTCAGCCAGTATTTCGGGCTGTTTATTACGAATAGCCCAATACTTTTTCAGCGCTTTAGACATGACAGGTTGGGTTTGTGCGCCATAGAAGAGATCATATTGGCTTGATAGGGCGCTGGTAAAGGCCTCGTTGGCATCCTTCTTGCTCTGGCCCTGCAGCTCTGCTAACACTTGTGCGGCCTGCACCACGCCCCAAAGCTGTGTATGGCTCTTAAATTCAGCTTCAACAGGAAAAGCCTCTCTAATCGCTTTATTGAAGGTTTCCCGCTCAACCTCTCCTCGTGTATCCAGCTTAAGTGTCAGTCGCTCCAATACAAAACGCGGCAATAGGGCATGGGCGTGGTAGATTGGGTATCCAGCGTGACGTCCCAGGCGACCAAAACGCTGCAAGAATGAGCCGGCGTTGTAGGCTTCAAAGATGAGGTAATTGATACGGAAATCAACGCCAATATCAACGGTCGAGGTACCAACCAGGATATGTTTCTCAAAAGAAGCACGGCGCTCATCAGGGTGAGTAAGACCCGTATTCTCACCTACGGTGATATTATGCGGCTTAAAATATTCTTTCAAGCAGGCATAGAGGCGGCGAGCGGTTGCTACCGAGTAGACAAGAATAGCAGCCTTTGATTGTGGGTGCTGTTTAAAGAAGGAAAGAATATCTTGCAGGTGCTCCAATACCCACATCTCGGTGGGTGCTTCCTGGCTTACTTCGTGCAGTTCTAGTTCGCATGGTTGCAAAATACAGCTATATCCTTGTTGCTCCGTGGAAAGATATTTCCCTTCGATCTTTTTGTAACGCAAACCACCGCGCTCAAGCAGATCATTCATAAGCTTGCTGGGCGTGGCAGAGAGAAATATGAACTTCTTGCGGTCAGCGGGTTTATAGTGGTAATTGACGTTCAGGTAGCCCAACATGTTCATGACGGAGATAACCTGGGGCACGCCAAAGATATGGAACTCGTCAAAGAGGAAGTAGTCAAAATATGCGCCGATAGTGACGGGAAGTTCCTTGCGTTGGTGATCCCAGCCATATTGATGGCTCATCATCAGGTGAATGAGGTCGGGGTTGGTTAACAGAATGCCGTTTCGCTCCAGGAGCTTGCGCACCTCTTCAAGACGTACCTTGTTATCGTTTTCCCGCATCAGTTGCGTGATTTTGTCGCTGTACATAGTGCCGTAGCGAGGCAAGCGAATCTGTAAGTTCTGCTCGTACCTTGGAAGAGCATAGTATTGATCCTGCACTAATTCGTTGGTAGGATACATAGCGATGATATTTTTCTGCTGTTGAAATGCTGGCAGATAGGCTGCCAGGCTTTTGCCGTCACCCGTCATAGCCACGTTAAAGATGACGTCTATATCGGGGTCATTGAAAGCTGCCAAGGTTTCAACTTGATGCTTCAGTAAACGTACGGAGCCAATTTGATGTTTGGAGTCTGGATGTACCTCCGAGTAGACAGGGAGGATGGATAATTTCAGTGTCATTATTTTTCCTCTTCATACAATGAATACATGGCCTGGGCAGTTTCACACATCATTTGCACCAATTTCTGGGGAGCCAAGGCTTTCACTTGTTCGCCGTAGCCCAGCAGTAGTCGCCTGGCCCACCAGACGGATTTCGCGTAGCCCTCGACTATGACTCCCTGGTCATCTTCTAAGAATGTGACCTGTTGTTCGCGTAAACGGGCGCTCAGGCTGTTATGACGAGCTAACATCGGGGAGAGCCAGTAACGAATCTTGACGCCTGGGCGTTGACGGCCCCCTGGATAGAAGCGGTCATGTTCCTTGTGCAAGGAGCCTGGACGAATACGGTCTACGCGATAGTCTATGAAGGTGTTAAGGTCGAGGATATAGGCTGTGTAGTACCAGTGCCCTTCGCGGTATTCTAATTCGTAGGGTTCTGTATACTCGTGCAACATGGGTTCCGCGTCCCAACTTTGCGCGAGAGGTGTGTAGGCAAACGAGACGTATGCACCCTCCTCAAGAGCCTGGTCCAGGAGCAGAATGGTGTCGCCATGCTGGCTATAGTCGACGACCGGTGACAGTGGCAGCAGGACTGGCCGGGCATGACGTTTGCGTTTTTGCCGCACCAGTTGATGGCTCTTTTCGGTGAAGAGCCACTCCCAACGCTTCAACAGGTGTTGCACGGCCTCCGCATAGGGTGTCCCTGGCGAAAATCCCTCCTGAAGTGCGACAAAGGCACGCGCTTCGTCTTCGCTAATGTCAATGGAGAAGATGGATTGCGCCAGGCCAAAGGTGAATGTCCGGCGTTCGTAGGTGATCGCCAGGCGTTTCCGCTGCTGTTGTGCGTTGCACCAATCAGCAAGGTGTTCAGCATCAGGTTCGGGCAAATCATCGACGAGAGTATCGGTGAGTGTCTCGATATCGCGATAAAGGGCGCGATTAGGATTATCCCCATACAACATGGGCAGTTGATCGATAATCTCTTGCTTTGTGAGGCGTTTCGGCCAGGATACTTGAAAGAGTACAGCCAGCAGCATTATTCGCCGTGACTTATCGGTGCTGGGACTGGCTACTTTCTTCCCTGGACGCCTCACGCCCGATGATCGTGTGATAGAAAATTCACTCTCCATAAAAAATCCCTTCAACAGCAACATTTAGTATGGCAGATAAATATGCTTTTCAAGTAGTAAGTCTTGAGAAAAGACACTTCAACTCATCTACATTTGTAGCTTAACATAGTATGTGGGACAGAATCTGTCGTTGAAAATCCATTTTACAGGTACCATTGTATTTTCACAAAAATATACAAGAAATAGATGAATGTCCTCATTATATCGTTATATTCTCCTTTAGATAGAGGTTTTTGTTGATACAGGGACTTATGTCAGCATGGGCATTGAATAAAATCGGAGAGAGTTTGGACCGTCATATCTTACCGCTTCATGCACAGTATTGCTTATTCAGTTACTGTTTATCAATGAAGTGGCGAAAGGCCAACATGTCGTAAGCCAACCTGTGCTATAATTTCACCGATGCCATTTTCTTGCGAAGGTACCCGCGAAATGCGTTCAATCATCATTGGTTGTGCGATCACCGGCTGAAGCACGTTTGTATAGACGCTTTG
>WNGR01009653.1_pt1 | contig 12194 bp, 9 predicted proteins | sample 5407581 | NCBI WGS metagenome assembly WNGR01 (sample SAMN13153383, study PRJNA577476) | soil metagenome | isolation source: 80 cm soil or saprolite under Garry oak tree replicate 2 | place: USA:California | collected 2016-06-15
CCGCAACCGGGTCGAAGGCGTCGACGAAACGCTGCCCGGGGCAGCGGCGGGCGCTCCCTGGCTCGTTCCCGCCACCGAGGGTCGCCGGGTGAGAATACCACCGGTGCCGCTGCAACAGTCGCAACCGGCCTGAAGCGTTTCCTGCGAGTCGAGTGTGCGTCGGCTCAGGCTCGCCGGAAGGAACCGTCGACGATGCGGACTTGACTCGCCCTCATCGGCTCGCGCTCGAAGCGAGACCGAGCGCCGTCGCCATAAATCGAAACACGCGCGTGTTGTCGATGCGGCCATGGAACAATTCCGCCCCTGGCCCGCTTGCCGTCAACACGACATCGTCGGCCGCGTGCACCCCATTGTTGACATTGAAGGGCAGATTTCCAGTGCGCCGCGCGGCGCCCGGACTGGAGCAATATTTCTCGTTCGCCACGTAGTCCCTGTTGGGACCGGACATCGCCGGAACGTTTTCGCCGTCGAGATGGGGGCGGCCGGTATCGCAATAGTCGGGGAAGGCGCCGAAGACGAAGGCAAGCCGCCGTGACACGTCGACCCGCTCGGGATATCCCGCGGCATTGGGCTTCGGATAGTTCGGGACCTTGGAATTCTGAGCGACGCCGAGCTTTTCACGCAGCTGCTGACCAGGACGCTCGTCGTCGTAGGTGCCGATGATGCTGGTCGGGTGGGCGTGATCGGCGACGACGATGATCAGCGTGTCATTGCGCGTGGCAGCAAAGTCCTTTGCCATCTTGACGGCATTGTCGAGCATGATCGTATCGTAGACCGACCGCTCCCAATCGAGCGAATGGCTGTACTTGTCGATGCGGCCGGACTCGACCATCAGCACGAAGCCCTTGTCATTCTTCGACAGGATATCGAGGGCAACGCGCACCTGGTCGGTCAGATCGGGCTGATCGGAGAATTGCGGCACTGTGCCCTTCTTGAGGAAGAAGCGGTCGAGCGCGCCGTCGATGTTGCCGGTGTTGAACAGGCCAAGAAGCTTCGCCGCCTTGCCGGCGGCATCGAGCTGGGACTTGGTCGACACGAAGCTGTAGCCGGCGCCTTCGAACTTGCTGACGTAGTCCTCGTTGTCCGTGCGTTTTCCGCCCGGCATCGATGCCGGCAGGAAGTTCGGCGAGCCTCCGCCCATGATCACGTCCGGCTGCAGGGCGAAGAACATTTTGACGATATCGCTGAAATCGGCGCGTTGGCGCGTGTGCGCCACCATGCCGGCGGGGGTCGCGTCCTCGACCTCGGTATTGGTGACGACGCCGACCGCCATCCCGCGCCTGCGTTTGACGAATTCCGAGATCGTCTCGACCCTCGGGTGATCGAGCGTGCTCTTGTTCAGCGCGCAATAGACGCCGAGCGCGTTGACGCAGGATTTGTGCCCGGTCGTGTAGGCGCTCATGCTGTTGGCGCTGTCGGTGACGACTGAATCGGTGCCGGAGGTCGAGACCAGCGCCATATGCGGCATGTCGTCGATTGCGAGTTCGCCGCCGTAGCGTCCTTCGACCAGGCCCTTCGACAGGATGCGGGCCGCCGTGCGGTGGGCGATCGTCATCCCGTCGCCGATGAAGAGAATGACGTTCTTGGCCTTGGCGCTCGGCGTGTCGAAGACCTCCCAGGTCACGCTCGCCGCCCGGCCGCCCGAGGAGGCCTCGACCACATAGCTGCCGGGCGCGGTCAGCGCGGCATCGCGGATCCAGAAGGCCGAATGGTCGCCGCCGTCCTCGTGCTCGATGAAGGTCGCGCTCCTGCCGATGACCGAGGCGGCGTCCTGACCATTGATGCTGACGTGGACCGCTGCGGCGGCCGGAGCCCCGGGAAATTCCACCTTCAGATCGAACTTGGCGCCCGATAGGATCTCCGCCCTGTGCAGCGGATAAATCGTCTGTGCTCCGGCGAAGCTCGGCGCAATCAACAGCGCCGCGGCGAGCCAGATCGCTGCCTGTCGTTTCATAGGGTGATCCTCATGTCGTTGGTTCAGATCGGGATCTAGGTCACGCTCCTGACAAATATATGACAACGGAAGAGAGCTGTTAACAATCACAGACGGTGTCATCACATCCCGTAAGCGACCGACGTGCTGTTGGCGTTCTTGAGATTGCGGTAGCGCGCCAGCGCCCAGAGCGGGAAGAATTTCGGATAGCCATGGTAGCGGAGATAGAAAATGCGCGGGAAGCCGACGGCCGTGAAGCGCGGCTCGTCCCATAGGTCGTGAGCTTGTAGCTCGATCCATCCTCGCCCCAGCCCCCGTCAGGGTTCTGGATCGCGACCAGCCAGTTCACGGCCTTGCGGAATTCGGGCGATTGATGGTCGATGCCCGCGGCATTGAGCGCGGCGAGCACCGACCAGGTGCCATAGATGTAGTTCATCCCCCAGCGGCCATACCAGCTTCCCTCGTCGAGCTGGGTGCGGCGGAGATAGCTGACCGTCTGCGCGACTGCCGGGTTCTTGGCTGCCGTGTCGCCAAGCTGGGCGAGCATCGAGAGGCAGCGGGCGCTCACGTCCTCGGTCGGCGGATCGAGCAGCGCGCCATGGTCGGCGAACGGGATGTGGTTGAGATAATAATAGGTGTTGTCGGCGTCGAACGCGCCCCAGCCGCCGTTCTTGCTTTGCATGCCCAGAATCCATTCGCGGGCGCGGTCGATCGCCTCGCGAAACTCCGTGCGTCCTCGCGGTGCCTGCGCCCTGTCCATGGCCATCGCCACCACCGCGGTGTCGTCGACATCGGGATAGTGCGCGTTGTTGTATTGGAATGCCCAGCCGCCGGGGCGGACATCGGGTCGCTCGACGGCCCAGTCGCCGGGCAGGTCGAGAATTTGCTTGGTCTTGAGCCAATCGAGCCCCTTGTCGACTTGCGCGACGGCGCGCTCGCCGCCGACTTCCAGCAGCGCATGACAGATGAGGCCGGTATCCCACACCGGCGAAAAGCACGGCTGGCAATAGGCCTCGTGCTCGCCGATGACCAGGAGCTTTTCGACGGCATGGCGGGCGATCACCGCGTGTGGATGGTCCTTCGGATAGCCCAGCGTATCGAACATCAGCACGTTGTTGACCATCGCCGGAAAGATCGCGCCGATGCCGTCCTCGCCATTGAGGTGCTCGGTCGCAAACTCCACGGCGCGATCGATCGCGCGCTTGCGCAGCCGCTTCGGAATCATGGGTTCAAGCACGCGCAGCATCGCATCGACGGCGCGGAAGAAGGCAAACCACCATGCGCTCTGGTGCGGCGCCTTTGGCGGCAGGCGGGCGCTTTGCGGCGGTTCGAGAAACAGTTCGTCGATCCGCACCCGCTTCGGATTGCGCGCCCGCGGCTTGAGCGCGAGCAGCACGAGGAGCGGAACGATGACCGTGCGGCTCCAATAGGAGACCTTGGTCAGGTGAAATGGGAACCAGCGCGGCAGCAGCATCACCTCGACCGGCATCGCGGGAACGGCGCGCCAGGATATGAAGCCGTAGAGCGCGAGCATGATGCGCGTGAACGCGTTGGCGCGGGCGGGACCGCCGCGGGCGCGGATCGCCTCGCGGGCGCGACGCATGTGCTCGGCGTCGGTGGAATCGCCGATCATTTTGAGCGCAAAGTAGGCCTTCACGCTCGCGCTCATGTCGAAGTTGCCCTCGTGAAACAATGGCCAGCCGCCATGGGCGCCCTGAACCCGGCGCAGATAGACCGCGATCTTGCGCTCGAGCTCGGCATCGATGGGCTCCGCCAGATAGTGCCGCATCAGCACGTATTCGGCCGGGATCGTGCAATCGGCCTCGAGCTCGAAGACCCAATGCCCGTCGGGTTGTTGGCGGTCGAGGAGGGCGCGGCTGGCCGCCTGGATGCGTTGCTCGAGGGCGGGATCGCGACGCTCGGTCATCGGCAGGTTGATCACATCGGCTGTGGCCTCCTTCTGCCGAACCTGATCGATCATGACGACCTCCTGCTGTCCAATGTCCACGCGTTAGAATTGGGCGACGAGTTCGGCAGCGCGATGGCCGGATCGAATGGCACTTTCGATCGTGGCCGGCAAGCCGGTATTCGTCCAATCGCCGGCCAGGACGACATTGGTCCAATTCGTCTTGGCTCCGGGACGGCGCGCGTCCTGCTCGGGGGTCGCGGCAAAGGTCGCGCGCCGCTCGCGCACGATCTGCCACGGCGGAAGCTCGCGCGCGAGGCCGGTGGCGGCCGCGACTTCACCCCAGATCGTCTGCGCCAGCGTTTCGCGCGGCGTGTCGAGGAGCCGATCGGCGGCGCTGACGGTGACCGAGATCCGGCCGGGGAATGCGAAGATCCACTCGGTGGTCGCGTTCAGGACTCCGAGGATTGGCGGCTGTCGGGGCGGCGGCTCGACCCGAAAATGGGCGTTGACGATGGCCCGGAACTCGACCGGCGTTTCGAGTGCGGGCAGGAGCGAAGCGGCCGCGTAGGGCGGCACCGCGAGGATGACCGCGTCATCGCCCGCAAGCGCGATGCTTTCACTGCCGAAGTCGAGCCTTTCCGCCCTTCCGTCTGCATCGCGCACACCACGGAGCTGATGCCCGAAACGGACCACGGCATGGCGTTGCTCGAGCAGGGCGAGCGCGGGTTCGACCAGCGTGCTCCCCAAACCATCGCGTGCGATCAGCGGTCGGCACGCCCGCCCGCCGGCGGCGAGCGTCTCGCGGACCACCGCGCCCGCGAGCCTGGCCGAGCCCACCGAAGGATCGATGTTGAGCGCCGCCAGCAGCAGCGGCCGCACCAGGCGCTCGTTGACCTTCCCGGCCAATCCGATGACGTCGCCGAGGGGCCGCTCGCGCGGCGGCCAGAGCAGCCGGGCGAGCGGCAAATAATCGAGCGCATGCGTGCCAGGCACGCGTTTTCCCGGATCGAAAATCCACCAGGGGATCCGGCCATCGTTGAAACGCAGGGTCCACTGCTCGTGCGTGGCAAGATCGATAAAGGGGAACTCGGCGCTGGATGGACCGGCAAGGCGATGCTCCGCGCCGATCATGCGCAAATAGGCGAGGGCGGCATGGTTGCCGGACAACAGCAGGTGATTGCCGTTGTCGATCGTCATGCCGAGCGCAATGTCATGGTAGGAGCGGCAGCGTCCGCCCGCGAAGTTCGTGGCCTCATGCACGACGACGCTGTTGCCGCGCGCCGTCAGTTCGACCGCGGCAGCGAGTCCGGACAGGCCGGCGCCGATGATGTGGATCGTCCGCGGCATCAGACCAGCGCGTGGCGCAGGACGATCCGGATAAGCCGCCCGCGCGGGATGCGGACCGGATGGCGGGGCGCCGCCCAGCCGCGGGCGACCAAGAGGTCGAGGATCGCGCGGTACACCTCGCCCATGACCCGCGGCGCCCGCACGGCCCGGCGCGGGCAGCGCGCCATGATCCGGTCGGCCTCGCCAAAATGCAGGCGCGCGCGTTCGACGAGTTCTGCGCAGGCCTCGGCGAGCCGCGGGCTGCGCAAGGCCGTGGCCGGATCGATGGTATCGATTCCGGCTCGCTGCAGCGTCTCGCGCGACAGGTAGAGGCGGCCGGCACCGGCATCTTCGTCCAAATCGCGCAGGATGTTGGTGAGCTGCAACGCCCGCCCGAGGTGATGCGCGAGCAGCTTGCCGGCTTCGCGCTCAATCCCGAAGATGCGCACCGACAGCCGCCCGACCGCGCTCGCCACGCGGTCGCAATAGAGGTCGAGCACCGCCTCGCTCGGCGCGCGGATGTCGCCGACGGTGTCCATTTCCATGCCGTCGACGACGGCCAGGAAGTCCTCGCGCGCGAGGTCGAACTCGCGCATCGGACCTGCGAGGCCGGCCACCAGCGGCCCGGCCTTTCCCTCGTAGAGCGCTCCGATCTCGGCCCGCCACTCGTTGAGCTGTGCCAGGCGCTCCGCGCGCGGCCCGGTCGAATCCGCGATGTCGTCGACCCGGCGGCAGAAGCCGTAGATTTCGTACATCGCCTCGCGCTGCGGGCGCGGCAAGATCCGCATCGCGGTGTAGAACGAGCTGCCTGCGGCGCGCTGGGAAGAGGTGGGGGGGCTGGTCGCGTCCACGCGCCGCCTCACGCATTGCGGGGTTTGTGGAACGCCGTCAGAGCCCGCTCGACTCGACCGATCGCGCCGCTCACCAGGCCAAGGAAGCCGACTCCCGCCACGCCCGCGGCATTGAGGTGCACGCGCTCGCTCAGCGGATCGCGGGCGGCGAGCATCGCGACCAGGCGGCGCGCCAGCGCCTGGATGACGGCGACTTCCATGGCGAGACGAAAGTCATTGATGCGAGCGGAAAACACGGCGCTGTCGTCCAGGAGCCGGCCGGTCCGGATGGCGAGATGGCGCAGGCAATCGCGCAGCGGTCCCGGACTTCGATCCTTGCCCAAATCCTCAACCGCCGCCCCTGCCGTCGCCAGCGCGTCGAGCGGCACATAGACGCGATCGAGATTGCGATAGTCGGCCTTGCAATCCTGCAGATGATTGATGATCTGCAGCGCCGCGCAGAGGGCGTCGTTGACCGGCCAGGTCGAGCGGTCCTCGCCATGCACATCGAGCACGAAGCGCCCCACCGGCATGGCCGAGTAGGTACAATAGTTCATCAGATCGTCCCAGTCCCGATAGCGCAGCTTGGTCACGTCCATCCGGAACGCCGCCAAGAGGTCCTGGGCATGACGCGGCGACAGGTTCCCCTCGCGCAGGGCGGCGCGCAGGGAGACCGCCTCGGCGATCTCGTCGTGCCGGCCGAGGAGACCTGCTTCGAGGTGGTTCAGGAGGTCGAGCTTTTCCTGCTCGGCCAGCGAGGGATGGTCCGCCATGTCGTCGGCGATGCGCACGAACTCGTAGAAGGAGAGAATGATGCCGCGGTGGCGGGGATGAATGAGGCGCGACGCGACGGGAAAGTTCTCGTCGCGGTGGCCTTTCCCGGACCTCAATGCGGCAGGATTGCTGGTCATGGCGGCAAGGGGAACTCCTGTGGCGGCGTCCTCTGATAAAAGCGCAATGCCGCGGAGAACGCCACCTCCATCATGACCAGCACCGCCAGCGGAAAAGGGGGCGAGTCCCCCACCGATCCTGCTCCCGCCCCAGCCGCGAAAACCATATTTCGAGACGGGCATTGTGGGCGCGTGCCCTCGTGAAGATACTTGTTGCGTGAGCAAGGACCAAATTCGACAGTCGGGGGCTGGAGAAAGCCTCGCGGCCCGCATAGACAGGCGGCCCGGCGCGCGCAACGAGGACGGTGTGAACGCAGCAGCGCAGTTCCAGGATCGCCTCAATCAAGTGGCAAAGGACATCGATGTTCTCATCGATCGGCTCCTGGAATCGGCGCCGGCCAAGGACGAGCTGGGCCGGCCGCCGCGGCTGCTCGAGGCCATGCGCTATGCGAGCCTCGGCGCCGGCAAGAGGTTTCGTCCATTTCTCGTCGTCGAGACCGCGGCCCTGTTCGACGTCGCGCGCCAGCATGCGCTGATGGCGGGTGCGGCGCTCGAATGCGTGCACTGCTATTCACTGGTGCACGACGACCTGCCGGCCATGGACGACGACGAGCTGCGGCGCGGCCAGCCGACCGTCCATAAGGCGTTCGACGATGCCACGGCGATTCTCGCGGGTGACGGGCTCTTGACCTTCGCCTTCGACATTCTGGCGCGGCCAGAGACCCACCCCAATCCCGCGGTGCGGATCGACCTCGTTCTCGCGCTCGCGCGCGCGGCCGGACTGGGCGGCATGGCCGGCGGCCAGATGCTCGATCTCGCCGCCGAGGGGCGCTTCGCCGACGGCCACGCGCAGCGGCTGAAGGAAAGCGAGGTCGCGTTGCTGCAGGCGATGAAGACCGGGGCGCTGCTCAAATTCGCCTGCCGTGCCGGTGGGATTCTTGGCCAGGCGACCGCAGCCGAGCGCGAAGCGCTCGAACGCTATGGCTCGGCCGCCGGCCAGGCGTTCCAGATCGCCGACGATCTGCTCGACGTCGAGGGCGATCCTGCCTTGGTCGGCAAGTCGACTGGCAAGGACGCGGTCGCAGGCAAGGCGACCATGGTCGGGATTCTCGGACGTGACGGCGCCAAGGCGCGGCTGCGAGAGTTGGTCGGAGAGGCAAACGCGGCGCTGGCGCCATTCGGCGCCGCCGCCGCCGCGCTGGTCGCGGGCGCCAAGTTCGTCGCCGAGCGGGACGCTTGAGCCGGGCGCTGGCTCGCTCGAACTCCCACGCCCCAAGCCCCGCCCTCCATGCTGCCTACTGCGTTGCGGTATTGCGCTTGTTGGCTGTTGCGGCCGGCGCGGAAGAGGCGCACCCTGAAGGCAGGGACCATCGAAAAAATGCCGGGCCAAACCCACCTCGTGTCAAGGGAGGAATGAGATGCGATATCACATTCGACCGGGCCACGCCTTTGCGCTTGCGTTCGCGGCGGCGACCGCCGTGGTGGGAACGCAGGCCTATACCCAAGCCACGATCCCGACCAATTCGTTGCCCAATCCGTATCGTTCGATCGAGAACTGGGGGCAGTTGCCGCAAGGACGGACCTGGGGCTCGACCGCGGGGGTCGACATCGATCCCGACGGCACCAGCGTCTGGGTCTTCGAGCGATGCGGCGCCAATACCTGCGCCGGCTCGAACCTGCCAGCCATCCTCAAGTTCGATGCCTCCGGCAAGCTGGTCAAAAGCTTCGGCGAAGGCATGTTCGTTTTTCCGCATGGCATCTATGTGCACAGGGATGGCACCGTCTGGGTGACCGACGCCCAGGGCAAGGACGGAAAGGGTCACCAGGTCTTCAAGTTCAGTCCGGACGGAAAGCTCTTGCTAACGCTGGGCAAGGCGGGGGTCACGGGCGACGGACCGGACACATTCAATGCGCCCTCCGATGTCCTGGTCGCGCCCAATGGAGAGATTTTCGTTGGCGATGGGCACGGCGGGAATACCAATGCCCGCATTGTGAAGTTCTCGCCGGACGGAAAATTCATCAAGACGTGGGGAAAGAAAGGGCCCGCCCCGGGCGACTTCGACACGCCCCACGGCCTCGCCTTCGACTCCCGCGGACGGCTCTTTGTCGCCGACCGGAACAACAATCGGATCCAGATCTTCGACCAGGACGGAAAATTCCTCGACCAGTGGCCGCAGTTCAGCCGGCTGAGCGGGATCTACATCGACAAGAACGATGTCCTCTACGGGGCGGATTCGGAGTCGAATGCGATGCGTCATCCGGGCTGGAAGAGAGGCATCAGAATCGGAAGCGCCAAGGACGGCTCCGTAACGGCCTTCATTCCAGACCCAGAACCAAATCCGGACAAAGTGGGTTCGAGCGCCGCGGAAGGCGTCGCGGTCGACGCGATGGGCAACATCTACGGGGCGGAAGTCGGCCCCAAGCGGGTGATGAAATACGTCAAGAATTAGAATCGAAGTGGCCCACTCCGACGTCAGGCTTCGGGCCATCGACATAAGGCGGAGCAAACCCGCGCTCAGTCGAGGGAGGAATGAGATGCTGTATCAAACCCGATCGGGCCATGCGCTCGCGCTCGCCGTCGCCGCCGCGATCGCGGTGGCAGGCACCGAGGCATTGACCCAGGCGATCGCCCCGACCAATTCGGCGCCCAATCCCTATCGTGCGCTCGACAACTGGGCGAAGATGCCCGAGGGGCGGATCTGGGGCTCGACGGCGGCGGTCGACATCGACCGCGATGGCGTCAGCGTCTGGATCGCGGAGCGGTGCAGCGCGCAAGGATTCATTCCCGCCTCGCAAATGCGCGAGGGCCAACCCTTCAACTGCGATGGCACAAACCTCGCGCCGATCCTCAAATTCGATACCTCCGGCAAGGTGGTGAAGGCCTTCGGCGAGGGCCTGTTCGTGTTCCCGCATGGGCTCCACGTCGACTACGACGGCAATATCTGGGCCACCGACGGGATCGGCCGTGGCGCCAAGGGCCACACCGTCCACAAGTTCAGTCCGGAGGGAAGGCTGCTGATGACGCTCGGCAAGCCGGGCGTGGCGGGCACCGGACCCGATCAGTTCAATGCGCCGTCGTCTGTATTCGTGGCTCGCAACGGCGACATCTTTGTCGGCGATGGGCATGGCGGGGATTCCAATGCCCGGATCGTGAAATTCAGCAAGGACGGCAAGTTCATCAAGACCTGGGGCAAGAAGGGCGCCGGCCCCGGCGAGATCGACACTCCCCATACCCTGGCGATGGATTCGCGCGGGCGGCTGTTCGTCGGCGACCGCAACAACAATCGCATCCAGATTTTCGACCAGGAGGGCAACTTCCTAGACCAGTGGCACCAGTTCAGCCGGCCGAGCGGCGTCTTCATCGACAAGAACGACATGATCTATGTGGCGGATTCCGAGTCCGAATCCGTTTCCAGGAACCACGACGGCTGGAAGCGCGGCATCAGGGTCGGACGCGTGAGCGACGGCGCGGTGACGGCGTTCATTCCGGACCCGGTGGAAAAGACCACCGGCACGAGCGCCGCCGAAGGCGTCGCGGCGGATGTGATGGGCAACATTTTCGGGGCCGAAGTCGGCCCCAAGCGGCTGATGAAATACGTCAAGAACTAGGACCGACCAAAGCGATCGCGCGCGTCCGGCGTTCGAGTGGGCGAGCACTGCCAAGTCAACATCATAAAGTCTCAAAAGGGAGGACTGTCATGAGGAATGCAAGTCGGCTGACAAGCGTCCTGGGCGTCGCTGTCTTTGCGGCGATCGCAATGCCGGGGGCGCCGAGCTATGCCCAAACGAATCCCGATCCCAATGCCGCGCCCAACCCGTATCGGCTCGATGACGGCTGGGCGAAGCCCGGCCTGGGGCGCGGGTTTGGCTCGACGATCGGCATCAACGTCGCGCGCGACGGCAAGAGCATGTGGGTTTATGACCGTTGCGGCGGCAATCTTTGCGACGGATCGAATGTCCCGCCGCTGCTGAAATATGATTCCACCGGCAAGCTCGTTGCGGCGATCGGCGCCAAGCTCACCATCTTCCCGCACGGTCTTTTCGTCGACCAGGACGACAATCTCTGGATCACCGACGGCAGGGGGAAGGAAAAGGACAAGAAGGGCCAAACCGTCATGAAGCTCAGCCCCGAGGGCAGGGTGCTGCAGGTCCTGGGCACGCCAGGCGTCGCGGGCGCGGGCCCGGACACTTTCAACGCGCCCTCCGATGTCGTGGTTGCGCCGAACGGCGACATTTTCGTCGCGGACGGCCATGGCGAGAAGACCAATGCGCGGATCGTGAAGCTGTCCAAGGACGGCAAGTTCATCAAGGCCTGGGGCAAGGAAGGCAAGGCGCAGGGCGAGTTCGACCAGCCGCACGGCATCGCGCTTGATTCCGCGGGCCGGGTCTTCGTCGCCGATCGCGCCAACAGCCGCATCCAGATTTTCGACCAGGACGGAAAATTCCTCGCCGAGTGGAAGCAATTCGGCCGGCCGAGCGGGGTCTGGATCGACAAGAACGATGTCATCTATGTCGCCGACTCGCAGTCGACCGAAAAGACCAATCCGGGCTTCAAGCAAGGGATCCGGATCGGCAGCGCCAGGGACGGCAAGGTCACGGCTTTCATCGAGGAAACCAAGGACTTCGGCGCGCTCGAGGGCGTCGGCGCGGATGAGGCCGGCAACGTCTATGCCGGCTACACCAACGCGATGAACCTGCGCAGATTCGTGAAGAAATAGAACCGCAGAGGCAATCCCGCATGCTCGGCGCCCAAGCGGTCCGAGCATGCGCGGTCAATGTGAAGTCACCAAGGAGGATTGTGATGAGACATGCAGATCGAGTGATATGCGCCCTCGGGGTCGCCGCCGTGGCGGCGATCGCGATGTCGGGAGAGCGGGCTTACACGCAGGCGAATCCCGACCCCAACGCCGCGCCCAATCCGTACCGCCTGGAGGAGAACTGGGCGCAGCTCCCCGCCGGCCGCAAGATGGGATCGGCGATCGGCGTAGAAGCTGACAAAGACGGCAAGAGCATCTGGGTGTTCGACCGCTGCGGCGCCGCCTCGTGTGCCAACTCGCCGCTCAATCCGATCCAGAAATTCGATCCAAGCGGCAAATTCGTCACCAGCTTCGGCGCCAACCTCTTCAACAACCCACACGGCCTCGGCATCGATCGTGACGGCAACGTCTACGCGTCCGACTTTGTCACCAACAACGGCAGGGGCGCGGCTGTGTACAAGTTCAGCCCGACCGGCCAGGTATTGATGACGCTCGGCCGGCCGGGAATGCCGGGCAACGGCCACGATTATCTCAATGGGCCCACCGACG
>WNGR01009090.1_pt1 | contig 12192 bp, 7 predicted proteins | sample 5407581 | NCBI WGS metagenome assembly WNGR01 (sample SAMN13153383, study PRJNA577476) | soil metagenome | isolation source: 80 cm soil or saprolite under Garry oak tree replicate 2 | place: USA:California | collected 2016-06-15
CGTCACGCTCCTCGCAGTGAAGGTCGCGGACTCCACCAACACGCACACGGCCGGCCGCATCATCAGTGGAATCGTGTACGCCGCCGACCAGGGTGCCGACGTCATCAACGTGAGCAGAGGCAGCCAGCGCGACAGGAGGCTGGATCCGGGTACGGTAGTAGCCTATGAGCGCGCGGTGAACTACGCGTTCCGCATAGGCGCCCTCGTCGTCAGCGACCCCTTCAACGATGCGGCCGATCTCGATCACAACGGCGACATCGTGCGCTTGCCGTGTGAGGCCGCCAATGCGATCTGCGCGGCCGCGACGGGGCCCACCGGAGCCAGCAGCATCAACGGGCCGTGGGTGGACGTCGATGCGCCCGCACCCTACACCGCCTTTGGCCGCTCAGCCGTCAGCGTGGCTGCGCCCGGCGGCACGGGCAACCCAGGTCAGTTCCGGAGATTCTGGGCGCTGTGCACGACAACGCCGAGCGTGGCCACCACCGTACCACCGGCATGTCGTGCGCACCAGCCCATCGTGCAGGGGGCAGGGACGAGCTTCGCAGCGCCTACGGTTGCCGGGCTTGCGGCGCTGCTCGTGGCACAACTGGGTCACGGCAATCCCGCGCTGATCCGTGCGCGAATTCTCCAGTCAGCGGACGACCTCGGTGAGCCCGGGGTGGACCCCTACTACGGCAAGGGCCGCATCAACATCGCGCGGGCGTTGGGGGTGCAGCCTTGATCACTCCAGTTAACGCCGCCGCGCTGAACTCGCCGGCATCCGAACAGCAACCCAGTCTGTCGGGCGACGGCCGCACGCTTGTCTTTGCCTCGAGTCGGTCCGGTGGTTTCGGCGGCACAGACATCTGGATGGCGACCCGCACGCCGAGCGGCCACTAGGAGAGGAAGGATTGGGAGTTGACCCTTAAGAAGGGGCGAGCCGCGATCGACGCGATCAGATCGGTCGAAACAAGTCGGCCAGCTCGAGCGTGAAGGGCTGGCCGGCGCCCGCCGGATGCCACACGAGCCGTTGGCTCTCGACCGTGGGAAGCTCCGCATCCGGCGTCCACACCTCGACCCGCTGCTCCTCACCGTCCACGATCCAGTACATCGGTACTCCAGCCTCCTGGTACCGACGCCGCTTCGTGAACCGGTCGGCCCGCGCCGTCGACGGACTCAGCACCTCGATCACCAACAGCAGCGACCGGAGACGCGTCCAGTCACCAGTCCGCGCTTCACTGGGAGGGACGACGAACACGTCAGGCTGCACGAGCACGTCCCGACGCCCCCAGGAAATGTCGGCTGGCGATGTGAGCACGATGCCGACCGGCTCCTCTGCCAGGTAGTTGCCGAGCGCGACGCTCGCCCGTGTTGCCAGCAACTGGTGATTCAGCCGAGGGGCCGGTGTCACTAACAGCTCGCCGTGGACGACTTCGTAGCGATTGCCGTCGTCGGGGAGCTGACGCACCATCTCGGCGGTCCAGTAGATCGGCGCGGCCATGCCCATAGTATCGGCTCCTCGGCGCGGGGTGAGCAAGAGAGCGGCATGCCCCAGCATGACGCCCAGTCGCCGGGTCGTCGTCATCGTTTTGATGTTGGAGGGACCAAAAGACCGCGCAGATCGATCAGGCGAGCACCGCTCACAACCTTCACCAACCTTCACCAACCTCCAATTGGCCCCCTAGGATTCGAACCTAGATTGACGGATCCAAAGTCCGCTGTCCTGCCATTGGACGAGGGGCCAGTGTCTCGCCGCGATGCAAGTTAATGACGGGTGGCAGTCTATGCAGTAGCTTTGCGACGTGACCAGCCACCGCTACCCGAGCAGCCACGTCTTCTACCGCAAGCTCGGCTACGAGTACCCCAAAATCGTCCGCGGCGAGGGGTGCTGGCTCATCGACGAGCGCGGCAAGCGCTACCTCGACGCCGTGGGCGGCGCCTACGTTGCCAACATCGGGCACTCGAACCCCGAGATCGCCGCCTCGGTCGCCGAGCAATGCCGCCAGTTCGGCTACCTCTCCGGCACCATGTTCACGCACGGGCCGGTCGAAAACCTCGCCGACGAGCTGGCCGGGACGCTCCCCGGCGACCTCTCCAAGCTCTACTTCCTTTGTAGTGGGTCGGAGGCGGTCGAGGCCGCGCTCAAACTGGCGCGGCAGTACTGGATCGAGCGCGGCCGTCCCGACAAAAACCGCATCATCGCGCTCGGCCCCGGCTATCACGGCAGCACGCTGCTCGCCCTCTCGGCGTCCGCGCGGGAAGCCTACAAAGCGATGTTCCGCCCCTGGCTCGTCGACGTGCACCGCATCCCGGCTTCGTATCCCTATCGCTGCGAATGCGGCGGCCAGAATGCATCCTGTCCCGTCTGCAGCGGCAACGTGCTGGAAGAAGCGATCACCCAGCTCGGCGCCGAGAACGTGGCGGCGTTCATCGCGGAGCCGGTCGGCGGCTCATCCACCGGTGGCTCGACGCCGCGTCCCGAATACTTCCGCCGCGTGCGGGAGATCTGCGACCGGCACGACGTGCTGTTCATCGCCGATGAGGTGCTCGTGGGCGTCGGCCGCACCGGCACGTGGTGGGCGATCGAGCCCTACGGCGTTGCGCCAGACATCATGACGTTGGGGAAGGGCATCTCCGGCGGGTACGCGGCGCTGTCGGCGATTGCGGCGCCCGAGAAAATCGTGGACGCGATCGCCAAGGGCTCCGGCACCTTCATGCATGCCCAGACATTTTCGCATCACCCCGTCGCCTGCGCCGCCGGTGTCGCCACGATGCACTACCTGAAGAAGAACAAGCTGGTCGAGCGCTGCGCCAAGATGGGACAGGTCTTACACCAGCGACTGGCGCAGCTGGCCGACCTGCCGCACGTCGGCGATGTGCGTGGGCGCGGTCTTCTCGCCGGCATCGAGTTCGTCGAAGACAAGGCGAGCCGGGTCCCATTCCCGCGTGCGGCAAAATTTGCTGAGCGATTTGCCGATGCGGCGCTCGACGCCGGGCTCACCGTCTGGCCGAACGTTGGCCAAGCCGACGGCACGAACGGCGACCTCGTAATGGTCGCGCCGCCGTTCATTATTACTGAGCCGGAGATTGACGAGATCGTGGGCCGGCTGACCAAAGCCCTGGAGAAGACGATCGCATGACCACGCCGCGCGACTATCCGCGCATCGTGGTGCCGCCGCCAGGTCCCAAAGCCCGCGCGATCGTCGAGCGGCAGGATCGGTACTCCTCCACGTCGTATCCCAAGGAGTATCCGCTCGCGGTCGCCCGCGGCGAGCGCGCCGTGGTCGAGGATGTGGACGGCAATCGCTTCCTCGACTTTATGGCGGGGATCGCGGTGGCCTCCACCGGTTACGGCCACCCGAAGGTGGTGAAAGCCGTCCAGGACGCGGCAGCGCGCTTCCTTCATATCTGTGGCAGCGACTTCTACTACGAGAGCTTTGCGGCGCTGTGCGAACGGCTCGCGGAGCTCGCACCCGGTCCGAGCAAGAAGCGCGTGTTCCTCTCGAACTCGGGCACCGAAGCGGTCGAGGGCGCCATCAAGCTGGCGCGACATTCCACCGGCCGGCCGGCGATCATCGGCTTCCTCGGCGCCTTCCACGGCCGGAGCTACGGCGGCTTGAGTCTCACCGCGAGCAAGGCCGTGCAGCGCTCGGGCTTTGCGCCGTTCCTCCCCGAAATCCATCACGTGCCCTACGGCTATCGCTATCGCTGCGAGTACTGCCGCGGCGAATCGGAATGCACGACGCGGTGCACGTCGTGGATCGAAGAGGAGCTGTTCGTCAAAAAAGTCCCGCCGGACAGCGTGGCGGCGATCTTCGTCGAGCCGATTCAGGGAGAAGGCGGCTACGTCGTCCCGCCGGCCGGCTACCTCAAAGACCTCCGCGCGATCTGCGATCGCTACGGCATCCTCCTCGTCTGCGACGAGGTGCAGTGCGGCGTGGGACGCACCGGCAAGATGTGGGCGTGCGAATACGAGGGCATCGAGCCGGACATCCTGCTGTCGGCGAAGGGGCTGGGCAGTGGCATGCCGATCGGCGCGATTATCGCCAAAGAATCGATCATGAAGTGGCAGCCGGGCGCGCATGGGACCACATTCGGCGGCAACCCCGTGTGCTGTGCCGCAGCGCTCGCCACGCTCGACATCGTCGAAAAGGAGCTGCTCCCCAACGTCGCCAAGATGGGCGATCGTCTGATCAGCGGCGCGCGCAAGCTCCAGGACAAGTATGCCGCCATCGGCGAGGTGCGCGGCCGCGGCCTCATGGTGGGCGTCGAGTTCGTGAAAGACCGCACCACCCGCGAGCCCGCGCCCGACATTCCGCACGAAATCGTGGGCCGGGCTTTCAAAAAGGGTCTGCTCCTCCTCGGCTGCGGCAAGAGCTCCCTGCGGCTCGCCCCGCCGCTCGTCGTGGATGAGTACGACGTCGACACCGCTCTCCGGATCATCGACGAGTGCCTGCACGAGATGTCGGACTAGCGTCAAAAGTCATGTCGCTGCAGGACGCCGTCGCGCGCCACGTGCGCGACGGCGACGTCATCGTCATTGAAGGATTCACCCACCTCATCTCGTTCGCTGCGGGGCACGAGATCATCCGGCAACGGCGGCGCGATCTGACGCTCTGCCGTCTCACGCCGGACCTGATCTACGACCAGATGATCGCCGCGGGGTGCGCCAGGAAGCTCGTGTTCTCGTGGGCGGGAAATCCCGGTGTCGGCTCGCTGCACGCCTTTCGCCGCGCGGTCGAAGGCGGCACGCTGGAGATCGAGGAGTACTCGCACTTCGGCATGGTGGCGCGCTTCTCGGCGGGCGCCGCCCGGCTGCCGTTCTGGACGCTGCGCGACTACGCGGGGACCGACCTGCCGCGCGCCAATCGGCAGATCAAGTCGGTGACGTGTCCCTACACGGGCGAAGCGCTCGCGACCGTGCCGGCGCTCAATCCCGACGTGACGATCGTGCACGCCCAGCGCGCGGACGCGCAGGGCAACACGCAGATCTGGGGACTGCTCGGCGTGCAGAAAGAGGCGGCATTCGCGTCGCAGCGCGTGATCGTGGTGGTCGAGGAGCTGGTGGACGAGCGCGTGATCCGATCCGATCCCAATCGCACCTTGATTCCGGCCGCGATCGTGTCGGCGGTCGTCGTCGAGCCGTGGGGCGCGCATCCGTCATACGCTCAAGGGTACTACGATCGCGACAACGACTTCTACGTCGGCTGGGAAACGATCTCGCGCGACCGCGCCGAGCTCGCGCACTATCTCGACGAGTTCGTCTACGGCGTCCAGGGCCGCGCCGAGTACATGGCGAAGCAGCCGCGGTTGCTGGAGCGGCTCAAGGCAGGTGAACAGCGCTGCGCCGGAGTCAACTACGGCTTCTGACTACTCGCCGGACGAGATGATGGCCACCGTCGCGGCCCGGGAGCTCGCGGACGGCGAGGTCGTGTTCGTGGGCATCGGCCTGCCGAACCTCGCCTGTAACCTGGCGCGGCGCACCCATGCGCCGAATCTGGTTCTGATCTACGAGTCGGGAGCGGTGGGGGCGACGCCCTCGCGTCTTCCCGTCTCGATCGGCGATCCGGCGCTCGTCACGGGGTCGCTCATGGTCTGTGGCATGGCGGATGTGTTTCAGCTGTTTCTGCAGAACGGCCGCATCGAAGTCGGCTTCCTGGGAGGCGCGCAGGTGGATCGGCGTGGCAGCATCAACACGACCGTCATCGGCCCCTATCAGCGGCCCACGGTGCGGCTCCCCGGCTCGGGCGGTGCCGCGGAGATCGCGATTCACGCGCAGCGCATCCTCATCGTCGCGAAGCTCTCCCCGCGCGCATTTCCCGAGCGCGTCGACTTCGTCACGAGTCCCGGCCAACGCGTCGCGAAGGTGATCACCGACAAGGGCGTGCTCGAACGCGATGCCGCGAGCGGCGAGCTCGTGCTGGCCGGCCTGTATCCCGGCGTCGAGGTGGCGGAGGTGCGAGCCGGCGTGGGGTGGCCGCTGCAATCCCGGCCGCGCCTGGGCCGGCTCGACCCGCCGACCAGCACGGACCTGCAGTTGCTCCGTGAGGTCCTGGACCCGCAACGGTTGTATCTCAAATCATGATTCTCGCACTCGCGCTCGCGCTGCAGGCGAACACCGATTCCCTGGCGCTGCAAGTCCGGCAGCTCGCCGACACCTACCTTACGGCGTACTTCGAGCAACATCCCGACGAAGCGACGCTGGACGGCGTCGCCAATACGCGCCACGACCGGCTGCCGGATAACTCGCCCGAGGCGCTGGCGCGCTGGCGCGAGCGCGAAGACGCCTGGCTCGCGGCGCTGAAGAAAATCAATCCCTCGCGGCTTGCGGCCCGCCCCGAAGGCATCGCCTATGGGATCATGCGCGACGCGATCGAAGGCTCGATTGCGACGCGCGTCTGCCGCTACGAGCTGTGGAGTGTGGCCCACACCGGGGGCGGCTGGCTGGCGACGATTACGGCGCTGGCGACGCTCCAGGGGGTGGGCTCCGACGATGCGCGCCGCCAGGTGCTGGCGCGCTGGCATGCCATTCCGGCCTACATCGCGACCGAAACGGCGAATCATCGTGAAGGACTGCGGCGTGGCTACACGGCGCCGCGGGGAAACGTGCAGATCGTGCTGAACCAGATCGACACGCTCCTTGCCACGCCGGTCGAACAGTCGCCGCTCTACGATCCCGCGCGCCGCGACTCGACGCCCGGGTTCGGGGCCGAGCTCGCGCAGCTCATCGAGCAGGAGATCATCCCGGCGATGCGGCGCTATCGCGAATTCCTGGCCGCCGAGTATCTCGGCCGCGCGAGAACCGAGATCGGCGTGTTTGCCAACCCGCACGGCATGGACTGCTATCGTGCCAGCATTCGCGCCGCCACCGGCCTCACGCTCGCGCCGGATTCCATCCACAACCTCGGGCTCGCGACCGTCGAGGAGCTCGAGGACTCCATGCAGGTGATCGCGATTCGGTCGTTCGGGACGAGCGACGTCTCGAGGCTGCTGGAGCGGCTGCGGTCGGATACCGCGTTCACGTTCCATACGCGGGAGGAGATGCTGGCACGCGCGCGGGATGCGCTCGAGCGGGCGCGTGCCGCGATTCCGAAATGGTTCGGTCGGTTGCCCCGCGCGCCCGTGGTGGTCGAGTCGTACCCGGCGTTTCGTGAGCGCCAAAGCGTGGGCGAGTGGAATCCTCCGGCGGAGGATGGCAGCCGCCCGGGCATCTACTACCTCTCGACCTACGATCCGCGGCACAAGGCGCGCGCCGACCTCGAGCCGTTGTCGTTCCACGAAACGATCCCCGGGCACCACCTGCAGGGCACGATCGCGCTCGAGCGGGGCGACACGATCCCCGCCATCGCGCGCTACTTCTGGTCCCCGGGCATGGGAGAGGGATGGGCCGAGTACGCCGAGCAGCTCGCCGATGAAATGGGCCTGTACTCGTCCGACACGGCGCGGTTCGGCATGCTGGCCGACATGACGCTGTCGGCGTCCTTGCTGGTCGTCGACACGGGCATCCACGCGCTCGGATGGACGCGCGAGCAGTCAATCGACTACATCCGGGAGCACACCCACGTGCCGTTGCTGCGGGCGGAAGTCGGCGTCGATCGCTATCCGGTTTGGCCGGCGCAGGGTTTGTCCTACGGACTGGGCCGGCTGGAGATCCGCCGCCTGCGCGCGTTCGCGCAGCGCACGCTGCGCGGGAAATTCGACATCCGCACCTTCCACGACCGCGTGCTGGAAAACGGCGCGGTGCCGCTCCCGATGCTGCGCGCGGCGATCTATCGATGGCTCGACGCCTCGCGCTGATCGTTGCGGCGATTGTAGGGGCGCAGCATGCTGCGCCCCTACCAATCACCGGCGGCCTGCAGGCACAACGGGCGCCGGTGTTCAAACAGGTCGATCTCCCCCACGCCTACTACTGGCGCGAGATGTATGTGCCGCAAGTGACGAGCGGGCCGAGCTCCGCCACGTGGTCGCCGGACGGGACGGAGCTGATCTACTCGATGCAGGGCACGCTGTGGCGCCAGCGCATCGACTCGCCGGTGGCCACGCAGCTGACGTCCGGCCCCGTCTATGACTATCAGCCTGATTGGTCGCCCGACGGCCGATCGGTGGTGTTTGCTCGCTATGCGCACGACGCGATCGAGCTCGAGCTGCTCGACCTGGCGTCGGGGACCGTCACGCCGCTCACGGCCAACGGCGCCGTCAACCTCGAGCCGCGCTGGTCGCCCGATGGCACGCGCATCGCGTTCGTGTCGTCCGTCTACAACGCGCGCTGGCACATTTTCGTCCTGAGCCCCGAAGGGCGCGATGTAGGGGCGCAGCATGCTGCGCCCCTACGGATTACCGAAGACACCGACAGCAACCTGCCGCGCTACTACTACAGCAAGTGGGATCACTACATCTCGCCGACGTGGTCGCCGGACGGCAAGGAAATCATTCTCGTCTCCAATCGCGGGCACATCCACGGCAGCGGTGGGTTTTGGCGGATGGACGCGCGCGCCGGTGCACCGGGGGGGCTCCGCGAGCTGCGTTACGAGGAGACGACCTGGAAGGCGCGCCCCGATTGGTCTCCCGACGGCACCCGCGTCGTCTACAGCTCCTACCTGGGCCGGCAGTGGAACCAGCTCTGGCTCATGACGAGCGAGGGCGGCGACCCCTTCCCACTGACCTACGGCGAGTTCGATGCGACGGCGCCGCGCTGGTCACACGACGGTAGCCGGATCGCGTTTGTCTCCAATGAAACGGGAAATACGTCGCTGTGGGTGATGGGAATCCCAGGGGCGTCCAAACGGCGTGTAAGGGCGTTGGAAAGGCGTTACCACGATCCTGTGGGATCGCTTCGCGTAACCGTCGTCGATCGGGCGGGCCGGCCGCTCTCGGCGCGGATTTCGGTGACGACCGCTGAAGGGCGAGGTTACGCCCCGGATAATGTCTGGCGGCACGCGGACGAAGCGTTCGACCGATCAGAACGTCAGTTCGAGTATCCGTATTTCCATGCTGATGGGAGCGCCGAGCTCACGGTTCCGGCCGGCGTGGTGCATATCGAAGCATGGCGCGGGCCCGAGTTTCAGGTTTTTCGTGCCGACGTGAACGTGCCGACGGGTATTCGTACCACGCGCCGGATAGTCCTCGAGCGCGTGGACAATCTCCCCGCACGTGGTTGGTGGAGTGGCGATGTGCACGTGCACATGAACTACGGCGGCGCCTATCGCAACACGCCGCCGCATCTCGCGTTTCAGGCGCGTGCCGAAGATCTGCATGTCGTCGAGAACCTGATCGTGAACAAGGAGCAGCGGATTCCGGATATCGCCTATTTCCGAACGGACGCCGACCCGGTCTCCAGCGCGACGTTTCTGCTCCGCCACGCGCAGGAGTTTCACACCAGCGTCTGGGGCCACATGGGACTGCTGGGCCTCACCTCGCACTACCTGCTCCCCGAGTACGCCGGCTATCCCAACACCGCCGCCGCGAGTCTCGCGCTGACGAACGCGACGGTCGCCGATCTCGCCCACGCGCAAGGTGGGCTGGTCGGCTACGTGCATCCGTTCGACACGAGGCCCGATCCCGCGGACACGACGGCGCCGCTCTACTACGAGCTCCCCGTCGATGTCGCGCTCGGTAAGATCGATTATCTCGAGGTTATGGGATACTCGGACCACCTGATCACGTCCGAAATCTGGTATCGACTGCTCAACTGCGGATTCCGGTTACCGGCGGCGGCCGGAACGGATGCGTTTCCGAACTTCGCAAGCCTGCGGGGACCGCCGGGCCTCGTGCGCGTGTTCGTGCACTCCGGGGCGAAGCTCGATCACCAGCGCTGGCTGGCGGGTCTCAAGGCGGGACGCACGTTCGTGACGAACGCGCCGTTGCTTGAATTCTCAGTCGCCGGCCATGCAATTGGCGACGAGATCAGAATTCCGTCCGGAACACATCAGCTCAAAGCGGTCGTCGGCCTGCGATCGAACGTCCCGATCGATCACCTGGAAATCATTGGGAACGGGAAGATCGTCGCGACCGTGCCGCTCGACACGAGCCGGATGACGGCCCACGACACCGTGGGAGTCCCGGTGAATGGGAGCGGGTGGTACGTATTGCGTGCCTACAGCGATCGCGCCGAGACGCCCGTGCTCGACCTGTACCCGTTTGCGTCGACGAGCCCCATTTACGTGCGCGTCGGCGACCAGCCGGTGCGCTCGGCCGAGGACGCCCAGTACTTCGTGCGGTGGATCGACCGCGTCGAGTCTGCCACGCGGGCCAGCGCCGCGTGGAACACGCCGGCGGAGCAGGTCGGCGTTTTGCGCATGCTGGCCGAGGCTCGGGCGGTGTTCACCAGATACTAGGCACCTTCTCCTTCGGCCGAACCATCGGGTCCCCTTCCTTACAGCCAAAGGCCAGCGCGAACGCCGCGATGTTCGAGAGCGGCCCATTGATCCGCCACCGCTCGGGGGCGTGGGGGTCCACCGTGACGCGCGTGCGGAGCCGCTTCGAGCGCGTCGTAGGCCGTGAGCAGCCCGCCCCAATCCGCGATGTTCTCGCCCTCCGTGAGCTTCCCGTTCACGTGGAAGGTGTCCACCTGGATGTATTCGTTGAACTGCTGCTCGACGAGCGCCGCCTGCTCGACGAAGTGCACCGAGTCGGAGGGCTGCCACCAGTCGCGCAGGTTGCCCCGGGCGTCGTAGTGCCGGCCTTCGTCATCGAAGCCGTGGGTCAGCTCGTGGCCGGCCCAGCTGCCGCCCAGTGAGCCGTAGTTTGCCCCGTCGTCCGCGCTCGCGTCGAATGTCTGTGGCATCAGCGCGCCGGCAGGGAAGACCATCTCGTTCTTCGACGGATCGTAATAGGCGTTGACGGTGGGGACCGTGATGCCCCACTCGGTCGTGTCCACGGGCGTGCCGGGCCGATTCACTGTCCGCCGCCACTCGAAGGCATTGGCCTCGGCGACGTTCAGCACGAACGGCCCCTCGGCGACGCGCAGCCGGGAGTAGTCGCGCCACCGATCCGGGTAGCCGATCTTCTCGCCCATGCGCGCCAGCTTGTCGAGCGCCTGCGCGCGCGTGGAGTCCGACATCCAGGTGAGATGGAGCAGCCGTTCGTGAAATGCCGTGCGGATATCGTCGATCACCGCGCGGGCCCGGGCGCGCGCCTCTGGCGGGAACGTCTTCGCGACGTACGCCTGGCCCAGCGCCTCGCCGACATCGCCGTCGGCCTCGCGGAGGCAGCGCTTCCAGCGGGGCAGGAGCGCCCGCGCGCCGCTGAATCTGGACCGGAACGCGAAATCTTCCTGCACGAACGGCGTACTCAGCCACGGCGCGGCCGACGCGATCGCATGATACCTGAGATACGCGCGCCAGGTGGCGAGCGGCGCGGCCTGCAACAGCGAGTCCACGCGCTTCACGAAGGCCGGCTCGGCGACGTTGACCTTCTGCACCGGCACGCGGAGCCCGATCGCGCGGAAATAGCGTGGCCAGGCGAGCCCCGGTGTCAGGGCTGCGAGCTGCGCGGCGCTCATCGGGTGATCGGTCTTCGCCGGGTCACGCCGCTCCACCCGCGTGAGCGAGCCTCTAGCGAGCGACGTCTCGAGCGCCATGACGTCGGCCGCGGCGCGGCCGGCCGCTGCCGAATCCTGGCCTGCGAGGCGAAACATCTTGGCGACGTGTGCCACGAATGCCTGCCGCGTCGAGTCCGATGCCGCACCCTGCGCGAAGTAGTAGTCCCGGTCGGGGAGCCCGAGGCCGCCCTGGTACAACCACGTCAGATAGTGCAGCGCGTCGTGCGGATCCACGTCGGGCGAGTAGCGGAACACGACATTGACGCCGAGGACTTGGAGCTTGGCGATCTCGGGAACGAGCCGGGCACGCGTGGTGACCGAATCGATGCCGCGGAGCCAGGGCCTGATCGGCGTGGCGCCCGCTGCCTCGATCGCCGTCGAGTCCATACAGGTGGCGTAAAACGTCCCCAGTTTGCGGGGCGTGCTGTCGGCGGGGAAACTGCTCCGATGCGCGGCGGCGTCGTCCAGCACGGAGCGCACGACCAGCTCGTTGCGATCGCTCATATCTCGCGTAACGCCCGAGGAGGCGTATGCCGCCGGAATCGTGTCGTGCGCGAGCCAGGCGCCGTTGGCGAACTGCGAGAAATCGGTGCACGCCGCCACCGTCGTATCGATCCAGTGCACGTCGACCACCTTCAGCGGCGGCCACTCTGCGGGGGGGGCGGGGGCGGGGG
>WNGR01016739.1_pt1 | contig 12192 bp, 10 predicted proteins | sample 5407581 | NCBI WGS metagenome assembly WNGR01 (sample SAMN13153383, study PRJNA577476) | soil metagenome | isolation source: 80 cm soil or saprolite under Garry oak tree replicate 2 | place: USA:California | collected 2016-06-15
TCATTCTCCACCAGCATATTCGCGCTCAGGCTCACATTCACCATCTTCTCAATCCCCGTCTTCTTCGTAGCATGGTTCGTCGGAAGAACTGTTTCCCAAGCATCCTTCAACCTCCGCAGAAGAGAAATCGGGCTATTGATGACCAAGGGCTTCTCCCAGAGCCAGCTCTTCAGACACTTCCTCGTCGAAGCCCTCCTAGTCGGCCTCATAGGAGGAGGATTCGGACTAGCGGCCGCGGTACTTCTCAACCCATACTTCGTCCAAATACTAAGCGGAAGCTATCAGAGCGGAGTCTTCCTCAGCCAAGACACCGCCATCGCCACCATGATCTTCACGGTCGCCCTTACCCTGCTGGCAATCTATTCCCCCGCTCGAGCAGCAGCCAGTATGGATCCCGCGAAGGCCCTGCGCGAGTACGTCTATCTCGAGGATACACATTCATCAAAGAAGAGGGGCGCAATAATCGCCTTCTCCCTCGGCCTCTACAAGCTAATCATTCTTCTCCTTGGCATAAACTTTCAGAACATCAGTCGGTTTCTCTTCGGAGTAAACTTCCTCTTCGCCATTGTCCTGATAATATTGGCTATCCTCGATTTTGGGTTGAACATCATCGGCCCATTCCTATTCCTCTACGGAGCCACACAACTCTCCACGGGTCTAGCGATACGCTTTCACAAGAGATTCGCATCACTCTCCAAACGCCTAGTTGGAGATATCGCCTCTCTTGCATCCAAGAGCGTATTCCGAAATCCCCGTCGCGTCACTGCTCTGGTCTTCCTCGTCGCCCTGATAGCCGGTTACTCAATATGGGTGATAGGCGACTTGGCCAGCGTGCAGGACTACAACGTTCGACAGGCCGAAGTAGCGGTAGGCTCCGATCTGCACGCGTCGGGCAGGGTTCCTCTCAACCTCACCTATCCCGTTTTGGTAGCTAATCAGCTGCGTACCTGGAACAATATCACGGGGGCTACTCCAGAGTTCGACACATCTGTCACCCTTTCGTCTCGGGCAGGGTTCCTCCAAGTCAAGGCCATAGACCCGCCAACGTGGAGACAGGGAGCATACTATGAAACCGACTGGTTCGGAGGAAACATCGACGCAGATTTTCAAAACCTGCAGAGTAATACCCAGAGCATTGTATTAGATAGGGGCGTTGCATCATACTACAATATTCTGCAAGGCGGGACAATGAGCGCAAATCAAACTGTGAACCTCACTGTGATCAACTTCTTCGGTCCAGATTACTCCCAGCAGTCCTCAGGCCAACCCTTCGGTTTTTCCTATTTTCAACCCGAGGGATGGTCGTTCGTTCCACTGAGCCTCGTCAGCCAGTACCCAACCCTCTTTTCGGGGTCAGGTTCTGTCCTAGTCAAAGCTCGTCCAGGCGTATCCTTAACCGACCTCGCGGCCTCGATCCAGAAGGTATACCCGTCCCTAACGGTAAGCACGGCTCAGGACTATACGCAAGGAGCAGTGCCCGTCGTTTCCAATGCACCGCAGGCTAGCGCCCAGAGTGCGGGAGCGGTGATCGCCAGTGGGACTCAGAATGTTCTGCGGCTCGGAACAGTTTTCGCAGGACTCGCGGCTTCAATTGGAATCGGGGCAGTGGCCTACACTGGCTTCAAGGAGAGAGAAAAGGAAACCACGATGTTAGCCGTTAGAGGCTTGTCCTACAAGCAGATGCTCGGACTCCTAGTCACAGAGGTCCTGCCGTTGGTTATTTTCGCGCTGATACTGGCCACAACAGTCGGATTGATCACCGTACGCGGCGACAGCCTCGCCCAGAATTCCCTGAACCCTAGCTATGCGAGCCTCCTCGCCCCTCGCAGGGTCGTCTTTCCACTATGGGCCTCTGAGAACATCTTGGCAATTATTGGTCTATTATTCCTCGCGGAAAGACCTTTCAAAGATGAGCAGAACGGTGAGATTTGCATGAGCGCCGTCCCGGTTATAGTGGATTCTCTCGTCAAAGCCTACAAGCTCGGCAGGGTAGAGGTGCAAGCTCTGCGCGGGATCAATCTTAAGGTCGAAGCGGGGGGTATGGTCTCGATCATAGGTCCAAGTGGTAGCGGAAAGACCACACTGCTCAATATCCTTGGAGGGCTGGACAGAGCCACAGCTGGAAACGTCCACATCGGCAACACTGTCCTGACGGACTTGGACCCGACAAAACTAGTCTATTACCGTCGCCAGATCGTCGGTCACGTATTTCAGACCCTCAACCTAATTCCCACACTGACGGCGGCCGAAAACGTCGAGCTTCCAATGATGGCCGCTGGGACCCCGCGCGGGACCCGCTCGGCCAGAACCAAGGAACTCCTTGGCATTGTAGGCCTCGCCGACAGACACGACCACAAGCCCGACGAGCTCAGTGGCGGAGAACAGCAACGGGTCGCCATAGCCGCCGCCCTTGCAAACGACCCGCCGCTTCTACTCGCCGACGAACCGACCGGCGAGCTTGATAGCGTGAACGCGAAGATGGTCACTGACTTTCTTGTCAAGATAAACCGCGAGCTAGGAAAAACCCTGATAATGGTCACACATGACCAGAACGTTGCAAAGACAGCTAACAACATCATGAGAATAGAAGATGGAGTCATCAAGTCATCGCTCACTCCCAGCCAGATCGCCAGCCAAGACACATCCAGCTCCTACCTGGACCAGCTCCGCCACCGCATGTCAGAGCTGGAGAAACAGATGAGACAATTGGACGATGATTTCAAGACGGGCAAAGTTTCAGGTGATGAATACGCTGACCAACGCCTCAGGCTCCGACAAGTAAAAGCAGGCCTACAGGATGAACTGCAGAGGCAGGGAGTCATAGGTTAGCTCCGGTTTCGGAAAAAGCATTTTATACACAAAATCCCTCTATTTTTGTGGGGACTCGTAAGCAAATGTGTAGCACGTGCGCGAAGCACAATCCGGGAAAGAAGAAAAAATCCAAGATGTGAACGAGCCGGCCTAGAAAGGTAGGCCATAGTCCTTACTTTTTCTGGTTGGAGGTCGACTAGCCAGTGACAAGCTCAGTCATATCCGCATCAGACTCGGTCGCCCAGTTCAAGTTCAGGCGAACCCTGGAACAACTAGCACGGAAAGAAGGCCGAGGAACCGAACTCATCAGCCTATACGTCCCTCCCGACCGTAGAATCCACGAGGTGCTCGGCCAGCTCCGGGAAGAGGCCGGCACAGCCTCCAACATCAAATCACGCACAACTCGGCAAGCGGTCCAGGACTCCATAGAGAGGGTCATGCAACGCCTACGACTGTTCAAAGAACCACCCCCTACAGGACTCGTGATCTTCGCCGGAATGATCCCCCAGAATGGTCTTGGGAGTGAACGGATGGAGATCTACGTGCTCACCCCTCCAGAGCCGATAACTGTAGGCTTCTACAGATGCGACGCCCGTTTCCACGTCGAGCCCCTCCTAGCTCTTGTTGTCGAGAAAGATACCTATGGAATAATCGTTATCGACGGGACGGAGGCCGTGGTTGCAACCCTAAAGGGACGCAGGGTCGAGATCGTCAAATCCTTCACCTCAGGAATACCCGGAAAGAGCCGCGCCGGCGGACAGTCAGCTAGACGTTTCGAAAGGATCCGAGAAGGTGTCACCCACGACTACTACAAACGAGTCGGTCAACACTTCAACGAAATCATGCTCGCCATACCTGACTTGAAGGGAATTATAATTGGCGGGCCTGGACCGACAAAGTATGTCTGGTCAGAAGGAGAATACCTACAGTATACGCTGAAGAACAAGGTGCTCTCGGTCGTCGACACTAGCTATACGAGCGAGGCGGGGGTTGAGGAGGTTGTTGAGAAGAGCAGCGATATACTGAAAGGGGTCCGGTACAAGGAGGAGAAGCAAATGGTCCAGAAATTCCTCTACGAGCTAGGCCACGAAACCGGCAAAGGTGTCTTCGGCGAGCTACAGGTCCAGAAATATCTCGAAAAAGGCGTTGTCGATACTTTGCTAATATCAGAGAAACTGGAGGGTCAGAGACTCGTCCTCAAATGCAAGAACTGCGGCAATCTCGAAGAATTTCGCGGAACAAGATACGAGGCCCATGCTGTCAAGAGCGAACTTTCCACGCGACTATGCAAGAAGTGCGGCAAGCCGAATCTTGAGATTATTGAAGATAACGATATTATCGATAGTTTTCTAGACTATGCGGAGAAGGGCGGAAGCAAGGTCGAGGTTGTCTCAGAGGAGACTGAGGAAGGACGAATGCTCCGCGACGCGTTCGGAAAAATCGCCGCAGTCCTACGCTACGCAGCCAACTAGTTCGAGCGACTTTCAATGGCGCTGGTCAAAGCGATATACTTCGATCTCGGGGAGACCCTTGTAACCCAAAACATCGAAGACAACCTAGTCACGATGAAAGCCCTGGAAAAGATCAGCAAGATCATACCTCACCGCAAATCCCCATCCGAACTCTTCACACTCTACAAGCAAGGCTACAAGGTGAACGAGGCCTTTCGCACCAAGCATCAGGTGGAGATTCCGATTCAGGCATGGATGGTACAGCTCCTCAGGCGAGCACTAGGCCAAGAACCCGAGGACAGTTTGGTGGAGGAGGCGATCAAGATCGTTGTCTCCGCTAGGGCCGAAAACGCGGTTGTATTCCCGGACTCGAAACCTCTCCTGGAGAAACTTTCGAAGCGAAAGATCAAGCTGGGCATAATATCCAACGTTTCGTCTCACGATGTGGCGGTGGAGATCCTTCGCAAAGTCGGCCTGCTAGAATATTTCGACACAGTCGTAACATCAGCTTTTGTTGGAATTCGTAAACCTGACCCTGGAATCTTTCTCTACGCGTTAATGCAGTTCAAGCTGCAGCCCTGGAACTCAGTGATTGTTGGCGATTCAGAGAGACACGATGTCTGGGGAGGCACTATCACGGGTATGAAGACGGTTCTGGTCTCGAAGAGACCCGCGACCGACAGCCTCGCTGATTATCGCTTTGCAAATCTCGCTGAGGCATCAAGGACCCTAGTGTCTCTATAGGTAGCTGGCGAGGAGCATCCCCGCCACCCCTAGCAATAGTGAGAACGGGAGGCCGGGAAACATCTCGTATTTCGACAATGCTTTGAACCCGAGAAAGGTTCCGGCCAGTATCCCGATGGCGGCGCCGAAGAACGAGAAAACGCCTCCAAAATATACCAGAGCTGTTGTTGCGACCAGCGAGTAGAATACCATGTCTCCCATGCCGATCGTCAAATCCCCATAGGTGAAGACTGCTCCGGGTAAATCGCCCTCTTCGATCGTCTTCGCCAGTGCTCCCACTGGGCCACGGAACACAGCGACAATATCATAGATTACAAGTGCTCCGATCAGGACCAGCGCGGTCAGGGGCCCTATCGAGTAGCCCAAGAAAATCCCTGTCAGCGCACCGATTAGTGTCACTCCTATCAACTGATACTTTCTCGCCCTCCCGAATATTGTAAGGGCAATCGCTACTGCCGTTCCCAGCGAAACGCCTAGGAGGATAATTGTAGCTAGAGGGTCCGAGGGAGAGTTGGGAATCAGGAAGAAAATCGAAGACGTATACCAGAAGGCTACTGCGAAGGATACGATGAGGACAGCGGCCTTGATCAGCGATCGGATGAACTTCATCCTGCCTCTCCTCACCATGAGGAGCATTGCAGTCGCGCTTGCTCCGAGAGCTATTACGAAGATGACGGCGTTGAGGCCTGCTGAGCTCAAAGTGTCACCCTGGAAAGGTGTTACTTGGGCTTGGGGAACGACCTGGTTTGAAATCGGATATCCTAGTAGGCCAGTAACGGTCAGGCTGAGAATTACCGGATAGAGGTGGCGTAGGCGAGGCTTGAACGCCCTATGTTCTTCCTCTGCCATGGAGCACTAGATCTCGATAACGTCCCCGGTCTTGGGAGCCTTCGCGTCCAATCCCTGTTCCTTGGACGCCCATTCTGCAAGTTTCTTACAGTTTCCTTCCGCGCCGTGCACAATGAACACTTTCGTCTTCTTGTCCAGATCGGACAGCGTCAGTTCTAGTTCTCGTCTGCCCCCGTGGGATGAGAAGTCGAACCGCTCTACTCTCGCGTCCACCGGTCGGGCTTTGCCGTGGATAACGAATTTTTTCCTCTCCAAGAGGATTCTGCCAGGGCTGCCGGGCACCTGGAAGCTTACCATGAACACCGCATTCTGCTTCTTCGCAGCCACATTCTCCATATAGAAAACAGACGCGCCGCCCTTCAGCATCCCTGCTGGCGATATTATCACGCCCGCGGTCTTTGCAGCTCTCCGCCGATCATTCCAGCCGTCGACCCAGTGAGCCATCTTGCTGGCCCGCTCGAACACGGACGAGTCCCTTAGAGATGATGGATACTTCAGGAGCATTTCCATCGCGTCGAGAGCCATTCCATCGACGAATACAGGATGCTCGAAGTGGTAAGCTGAGAGAACTGAGAGCAGTTCTTGGGATCTGCCGACGCCGAAGGCGGGTACGAGGACTGTTCCGCCTCCCTCGACCACTTCCGTTACCTTTTCAACAAACTCTTTTTCCAAACCATCGCGAACCGGGTGGTCTTCAGTAGCGTACGTCCCCTCGATGATAATCGCGTCCAAATCCTTGTAGTTACCGGGGTCTGCGCCGTCGACGAGCCTAGTTGGTTGACGATTGAAGTCGCCCGTATACAGTAACCGTTTGCCCTCGGAATTGATTATCGCCTGAGCACTACCCGGTATGTGGCCGGCATTAACCAGAGTCAAAGACGCATCACCGACATCGATCGACTGATGATACTGAAGCTCACGCGTGTGCTTCAACATCGTCTGAAGGTCCATAAACTCGTATGGCGCGTAGTATCCACTGAGCTTCAGGAAGTCCTTGATGATCAGACCGGTAAGCGTGAAAGTTGGTTGCACGCCGTAAAGCGGGACGCCGCCGTGAATGTAGAATATTGGAGCAGATCCAACATGGTCGAGGTGCGCGTGTGTAAGCACGATCGCCTCCACCTCTTTCGGAGGGATGTGCATCGGGAATCCGACGTGATGGTTTACCATTACGCCGTAGTCAAGAACGAGGTATTTGCTGCCGACACTTACTGCGAATGCGGACCTGCCTACTTCCTGGCAGGCGCCTAAGAACCTGATCTTCATCCGTTCACCGTAACAGTATGAGATGGATTATCGCGAGGAATTCTTGTTCACTCTACAAGTGGACCGGTTTGAAAGACTACAATAAAAGCCCTACAACTGAGTCTCCGGAGAGATTTTTAGGCACGATAGGCTAAGCCAATCCACCTTACTCGGTTGGTAATAGAGTGCCAGTTCAGCTTCTTGTAGATTCAAAGAATCTCAAAGGCTGCACCCTAGTCACAGGATTCCATGGTGTGGGACAAACGGGCTACATTGCTACCTCATACATGATACACGCGCTGAAAGCCGAGAGAGTAGGCTTTGTCCAGGTCGCAAACCCTCCGCCCTGGGTCGGGACAGCAGACGGCGGGCTGGTTACACCTTTCGAGGTCTATCGAAGAGGCAAGACAGTCTTGGTCAAGCTGGAATTTTCTCCCCATAGATCGGAGGAGGCGGAGTTTGCCAAGGTTCTTGCAAACTGGGCGGTGAAGGGCAAGTTCAAGGACGCGATCCTGATCGGTGGGTTGGATTCATCTTTCAGGAACAACAACGACGAATTCTGCGTCGTTCCAACCGGTGCGTACATTGACCGAGCAAAAGTGTTCAAGGCACCAATCCTCGAGCCCGGCCTACTAGTTTACGGGCCACTTGCAGTGATGTTGAGCGAGTTTGAAATACACGACTTCCCAGCCATCGCAGTTCTTCCATATGCGGAACCGGCGCGGGCTGACCCTGCAGCCGCTGCGCTAGCGATCCGGAAAATCTCGAAAGCGTACAATTTCAAGGTCAACCTAAAAGAACTATTGAAGGACGCGAAGCTTATCGAGCGAGAATATGACCACAAATCCAGGCTTACGAAATCGCATGAAAGACTGTACGCCTAGCCCAATCGCCGAATGATCGAACCTACGGTACGATCTGGCTTCGACCCCTTCGCCTGAACTCTGATGACCTTGAGATTCGAAGTCGCTCCGGAGAGTTCCTTTCCAAGCGTCGCGCCGTATTCGCCCTCGGAAATAAGGAAAACTTGTTTCGGTGATAATCGCTTCACCCAGGCGGCTACCTGCTCTGCCTTCTGCCCGTACATTCTCGGGTCGTGACTGTCGAAACTCTCGGTCTGCGCTAAGGGAAAGGTCTCATCCAGTTCCATCGGCACTGGTCCGAAGGGAATTGTGTAGAAGCAGATAGACACGTTTGACCTGTTTGCGAGCTTGCTTACGATAGGAAGGTTGCGAGGGTCCTCGTGATAGGGTCTCCTCCACCGGCCGGGTAAGAGAATGACAAACTTGCCCCGTTCTACCCGGACCCGCGACCTTCTCACACTGTAACGGACCATCTCAGGCCTGTTATTGCTAGCCTCGCCGAAATGGGAGATTCCACGAGGCTTGACGGTTGGCGTGAACTGTTCTAGAAGAGAGGAATGTTGAATGATTTTTGCCAGGAACTTTTTGAACGCTGGGTTGGCGTAGGCCCGATGCTCAAGAAGTTCCCACAGATGACCCCTTCTAATCGCTTCTCGTATCCTGTGCAACTCGGAGAAGCAAGCGAGAAGGTTGTGTTTTGACAGGAGTTGCTCTCTCTCAGGTGTGTCGAGATGTCTTAACTCCTCAGGGGTGATGCTGTCACAGATCCTGCACATGCAGGAGAATTCCTCTATCTCGGCCAATTCCTGGGTTCCGTCAGAGGTGAGGTACCTGCCTGTCCGAGCGTAGAGCGCGTAGGCAGCTGAATCAAACAGATCACATCCAAGAGCGACTATGAATGGGAACATGGCAGGGTGGCCTGCGCCAAAAAGGTGCAGAGGTCGGGCGTGAGGGAGACCCTTCTTAGCAGCGACTATCATGTCCACCAGAACGTCGAAGCGCTGCGCCTCCATCAGTTCGGTGGGGCTGCCGAGCGCGTAGATTGAGAATGGTCGCTTTCCCATCTCCACCGCGGACCGGGCGACCTCTTTGATGTGGACTCCGCCTTGGACTGGCCCGACCCAGAGGATATCCTTCCGTTTGATTCTCTTGAGAGCTTCGTCCGCTCTGCGAACAGTCTCGTCAACGGTCCATCCGGCTCGTCTCGCATCGCTGTGAAAGCCCGTTGGAAAATCAAGAATTACTCTACTCAAGAATCTGGTATGCCCCAGAATCTGTCGCTACAGTCTCCTTGAAGCCCAAGGTCCCGTGGACATCCTTCGGCAGCTGACCCGGTCTCCCCCTCTTCAAGAGGTAGGCATTGGTCATTATCGCTTTGATGCCGGCCTCGCGATAGAATCTTGGATCTAGAACTGGACGGTTCGGGTCTACGACCGGAAACATGTGGGGTGTTTGAAAGCTACCGCTCTTAGTGGTGAGTGTTCCGATTCTGCCGAGAAGATCCTTGCCTTGTACTTGAAAGGACAAAACGGGATTTAGGCCTTTACGCCTTTTTCCCTCATGAACTCGTCAAAGACTCTCTGAACCCGTTCGGCAGCAGGACCAGCGCCCTCGATAATGCCTTTCTCGTTAACCCGGATTCTATCCATTACAACGATCACCCCAGCCTCGTCCATCACCCGGACCATTCTGGGGAAGACCCGTTCAAGCCTCTCACCAAGACTCTGCAGATCAAACGGCTTCTCAAAACTCGATATCTGGACAATCGTGTCCCCGTTCAGGAAGACTTTGTGGATATCTCCTGCGTCCGACTTTGCGTTGGTGAGGCAGACGCTAAGGGTTTCAGTGTCAACGCCGGTCAGAGTGCCGATGAAGGTCTTTCCCTGCGCCGTCAAGACGCTCACGTGCTTTTGGAGAAGATTCGACAGTTCTTCCATGAATTTCCGGCCCGCGGTCGAAGACAGTTATCCAGGCACCCTTGAGGCGTGCGGACCCGGAGACCGCTATATCACCTTTGGTTCAGCCCCGGTTGTTCTCGGCATCTTCAGCTCTGCTACGATTGCTCTTGCCTCTCTCGCGTCTTTAGCAGAAGCGAGGACTGGCAGATCGAGAATCTCAAACCGTCGTGAGCATTGAGAACACGTCTTGCTCTTGTTCCTAGAATCGGCAATCTGATGCGTGTGGCAACGTGGGCATTTGATAATCCAGAACCTCTTTTTCTCAGTCATTGCTTTCTCTCCAGTTCCAACGGATCGTAGCGAGCAAGCCAGTTTACTACTCCTGACATGCCAGCTCTCCCCCTTGACAAAGCCCGTAATGCTTCCTTGTAGACTGCCAAGGCCGACTTTCGAGTAGTGTCAATCTCATACACTTTTCGGGGTCCGAGAAGCAAATGCGATTCTTGGAGGCACACGTCTAATATCTCTGCCTCCGTATTTTCCCATGCCTTCCGTTTGGTCCACCCTCTCGCTCGCAGGCGCCTATAGAGGACCACTGGATCTAGGCGAAGAACCAAGGCCGATTTCACCGAGGCCTTGGGGAGAAATCTTCCTATCAAGTGAGTTGGCAGAACTATTGTCTCTGGTGATCGCGACAATGCTTCCAGTCGCCTTCGAAGCTTTCCTTCATCAACGACGTAGGTTTTCCTGCTTCCATCATACCTAGTGTAGAGCCTTTCTTTCCTTACCAACTTCGAAAGCTCGACTAGTTTGAAGCCTCGATTCCGGGAGAGGCTCTTGGCCAGTGCGGTTTTTCCGACTCCAGGTGTGCCGGTTATGAGTATGATGGTGGCCAAGTTTGTGGTCTAGTGCTCCGGCCGGGACATTCAGGCTCTTTAGAGCCTTTTGAACCCGGGTCGCCGGATCGAGAGTCCGGCATACTCTCGGCCAAATTTGTGGACCGGGCTATACTACCGGAGCAACGGCTCCGAGAAAATAAGTTTCAGTTAAGGATTGTCGTTTTTCGAACTTCGTTGCATCCTTGACACTCGGGGAGACTTTCCCAATCATCAGCCCAGATAGCGACGCCATAGAATAGCCACAATCAACAGCAAGAACACGAACGATATCGTCGCTGCTAGTGCAATCTTCTGCCGGTTCGTCAGATGTTTTCCGGCTGGTGGAAGACGAGGAGGGGCGTAAGTAGGAGGAATCGAGTTGAAACTAACGAATTTGATTCTCCCCCGCGACAGTTTCTCACGAGCCGAACTGGTCAAGGTAACTCGAAAGAATAAGATCTCGTCATAATAGAATCCTAGAGTCTTGGAGAGGGGCCAAGAGTCCCTAACGCTGAAGTATTCACTGACCAGTAGGATTCTTTCTTGTAGTGTGTTTACTCTGGAGGCGGACCGCCTTTCGGCGGAGGAGGCGGCTTAGCCGCGGCGATAACATCGTCGATTCTCAGGATCATCGATGCTACTTCCACAGCCGACCCGATTGCGTGTTCCTTGACTTTGACGGGTTCTAGTACTCCTTCTTTCCACATGTCGGAAACCTCGCCAGTATGAACGTTGATTCCGCTCCACAGGCCCTTGTTTTCATGGGCCGCTCGTAGTGCTACTAGGATGTCGATTTGTTCGAGACCCGCGTTGTCGGATAGGGTTCGCGGAATGGACTCCAGCGAATCGGCAAACGCCTCAACGGCGAGCTGTTCTCTTCCACCTATCTTCGGCGCTAGGTCGCGGATTCTTTTCGCCAACTCGATCTCAATTGCACCTCCACCGGCAACTATCTTGTTTTTCTTCACGACGTCAATGATCACTGAGAGGGCGTCTTTGAGGGCTCTTTCCGCTTCGTCAACAAGCCTTTCCAGGCCCGCTCTAATCAGGATGCTAACAGACTTAGGGTCTTTCGCGTCTTCAATGAAGACCATCTTATCGTCGCCTACCTTTCTCTCTTCGACAAGACCGGCGAATCCGAGGTCCGCGCTGCGGATGTCTTCTAGGTTGGTAATTATTCGAGCGCCCGTTGCTCTTGACAGCTTTTCGATGTCCGACTTCTTGATGCGTCTAGCGGCCAATATTCCATTCTTGGCCATAAATGACTGAGCTACTTCGTCGATCCCCTTCTGGCAGAGGACAACATTTGCACCGGACTTTTTGACCTTCTCCACCATGTCCTTCATCAGCTTTGTCTCCTCGTCGAGGAAGGACTGCATCTGTTGCGGGTTGCTGATCTTGATCTCAGCACTAAACTCGGTCTTCTCAATCTCCAGCGGCGTATCCAAGAGCG
>WNGR01011285.1_pt1 | contig 12190 bp, 10 predicted proteins | sample 5407581 | NCBI WGS metagenome assembly WNGR01 (sample SAMN13153383, study PRJNA577476) | soil metagenome | isolation source: 80 cm soil or saprolite under Garry oak tree replicate 2 | place: USA:California | collected 2016-06-15
GCCGCGCCCTGATTCGACGCGCTACGCTCGTCGCGCGCCTGCAACAATTGCGGAGGGACGAGCAACAAAATCAATAGCTCCGCGTGCAACAATTGCAGCGAATCGAGGGGCGCTGTCAATCAACTTGACGATTGGCCGGGCCCGCGACGCTAACTCCTCGCTGTTCCTCCCTCCGTGTTTTTGGCCCCGCGCTTGCTCCAGTACACCCCGAGGATGTTTAAATGCGCGCCCAGATTCTGGGCGTCACTCACTTGACGAGCGCGAGCGACTCGAAACGGACGATAGAGGAGAAGAGATCGATGCGGTCATTGCACTTGGGACTCATTGGCGCCTGCTTACTGGGCGTATGTCTCATGTTTGCGCCTGCGGCGTATGCGGACCCATTCACGGTGACAGGGTTTTACCTCGGCTCCGCTCAGACCATTTCACTGACGGATCCGGCCAGGAACGGGAACGTGTCCGCTGGAGCCTTTTCCCTGAACCCGCCCGCGGGTGAGATCGCCTACTGCATCGACCTGGCGCAGACCATCAGCTTCGGTACTCCGTACATCGACTACACCAAGTCATCGCTCGCCGCCGACGGTGTGCTCTCGCCCCTTCGCAAGGGCGAGATCGCGCAGCTCTTCCACGGCTTCTACACGACCTCTTTGTTGAACACGACGAACAGCGCGGCCTTCCAGCTCGCCCTGTGGGAGATCGTGTTCGAGACCGGGCCCAGCCTGGACGTGGATGGCGCGCATGCGGCCACGCGGGGAGTGAACTACGCGTCGAATCCGGATACGCCGGGGAGCGTGATCGCGCTCGCCGATTCCTGGCTCGCGGGCCTGGGCGCGTTCTCGACGGACACGACGGGCCTCTACACCTACCGGAGCCCGGAGCACCAGGATCAGATCGTGTACCATCGCACGCCGGAGCCCCCGACCTTGATCATCCTGGGCGCGGGTCTCGGGCTGATCGCGTTCCTGACTCGGCGGCGCGTGAACCCATAGACCGAGCAGCAACTTCACAGGGGCCGCTCGCGCGAGCGGCCCCTTTCTTTTTGTCTCGACTTCTCCCTCCCCTCGCTTACTCCGGGGCGAGCCAGATCATGTCGAGCTGGGTGTTCAGGAAGTGGCTCGGCGTGATCGTCCAGCCGCGCACGCGGGCATTGTGCGGGACCACGCGATACCAGAAGAGCGTCGGGATGATGTGGGCCTGCTCGTCGAAGAGGCGCTTCTCGAACTCCCGGATGAGCTTCTTGCGCTCCTCCGGATCCCGCGAGCGGGCCTGGCGGTCGTACAGGCTGTCCAGGGTTCGGTCGACGTAGCGACCATAGCTCGCATCCGTGCGGTCGGTGGAGAGGAACTTGTAGAGGTCGAGGTCGGGCTCCACGATGTAACCGCACTGGCCGTCGATGCTGACCTCGAAGTCGCCGTTCCGCAGCGCGCCGAACCAGGCCGCGCTCTCCAGCACCCGTTGCGTGGCGTTCAGACCGATCTTTCGCCACTGGTCGATGAGCCAGATCGCCAGCGGCTCGTAAGGCTCGGGCAGCCCCCGGTTGGTGAGGACGAAGGAGAAGCCGTCGGGCACGCCCGCCTCCCTGAGGAGACGCCGGGCTTCCTTGCGCGATGCCTCGATGTCCTTCCCGAACCCGGCCAGGCGCTTCAGCTCGCCCTCGGACGCGGCGTAGGGGGTGCCGGGCACCTGCACGCCCCCCACGTCCCGGAGGATGGTGATCTTCGACAGGTACTTCGACCCCTCCCATCGGTCCGCGGCAAGGGTCAGCGCCCGTCGAACGCGCGGGTCATCAAATGGCTTCCGCTCGTGATTCGGCGTGGCGAACAGCTGGCAGTCCCACGCGCTTTCCTGCGCCGTGATCTTGGAGCCCATGGCTTTGAGGAGATCGTCCCGCCGCGCCGGGTTGAATCCGCGGAACTCGATCATGGCGCGCTCGCCGCGGACGGCGGCCACGCGGGCGCCCGTATTCGGAATGAAGATGGCGCGGTAGCTGTCCAGGTAGGGCTTGCCCTTGTCCCAGTAGTCCGCGAACTTCTTTCCCACCCAGTGCGAGCCCTTGACGTGCTCGACGAAGGTGAAGGGGCCCGTGCCCATGATGTTCTTCTCGTACCAGCGCGGGTCCTTGGCCAGGATCTCGGCCTTGTAGACGAAGTTCCACGGCGAGGCCAGGCTGGAGAGAAGTCCGGCCGACGGATGCTTGAGGCGGAAGTGGAGAGTCTGATCATCCGCCGCCTCGACGGCCTCGACCACGGCGTACTGGCCCTTGCGCGGGCTCGCTCCCCCCGGCGCGGGGTTGATGATTTTATCGTAGGTCGCCTTGATGTCGCGTGCGGTGAGCAGGGAGCCGTCGTGGAACTTGACCCCGCGCCGGATCTTGAACGTGTAGGTTAGGCCGTCCTTGGATACTGTCCAGCTCTCCGCGAGGTCACCGATGATCCGCGTGCCGGTTGAATCGGCGGGATCGACGCGCAGGAGGGTGCTGTAGTGGGGGCCGGCCGGATGCATGAGCCCGAAGGTCTCCTCGCGGTGGCCGTCATAGCTCGGCATCTCCGACCCCACCACGAAGACCAGCTCTCCCCCATACCGCGGGGTCTGCGCCACGGCCGCCGGCAACGGAGCAAGCCCCGACAGAGTCCCCACCAGCAGCACGATCAGGGCCCGCCGGGAAAGAGTCTGTTGGTGCATGGTGCAGGTCCCTCCTCTTGCGATCGCGGTGGAAGGGCCAGGTCATTGCCCCGAATGTCCTCCTCGGGGGCCCGATGGTGCGCCCCCAACCACGCCGTCGTCAAGGAGTGAGCAGGCGCCTTCTCAGCGGTACGCGCACGGGGGAACCGGCGTGTTCCACACCACGGAGGGAAGGTGCCCCCCTGGCGTGAAGAGGCGAAGCTGCNNNNGCGCGTCACGTCGACACCGAGGCGGCGCAGATCGTCGGCGCCCCGCAGGACCGTGCCGCGGCGGGTCGCGATGAGCCTGTCCGCGGCGCGCGGGCCGATGCCCGGGACCCGGAGCAGCTCCTCGCGCGATGCCCTCGAGAGCTCCACCGGGAAGCGCTCGGGGTGGCCGACGGCCCAGGCCGTCTTCGGATCCTGATCGAGCTCGAGATTTCCGTTGGATCCGAACACCAGCTCGTCGAACCGAAACGCGTACTGGCGGAGGAGATGCTCGGCCTGGTAGAGCCGGAATTCGCGGGCGGCCGGCGTCGGGGGGAGCCCCTCCATCGGCGTGCCGGCCACGGGCTGGAAGGCGCTGAAGTGCGCATGGTGGAGGAGGCCTTTTCCTTCCAGCCGGCTCACGAGCCCGAGGAGATCGCGATCCGATTCTCCCTGGGAGCCCACCACGAACTGCGTCGTGGTGCCCGAGGGCGCCGCGAGCTCGGGCCGTCCTTCCAGACGGGCTTCCCGCGAGAGCCGGCCCGCGAGCTCGAGCTTCGGGAGCAGATCGCCGGAGAGATCCTTCTCTCGAGCGAGCCGCCTCACCACGGCGTCGCTCGGTCCTTCGAGGTTGACCGAGAGACGGCTGGCGAGCTGAGCGGCCGCGCGCACCTGGCCCTCGTCGGCGCCGGGCAGCATCTTGAGGTGGACGTAGCCCCGGAATCCTTCGCGGCGCCTCAGGAGGTCGACGGTGGCGAGCATGCGATCCATGGCCCGTTGCGGTCGACCGGGCACCCCCGAGGTCAGAAAGAGTCCCTCGGCCATGCCGGCGCGATGGGCCTCCATGAAAGTGCGCGCCGTCTCTTCGGGCGAGAGCGCGACCCGTCGCACCTTGCCCCCACAGAACGTCGGGCAGTATCCGCACGACAGCGAGCAGGCGTTGGTCTGCATGACGCGCATGAGCTTGGTGACTCCGCCGCCCGGCAGGCGGACCTTGCGGATTCCTACCGGCCCTTCGTTGAACCGCGGTCGCCCAGGTAGACCGTGCTCGCGGTCGCCCGTCGCCTCCTCGGTCAGCAACGCGAATCGCTGATGCCTGTCCATGTCGGTGCCTCCGTGAGGGGTGGTTACGGCCAAGTATTATACTATACACATGTTGAGCTAATCTGGCAAGAGGACATCCCAAGGAATCAGGTCGAGTTTATCGGCTAACGACCCGCGGCCGGCTCCCTGCGGAGGGTCATGCAGGCCTCTCTGAACAGGGACAGCCCCGCTCAGCGGGAGAGAGGGCCGACCACGACCAGGTAGAGATCGAGCAGGTTGGTATTGGTGGGTCCGGTGACCACGAGGTCGCCGAGGGCGGAGAAGAGGGAATAGGAATCGTTGTCCGCGAGACATTCGGCGGGGTCAAGGCTTCGCGCGCGGGCGCGGGCAATGCTCTGGCCGTCCGCGATCGCCCCGGCAGCGTCGGTGGGACCGTCGGTGCCGTCGGTGCCGGCGGCGAGGACGATGACGTCGTCCTCGCCGTCAATGGCCAGCGCCGCCGCGAGGGCGAACTCCTGGCAGCGGCCGCCCTTGCCCTTGCCCCTCACCGTCACGGTGGTCTCGCCTCCCGCGATCAGGCAGGCGGGCGGCGCAATCGGGCTCTTGCCCGCCTTGATCTCCCGCGCCGTCTTGACGAGTCTCCCGGCGGCCTCGCGCGCCTCTCCCTCCAGGGCCCGCGTCAGCATGTGGGCGTCGAGACGCAGCTCACGCGCCCGCGCGGCCGCGGCCTCCACGACCAGCGCATTGTTGCCGATGACCGTGTTCCGCACTCGCTCGAAGACCGGATCACCGGGCTTGGGCGTCTCCGGGATTTCCCCCCGGGCGCCCCGCTCGAGCCGTTCCACGATGCCGCGCGGCGCTTTCTCGCGCAGGTGGAAGCGGTCGAGAATGGCGAGGGCCTCGGTGAAGGTCGAGACATCCGGCGTGGTGGGACCAGAAGCGATCACGTCGAGCGGATCGCCGATCACGTCGGAGAGGAGCAAGGCCTCCACGCGGGCCGGAGCTGCGGCGCGGGCGAGTTGTCCTCCCTTGAGCACGGAGCAGTGCTTCCTCACGGTGTTGAGCTGGTTGATGTTGGCGCCGGCGGCCAGGAGCAGTCGCGTCATCGCCTGCTTGTCGGCGAGCGTGATCGGCGGGGCGGGGGCAGGCGTCAGCGCCGAGCCGCCCCCCGAGACCAGCACGAGCACGAGATCGTCGGCCGTGGCCGACTCGGCCAGCGCCCTGATCTCTCTGGCGGCTGCCGCGCCGCGCTCGTCGGGCACGGGATGGCCCGCTTCGAGCAGCCGGATGCGCCGCGTGGGGGCAAGGTAGCCGTCCTTGACGGCGACCACGCCGTCGGCGACGCGCGAGCCCCAGGCCTCCTCGACGGCCGCGGCCATGGCGCCCGACGCCTTGCCGGCTCCCACCACGAGGACACGCCCCTGCGCCGGCGGAACCATGGAAGAGAGCGCGCGCAGAACGAGCGGCCGCACATCACCGGCCTCGAGGGCAACGTCGAAGATGGACCGGGCGACTTCGCGAAGCGTCAACGACGAAGCTTCTGGAGCCGCCGTCCCGCCTCGATGAGCATGTCGTCGGTCTTGGGGAAGCAGAAGCGGATCTTCGTGCGTCCGAGCTCCTTGGTCGAGTAGAACGAGGAGCCGGGGACGGTCGCCACGCCGATGTCCTTCACGAGGAACATGGCGAACTCGTGGTCGTTGGAGCAGCCGTACTCGGGCAGCCAGTGCGCCACGTCCGTCAGGATGTAGTAGGCGCCCGCGGGCTTGAAGGCCCGGAAGCCCGCCTCCTCCACCTTGCCGAACAGGAGATCGCGCCGCGCCTGGTAGCTCTCGCGGAGGTACACGTAGTAGGCGTCGGGAAAGTTCAGCGCGGTGACGGCGGCTTCCTGTAGCGGATGGGGCGCGCCCACCGTGATGAAGTCATGCGCCCGGCGTATGCCGACGGACAGCTCTGGATTGGCGATGGCGTAGCCGATGCGCCAGCCCGTGACCGAGTACGATTTCGAGATGCCCGAGATGGTGATGGTCCGCTCCGCCATGCCGGGCAGGGTGGCGATGGGGATGTGCTCCTCGCCGTCGTAGACGATGTGCTCGTAGATCTCGTCGGTGATGGCGAGCAGGTTGTGGGTGAGGCAGAGATCGGCGATCTGCTGCAGCTCCACTCGCGAGAAAACCTTGCCCGAGGGATTGTTGGGGCTGTTGAAGAGGATGGCCCGCGTGCGCGGGGAGACGGCCTTGCGCAACCGGTCGGGATCGAAGGTGAAGCTCGGCGGCTCCAGGGGCACCCAGACGGGCTCGGCGCCGGCGATGATGCACCCCGGGCCGTAGTTCTCGTAGAAGGGCTCGAAGATGATGACCTCGTCGCCCGGATTGAGGAGGGCGAGGAGCGTGGCCAGCATGGTCTCCGTCGAGCCGCAGCACACGGTCACGTTCCGCTCCGGATCGATCTCCATGCCGTAGAACTTCCGGTACTTGTCCGCGATCGCCCGGCGCAGCCTGGGGGTGCCCCAGGTGATGGCGTACTGGTGAAAGTCGCCGTCTATGGCGCTGTGGGCGGCGTCGAGGAGCTCCTTGGGCGGGGGGAAGTTGGGCATGCCCTGGGCCAGGTTGATGCCCTGGTGCTGGTTGTTGATCCGGGTCATCTCCCGGATGACCGATTCCGTGAACCCCTGGACGCGCTTGGAGATCACGGCAGCACCATGTCTCCCTCGATCGGGTCCACCTTGATGCCCTGCTGGCGAAGCCAGGCCACACCCTGTCCGAGCTTGTCGTCGGGGGCTTCGAGCTCGAGCACCATCCATCCGTGATCCGCGCGAACGTCGGCGCGCCGGATATTGGGAACGATGCCGAAGTCCGAGACGAGACGGTAGATGATGGGCTGCTGCACCAGCTCGGAGGGGAAGGTCAGCCTCACCCGCGCGCGGGCCATGGGATCTGTCCCCGGCGCCCAGCCGCCCCGGCTCACCGCCCTCCCGCGATCGCGGGGACGATGGAGACGTGGTCGCCGGCCTTGAGCGTCGTCTTGTCGCCCTGGAGGAAGCGGATGTCCTCCTCGTTGACATAGACGTTGATGAAGCGGCGCATCTCGCCGCTCTCGTCCACGAGGCGCTCCTTGAGGCCGGGGAACTGCTTCTCCAGGCTCTCGATCAGGCCGGCGACGGTGTCGGCCTGGCCTTCGACCTCGGCCTGGCCCTTCGTCAGCGAGCGCAGTGGCGTGGGGATGCGGACGAGCACGGGCATGGGTTCTCTCCTTCGCGCCGGCTCAGCCGGCGGCCTTTGATTTGAGATCCGCGAGCGCCTGGTCGAAGACCTGGAGCGATGGGCGGATGGTCACGTCCACGGACAGGCGATCGTAGAACACGTCCGGCGTCTTGAGGCCATTGCCCGTGATGCAGATGACGATGGGCTCGTCCCGCGGAATGCGCCCCGCCTCGATGAGCTTCTTCGCCGCGGCCACCGTGACCCCGCCCGCCGTCTCCGTGAAGATGCCCTCGGTGCGGGCGAGGAGCTGCATCCCCTCGATGATCTCCTCGTCCTCGGCATGCTCGCCGTAGCCGCCCGAGTCCTTGGCCGCGCGATAGGCATAGTAGCCGTCGGCCGGATTGCCGATGGCCAGCGACTTGGCGATGGTGTTCGGGCGCACGGGCACGAGCACGTCCGTGTCCTTCTTGATCATGGTGACGATGGGTCCGCAGCCGAGGGCCTGGGCGGCGTACATCTTGGTCTTGCCCTCGGGAATGAGCTTGAGCAGCCGCAGCTCCTTGAAGGCCTTGGCGATCTTGGTGATGAGCGAGCCGCCCGCGCAGGGCACCACCACGTGCGCGGGCGCCCGCCAGCCGAGCTGCTCGGCGATCTCGTAACCGTACGTCTTCGAGCCCTCCGCATAGTACGGACGGATGTTGATGTTCACGAAGGCCCAGCGGTACTTGTCCCCGACCTCGGCGCAGAGCCGGTTGACCTCGTCATAGGTGCCTTCCACGGCAACGAGGGTCGGCGCGTATATGAGCGTGGTGATGATCTTGCCGCGCTCGAGGTCCGCGGGAATGAAGATGTAGGACTTGAGTCGAGCCTCGGCCGAGTGCGCGGCGACGGAGTTGGCCAGATTGCCCGTGGAGGCGCAGGCCACCGTGTCGAAGCCGAACTCCTTGGCCTTGCCGATGGCCACGGCGACCACGCGGTCCTTGAAGGACCAGGTGGGATGGCACACCGAGTCGTTCTTCACCCACAGCTCCTTGACGCCCAGCTCCTCGGCCAGGTTCCGCGCCCGCAGCAGCGGGGTGAAGCCCACTGCCTGGCCGACGTGGGTGTCGCCTTCCGGGATGTTCAGCGGCAGGAGCGGCGCGTAGCGCCAGATGCTGGGCGGCCCCGCCTCGATCTTTGCGCGGCTGATCTGCGAGGCGATGACCTCGTAGTCGTAGTCGACCTCGAGGGGACCGAAGCAGAACTCGCAGACGTGAATCGGGGAGGACGGATAGTAGCGCCCGCACTCGCGACACTTGAGACCCTTCAATCTTTCCATGGCCTCTCCATCGGTAGGGGATTTGAGCCCCGGAAGTAACTGCACGGCCTGGAAGCCAGGCTCCCAGGCCACCGACCGAGCCAGCAATTTTCACTAATAGACACGTGAATATTCCAATTGTCAACGGAACTTCGAGGCCGGGCCGAGCGATGCCGTATGATCGTCCTCCGTGAGTCGCGCGCTTCCTGCCGCCCTCCTGCTCGTCTACGGCATCGCGTTTGGCCACGCCGCGCTCGGGGGCGGGCTGCTCGTCTACGACGATCATCCCGGTCAGCTCTATCGCCTGCACCACGCCCTCGCTTTCGGCCCGGCGCCGTGGCGCTTCGATCCCGGCTGGTGGGCCGGCTATGCCGAGCTGCAGTTCTATCCGCCCGGGCTCGCGTGGCTGGGGTGGCTCCTCCATCAGATTTCGTGGGGTGCCCTGGGCGCGGAGGCGGCGTACGAGGTGCTTCTCTGGCTGGCCTGGCTCCTTCCTGGCCTCACCACCTTCGCTCTACTCTCCCGCCTCCTCGGCAATGGCTGGCTGGCCCTTCCCGGCGCCTTCGTGGCCATGACGCTGTCGGCGGGATCGCGAAGCGGCGTCGAAGAGGGGCTGCGCTGGGGTCTCGTGGCCGCGCGTCTCGGCTGGAGCTTGCTGCCCCTCCTGGGACTTTCTCTCATCCGCTGGGTCGACGGCCGCTCGCGGCTTCCCCTTCTCGCCCCTCCCCTTCTGGCCGCGGTGATCCTGCTCCATCCAGCCCATGCGCCGGCAGCGATCCTTCTTCTCGTCATGGGCGCCTGGCTCGGCGTCGGCGGGCGCCGGGCTCGCGTGCGCCAGGGCGCTCTCGTGGCGGCGCTGGGCCTGGGCTTGGCGGCGCTCTGGCTCCTCCCGCTACTCGCGCATCTCGGCATGGCGCTCCCCCTGGCCTGGGGTGACGCGTCTGTCCCCGCCCTCCTCCGCGTCCTTGCCCTCCAGCCGCTCGTCTGGCTCTTCGTGCTCGGATGGCTTGCCGCCTGGAGTTTTCTAAGTCAGGGGGGAGCGGGCGCCGCTCCTCCCCCGACACCCCCCCACCGGTCACGCGTTTGGCCTGGCCCGCAATATTCGAACTCGCGCGGGCAGACTGAGAGCGCGACTCTCACCCGCTGGATCCTTTGGTGGGCGCCGGCGATGGTGGCGGTGGTGGCTCTCGACGCGCTCGTCGCGGCGCCCCTCGGCCTTCTCTGGCTTCCCGCCGATCGCCTCTTGGACGGACTTCTCCTGGCGTTGCTCATGGGCGCGTCTCTCGCCATGTCGTCGCTGACCGCACGATTGCCCGGATTGCGTCCGCCTTTCGCGGCCGCGGCGATGGTCCTCGCCTGCATCGTTCTCTCGGGCGGATCTCTCGCTCCGGACGAGCCGTCGCTGTCGCTGTGGCCCCGGAGAGGCCAGTGGCCCAAGTACGAGGAGGTCGTGCGGGGCAGCCGACTCGATGCGCTGTGGCAGGCGCTCCGCGAGGCCCCGCCCGGCCGCGTGCTCTTTCTCCGCTCGGGCCTCACGCTGGAGTATCGTCCCGAGTGGTGGCGGCCGCATACCCATCTCACCGCGCTCACGCCACTGCGCGCGGGCCGCGAGATCATCAATGGAACCTTCACCCATCCAGCCCCCGTGGCCGGCTTCTTCTACACGGGATCGGCCGCGTCAGGTCCCATCACGATGCTCGTGGAGCGGCGCGACGGCGTGACGCTCTTCGGGCAACCGCTCGAGGCCTTCTCCGCGGACGAATTCGCCGCTCATTGCGCGAGGCTCGAAGTCTCCGCCGTCGTCGCCACCGACGAGGATATCGGCCGGCTGGCGTTTCTCGAAGGACATCACGCATTCACGGCTCCCACTCTCATCGGACCCTTCAGGGTCTATCTCACGCGGGAGCCGCGGTCGCTGCCCGTGCCGGTCGGGCTTCAGGTCTGGCGCCTTCACGCTCCCGGATCTGGCGCGTTCACGCCGACGGGTTTCGCCTACTCCCCGCTGATGACGGCGACGGCGGGCGGAGCCGCGCTCCTCGCGCGTCGCGACGGCTTCGGAATGCTCGAGGTCGAGCGCCTGCCCGGCGGCGCGAGCGACATCACGCTCACGCATGTCCCCGGCTGGGCGGAATGGACCGGCGCCCTGCTCTCGGCGCTGTCGGCCGCGATGTTGACGGCCCGTGGCATTCTCCTTGTCAACCGCGGTCGGCATCCGCATGATGCGTCAGCATGAAGCCTGATCCGCCCGTGAAGCCCGCGCCCGAGCCGCCGCCGCACACGCACAATCCGCTCGTTCGCTACTTCCAGACCCTGGGCCCGGGCCTCGTCACGGGCGCGTCGGACGACGACCCGAGCGGCATCGCCACCTATTCCGTGGCGGGCGCCGCCTTTGGCGCGGGACTCCTCTGGACGGCTCTCTTCACGTTTCCTCTCATGGCCGCCATCCAGCTCGTCTGCGCCCGGATAGGTCTCGTCACGGGGCGAGGGCTGGCGGGCGCGGTGAGGCAGCACTATCCGCGATGGCTCCTGCTGGGGGCGTGCTTCATCCTCCTCGTGGCCAACGTCTTCAATATCGCGGCCGATCTGGGGGGCATGGCCGAGGCTGCCGCCATGCTCACAGGCCTTCCCGCCGTCCCTCTGCTCGTGCTCTTCGGGATCGGCATCACCCTGATCACCGTCTACACGAGCTACGCGACTTTTGCGCGCTACCTCAAGTGGCTGACCTCGGTGCTGTTCGCCTACATCATCGCGGCCTTCCTCGCGCATCCCGACTGGTCGGCGGTGCTGCGGGCCACCTTCGTCCCGTCGTTGAAGTGGAACAGCGCCGCCGTCGCCACCCTCGTGGGCATACTCGGAACCACGATCTCGCCGTATCTCTTCTTCTGGCAGGCCTCTCAGGAGGTCGAGGAGGAGAAGAGCCGGGGCAAGCGCACCCTCGCCGAGCGACGGGGGGCGACGCCGCACGAGCTGGCCGACGCGCGGCTGGACGTCAATACCGGCATGTTCTTCTCCAACCTCGTCATGTTCTTCATCATCCTCGCCACCGCCTCGACCCTCTACCGATCCGGACACCGCGATATCGAGACGGCGCGGCAGGCTGCCGAGGCTCTCCGGCCTCTGGCCGGAGATGCTGCTTACCTGCTGTTCGGGCTGGGATTGATCGGTACGGGGCTGCTCGCCATCCCCGTCCTTGCGGGCTCTGCCTCTTTCGCGGTGGCCGAGCTCTTTGGCTGGCGGGCAGGTCTGGATCTCAAGCCCCGTACCGCGCGCCGCTTCTATCTGGTGCTGGCCGGGGCCATCGTCTGCGGCATGGTGCTGAGCATGCTGCAGACGAATCCCATCCGCATCCTCTTCCTCTCCGCCGTGCTCAACGGGCTCCTGGCGCCGCCCCTGATGGTGATGGTCATGCTGGTGGGAAGCAATCGCAAGATCATGGGTGAGCACGTCAATGGTTTCTGGCTCAAGCTCCTCGGCTGGACCGCGACGGCCGTCATGATCATAGGCGCGATCGCCTTCTTCGCCACCCTCGGCTCCTGAGACGCTCCCAGGGGCTAGCGCTCGGGGCCGATGGTGTGAGTGCCGAGCTGTCGCCCCGTCCCGTCCAGGATGCGAACGGTCAGGGTCGCGGGCTCGATGCGGATCACTCCGAAGTTGTCGGTCTCGCCCACCGCGAAGAGGGTGCGCGACCCCAGCGCCTGATCGAGCGGGCGCGGCCGGCCCCGCCGGGCCGAGAGCGGGCCGGCGATGAACTCGTGAAACGACCACTCCGGCGTCGGATGATG
>WNGR01020160.1_pt1 | contig 12190 bp, 10 predicted proteins | sample 5407581 | NCBI WGS metagenome assembly WNGR01 (sample SAMN13153383, study PRJNA577476) | soil metagenome | isolation source: 80 cm soil or saprolite under Garry oak tree replicate 2 | place: USA:California | collected 2016-06-15
TGGGAAGTGATCACCCTGCTACGGCTACCAGTCTCAACAACTTGGCCCTACTCTATACAGATCAAGGGAGGTATGAGCAAGCTGAACCACTCTATCAACGAGCTCTTTCCATCACTGAGCGGCGCCTGGGAAGTGATCACCCTGCTACGGCTACCAGTCTCAACAACTTGGCTGGACTCTATACAGATCAAGGGAAATATGCCGAAGCCGAGCTGTTATGCCGACGAGCTCTTTCTATCTATGAGCAGCGGTTAGAAGGTGAGCACCCCACTACAGTTACCTGCATTAACAACTTGGCCCTACTCTATGTCCTGCAGGACAAAAATATAGAAGCTGAACCACTCTACCATCGAGTCCTCTCCATCTATGAGCGAAAGTTGGGTTCCGATGATCCCAAGACGCGAGCCGCTTACAAGAATCATGCGTTTCTTCTTGAATTGATGAAATCCCAAAAGAAATGAGAAGGTTGGAAATAGTGCTCTAGCCTTTTAAAAGATGAGGGAAAGCCTTTCCGTAGAGTCTGAAAATCAACCCAGCCTGTTGAAAAACTAAACTGATGAGATTTAATGAATGCGAAATACTTTGTTTTGCTACCAAAGTGCTGCGAATCAACCGTATACGAGAGCAGTTTTCGGCGTTTTTCTTCTCTATAAAACTCTACAATAGACTTTTTCAACAGGCTGAACCGTTTTTTCTACTCAACAATATTGAGCGAGAAGCGTTCAGTCCTCACTAGAAGAGGAACGACGAGAATGGAGAAGTCATACAAAGTGTTCTGCTAACTCATGCTTTCCTTTTTCTCTGAAATCGACTATACTACCATCAACTCGATAAGGAACGGGTTTCGTACCGCGGGAGAAAGAATGGGATGTGTGCATTGTTAGGATTGTAGGTTCTCAGCCCCGTTTGGTGATAGAAATAGAACTAGATCAGCCCGGGAACGAGAAAGAGTGGCTCTGGTCAGAGCATATTCTCTGGAAGGTGATGCAAGAGCCAGAGGCTTTCTCGAATACACAATCTGTATCACCAAACGGGGCTGAGAACCAGCTTATAGAGCCGTGAAGCCTCCCGCCTTTGAAGGGGGTTGACAGACGCTCGCGATCTGGAAAGGAAACCATTTCCTTCACAAATCTGGTCACCTCGTCTGTTTGACGCCACTGGAGATATGCTCGATAAGACACCTACAGATGGGTTAAAGAAGACACGGCAGGTTATGAGACAGGACGGCGGAACTGCTAATTCCATTGCTCTGCTTCCAGATTGCTAATCTACCATCTGGGTGAAAAGTTTTGTGTCAGACGAACGACGATAATCAGTTCAAAGCACAGGATGGATTGGAGTATGGGACGAACGGAGTATTGGATACGGCCAGGTCAGGGGAAAGCCATCGCGCTTATCCATGGCATCGGGGCGAACGATCCGCAAGCCTATTGGCAAGATTTTCTCTCCGTCCTCATGAATGATGAGCAGCTCCACGAGTTCGGCGTCTTTGTCTGGAAATACCCGACGCATGTGCAGCCAGGTGGCATCAGGAATGCTCTTTCCAAGATGAAAAGGAAAACTCTGCGCGAGACCGCTCCCAGGATTGCTCTGCTCGGATCTGCCTGGAACACAACCTACCACACGCAATTTCAGGGGTATCAGGATGTCGTCCTGGTCTGTCATAGCATGGGTGGCCTGGTCATCAAATCGTGGATTCTCCAGACACTCGAACAGGGACAGAGCACGAGCCTGGCAACGCTTCGCCACATTGCTTTCTACGCCACTCCACATCAGGGAGCACCTGTAACGACCCTTGCCCGGTGGAATCAACAACTCAAGGATATGCAACTGGATAGTCTATTCATTGAGGATGTGGACAGACGTTGGCATGATCATGTGATTGCCTGGAAAGAGCGTCTCCCAGGGCCAGCAGATGCCCATTTTAATAGCTATATTCCTCACCTGGTGCTTGCGGGTCTCAATGATGGGGTAGTTCCCCCACAGTCTGCAACCATTCGTGGCATGCCTCTGACCCAGATCATCGGGGACCATTCGCAGGTTATTCAACCTATCGATAGCACCGATACGCGCTATAGAGTCTGGTGCACCCACCTGGATGAGACGTTCAGCAGGATCGCACCAAAGATCGATGTTTCTTCTCCACCAGAGCAGCACATGTCTCATACGATACTCGAAGAGAAAAACCGGAGAGAGAGCCAACCAGTGATTCAGGGACGCGTTAGGGAGCATCCTCACACGGTTATCTTGCCCTTTGATAGTACCGTACATCGTCCTATCCCGGCTAGCCTCTCACAACCACCATCGGTATCCTCTAGAGTTCCCTCTACAGAGGGTCAGAACGCTATCAGCGTCTTTATTTCCTCTGTCCCGAAAGATGAGGATTTGCTTCAGCAACTAGAAGCTCATCTGAGCACGATCAAGCGGCAAGGGCTCATCTCGCTCTGGTCTAAGAGGCAGATCGTTCCTGGCACCGACTGGGCCAGGGAGATTGACCAGCGCATAGAACAGGCATCTATTATTCTGTTGCTGGTGAGTGCGGACTTTCTGGCCTCCGAGTATTGCGATCAGGTTGAGGTGAAACGTGCCCTGGAACGGCATGAGGCTGGTCAGGCACAGGTGATTCCCATTCTCTTGCGTCCGGTTGATTGGAAAGGTGCTTTGTTTGGGCATTTGCAGCCCTTACCCAGTGATGAAAAAGCCATCACCACCTGGCGCAATCGGGATGAGGCATGGAAAGATGTGGCAGAGGGGATTAAAAAAGTTCTTGAAGAGCTTCAGAAGAACGAGGAGAAGAAAGATGGACACACTCCTCAGGAACAACAGCCTGGTCAGGCGCAGAAAAAGCTGGATCGCTTTCCTCCTATATGGAATGTTCCCTACCGCTATACCGCCTTTTTTACGGGCCGAGATGATGTCTTAGCGACTCTCTTTACAAACTTTACGACCGTCCCTGCTACGGGGATCACACCAGTCCAGGCACTGACCGGTTTTGGCGGACTCGGCAAAACCCAGACGGCAGTGGCATATGCCTTTCGTTATCGCAAACAGTATCAAAGCGTGCTCTGGATCAAAGCCGAAACAGAGGGAGACCTTGTCGCGAGCTTCACACGCATGGCCAAGCTTCTCGCGCTACCTGGTACCAACTTGCACCAACGCGAGAGCGTCCTTGATAGTATACAGAAATGGTTGAGCAATACAGCAGACTGGCTCCTGATCCTCGATAATGCCGACGATCTCGCTCTGGTAGCACCGTTTCTGCCTATCAGGCTTCCCAATGGACATCTCTTGCTGACCACTCGTGCGACCGCAATGGATGGGTTAGCGCAGTCACTGCCCCTCACTTCACTGGAACCAGAAGATGGGGCACTCTGCATCTTACGTCGGGCCAACTACATAGGTTGGAATGCTGACTTACGTGATCCCTCGCTATCTGCTCCTGCTCGTAAGGCGGCGCTAGATCTTTCTGAACTGATGGGTGGACTTCCACTAGCCCTGGAACAAGCGGGAGCCTATATTGATACGACTGGAAGAGGTGTTAATGGATATCTTAAGCTCTACGAGCAATACCGACCAGAGATCCAAAAGAACCAGTATGGAACGATCCTTTATTATCGTACAGCGGTTGCCTTTGCCTGGAACATTGCCCGCGAGGTAGTCCAGCTCGAAAGTCCAGCACCCATTGAACTGCTTTACCTCTGTGCTTTTCTGGCCCCTGATGCCATTCCTTATCAGCTGTTTCCCGAAGATCCCAGCATTCTTGGCTCAATCTTGGGGCCAGTCGCTGCCAATTCATTAGCTCTCGATCAAGCTCTCATCCCCTTACGCAAACACCCTCTGATCAAGCACGAAGTCGACCGCGACACAGACATCCCCCAGATCTTCATCCATCGTGTGCTGCAAGAGATCCTCAGAGACGGCATGGACCCAGCAACACAACGTCTCTGGGCAGAACGTGCGGTACGCATCGTCGCACTCGCACTTCCTGTGGTGGAATGGCAGATCATGCAGGCGCATGCACGGAGTTGCATGCCACTGATTGAACACTGGCAGATGACCATCCCTGAGGCAATTCTCATCCGCCACCGTTTCGCAACAGAGCATGAATAGAGGAGAAGAGCATGCCTACACCCAATACACCAACCATCTGGCACGTTCCCTACCAGCGCAACCCGTTTTTTACCGGACGAGAAGATGTGCTGAACCAACTGCATCAGACACTGCATGCTGAGACGACGGTGGCCCTCTCTCATCCCCAGGGGATCGGTGGTCTGGGCGGCATTGGCAAAACCCAGACCGCCCTTGAATATGCCTACCGTTATCGAGCAGAATATGCTGCCATCTTCTGGGTCCGTGCGGACTCCCGACCAGCGCTCACGTCCAGTCTGGTCGAACTGGCTCACGTCCTGGAACTGCCTGAACGCCACGAGCAAGATCAGGAGATCCTTGTCCAGGCCGTCTTGCGTTGGTTCCGTCTCCATCCAGATTGGTTATTGATCTACGATAACATTGACAATCTTTCCATTGCCGAGCCATTTCTCCCCAAAGCTGGCACAGGACATCTCCTCTTCACCACACGTGCTCATGCTTTTGGAGAACTTGCCCAACGCGTGGAAATCCAGCAAATGGAGCCAGAGATCGGCGCATTGCTCCTCCTGCGCAGGGCCAGTCTTCTCGCCATACAAGCTACCTTGAACCTGGCGAATCCGGATGACCAAAGCATCGCGCGTGCCATCTCACAGGAACTGGACGGACTTCCTCTCGCCCTTGATCAGGCGGGTGCCTATATCAAGGAAGTTCCATGCCCATTACCAGATTATCTGGGGCGTTATCAGACCCGTCGCAGTGACCTCCTTCGCGAACGCGGAAGCTTCGACCAGGGCTACCCCGCCTCAGTCGCCACCACCTGGTCCCTCTCATTTGAGAAGATTCGTCAAACCATTCCCGCATCCGCTGAACTACTCAACTTCTGTGCTTTTCTGGCCCCCGACGCCATTCCAGAGAAAATGCTCATGCGGGGAGCACCACACTTGCCGCCAATTCTGCAAGAAGCGCTAGCGCATCCTGTACAGTTCGATTTGGTGACAGCTGCACTGCTTGGCTATTCACTACTGCATCGCAATATGAACGAAACGTTGGACATTCATCGGTTAGTGCAGATTGTTGTGCGTGATAATATACCAGCAAAAAAGCAGTCACGTTGGAGTCAGGTGCAAATGGTCTTTCACAAGCAAACCTCTGTGACGATACAGACCCAGAAAGATTGGAAACAGCGTGCTGTACAAGTTGTGAATGTCGCTACACCAGACATGCAGGATATCGATCAATGGAACGATTGTGAGCAATGGGTGCCTCATGCTCAGGTGTGTGCGACCTGGATCGAGCAGGAACACATGACCTTTCCAGAAGCGGCACACTTACTCAACGAAGCAGGATATTACTTAGATATCCGTGCGCGATATGCGGAGGGGGAGCCATTGTTTGTGCGGGCGCTCTCGATCTCTGAGCAGGAGTTGGGGGCCATGCATCCTGATACGGCAAGCAGCCTGAACGCCCTGGCGCTCCTCTACGATCACCAGGGGAAGTACGAGCAGGCGGAGCCCTTGTATGTGCGAGCCCTGGCAATCAAAGAGCAGCAGTTAGGGCCACAGCACCCCAACACGGCCCACGGCCTCAACAATCTGGCAGAACTCTATCGAGCACAGGACAAGTATGCGCAAGCGGAGCCCTTGTATGTGCGAGCCCTGTCGATCTGTGAACAGCAGTTGGGACCACTACACCCCAACACGGCCATAGGCCTCAACGAACTGGCAGTATTATACTACAGTCAGAGGAAATACGAGCGGGCCGAGCCATTGTTTGTGCAGGCGCTCTCGATCTCTGAGCAGCAGTTGGGGCCACAGCACTCTGAGACGGCTACCAGGCTCAACAACCTGGCAGAATTGTACCGAGCGCAGGGCAAGTACGCCCAGGCCGAGCCGCTGTATGAGCGAGCCCTGGCAATCAGAGAGCAGCAATTGGGAACCCAGCATCCCGACACGGCTCAAAGCCTCAACAATCTGGCAAGTCTGTATCAGGATCAGGGAAAGTATACAGAAACGAAACCGCTCTATCTGCGGGCGCTGGCCATTGTTGAGAACACGCTGGGTCGAAACCATCCCTCCACACAAGCCGTGCGCGCGAATTATGTCTTCCTGTTACGCACGATGGGACGCGATGCCGAAGTGAAACAATGGGAAGTGGAGATGTGATGGCTTTTCCCAGTGAGATGATCCTGGCATGCGTTGGTTGAGGTGTGTGGGAAACGTCCGTTTTCCAGCCGTTCCCCTCTCACTCGTTTCCGCATGGACGACCTGCGGTGTCATGCTTGTTTTTGAAGCTGATCCATTCTGATAATCCATTCTGCAAAACAGCGTCTGATTACTAACCTTTTCAATGAGTTTCCATACAATCTGTCGGTTGGCGAATAAATGGGTTCATGGCCACGTTTGGTGAGGCAGGGGAAATGATGAGGTATTCTGGCGTATAGAACAAGCAGGATCTGAAAAAATCGCATATTGATCAGTTCATCATTCACCACAGTCGTCTATGAATCATAAAACGGATCATCCCACGCGATGCGCAACGAGATGGTCTCAACAAGCAGAGAAGTGGCAAGGTTGGTGATGATCCTACCCGAATCTCCTTCTGCTGTGGTCTGCTCTCGCTCATTTCTCCTTCTGGTTCTCAGCACGTTTGCCAGCCCGGTACCCGGATCGGATGAGGCCACTCGTTCCCCGCGCATGAACCCGGTCAGGAAGGAGGGGGTGGGATGACGTGAGTGCTCGATAGCTTTGATAGCTGCCTCACGGTCGTAATCCACGCGCCGCAACTGGATGCGGTAGCCCTGCTCGTCGGCATCCAGAAGGACATAGGTCGCCTGCAGGCCCGGCGTGACCGGATTGCTGACGCTGCCCAGGTTGATGGCACGTATCCTGCCAACCTGACGATCGAGCGGAACATGGGTATGCCCGACGATGACCACGTCTGCCTCGCAGCCAGCAAGCCGTTGCTCCAGTTTGCCATCGCTGTGCCTGAGCTGGATACCCGGTCCGTCGTCTCTGCCTGGAGAAGCATGGACGCCAAGCAAGCGCGTGCCATCGGGTAAAGTCAAACGAACTTCGAGCGGCAAGTTCGTCAGCCAGTCCAGCCAGCCCGCAGCGCTGAGATAGCCCCTAGTCCAGGAGAAGCTTCTTGTCGCCTCGATGACCTGTGGCAGCAGAGCGGGATCTTGCAGTGCTTTCTCCGGCTGCACTGGCAGATCCTCCGTCACCACATAGCGATCCGTATTGCCACGGGTGAAACTGGCATGAGGAAGGGCGGTAATCTTCTCAAGCGGGGTCACCGGATCGTAGCCAAGCGCGGCGAAATCACCCAGCACCCAGTATGCATCTACCTCGCCCTGGCTCTGGATATCGGCCAGCACAGCATCAAGAGCGAGAGGATTCCCGTGAATATCTGAGAGGATGGCCAGACGCATCAGTACCTCCTTTGTGCCCTTTTGCTCTGAGAGTGGCTACTCCTGCATTGTATCACGGCAGAAAGTTGCGTATCATCTCATACTCGTTGCGCATCGCGTGGGCAGACATCTCTTCCAACAGGGATCACCTCTCTCTGTTCAGGACCCGCCACCCCGTCGTTCCACCCTGTTTCCTTCAAAGCTTCTTGGACATGCTCCCGCCTCTTTTGCTCAGGGGGAAAACGGTGGGGAATGTCGGGAAGCCACTTTGAGTCGCTTACTGCTGTAAATATTCATGAAGTACAGAACATTATTGTTTCTCTTTTATCTTTCCTACGAAAGAAAAAGAGCGTTCCGATACGCAATGAGTCACATAACAGAGTCCGAGGTCATTTGGCTATACGAAGATTATCCCAGCCAGCTATAAAACAAATATTCCTCAGTAAAGATGGCCATAAGGGATTACCTCCTGGTTGATCATGACTTCTTACTGCCAGGCAAATTGGCTTTTGACTTTATCATGCTATCAGACTAAGCTAGACTTGAGAAGGATATCTTTCGACGAGAGAACTGGGAAAATGTAAGAAAAGTCATTCAGGAGGTTCTGTATGGGATTGACGATTTTTCAGGTAGACACTTTTACTGACAGGCCGTTTGCAGGTAATCCAGCGGGGGTATGCGTTTTGCCTGGGGCAAGAGATGAGCGTTGGATGCAGAATGTGGCACAGGAGATGAATCTGTCCGAAACGGCTTTCCTGCGCCGGCAAGGCGATGGTTACCAACTGCGCTGGTTTACTCCTGCGGTCGAGGTCGATCTTTGTGGTCATGCCACGCTGGCGAGCGCACATGTATTGTGGGAGGCAGGACATCTGCCACTGGATGAGCAAGCGCGCTTTTATACTCGCAGCGGGCTTTTAACGGCTGATCGTAAAGATGGAGGTTGGATTGAGCTTGATTTTCCGGCTAAGCTGGAAGAGCAAACCGATGCACCGCCTTATTTAATCGAAGCCCTTGGAGTTTCGGCCAGGTATATTGGCAAAAATGTCTTTGATTACCTGGTGGAGGTCGATACAGAAGAGGTCGTGCGCAAGATGAAGCCTGACATATCCTTACTGGCAAAGGTGCCTGCGCGCGGAGTTATGGTTACGAGTAAAGCCTCTTCGCCAGGCTATGATTTTGTCTCGCGTTTTTTTGCGCCCCAGGTGGGCGTCAACGAGGACCCGGTGACCGGCTCGGCTCATTGTTGCCTCGCTCCTTTCTGGAGTAAGCGACTCAACAAAAATGAGATGCTTGCTTACCAGGCATCGGCACGTGGTGGTGTGTTACGTGTGCGCGTCACTGGAGAGCGTGTGAAGCTAGGCGGGCAAGCCGTGACGGTGATACGTGGAGAATTGATGGATTAGGAATAAGGAACTGAGAGATGTTGCGAAAAATTGACTGTGTGATGATCAGGGTGGATGACATCGAAGCAGCAGCGCATTACTATGCCGAGGTATTCGGTCTCCATCCCCAGTGGAGCGGAGATGACTCTATCGGATTGATGTTTCCAGAGAGTGACACCGAAATTGTGCTACACCGCAATCTCGATATCCCGTCATCAGTGGAAGTGCACTACTTAGTCGATGATGTCGTCGCTGCTGTAGCAAACTATGCGGCGAAAGGATGTCATGTGTTAGTAGAACCCTTCGACGTTACGATTGGGAAATGCGCAGTGATTGAGGACCCCTTTGGCGTGCGGCTGTGCATCCTTGACATGACAAAGGGAGCGCGAGCACTCAACCTCACTTAATCAAACAAAGGAGTCCGACGCACATTCTCTCGAAGTGCAACTTTTTGTGGGCCTGCTGCGTGTTTTAAAGAAGCTCATGGACAAAAATAACGCCTTACCCATTATCTATCCTCACCAAAAACATTTTGTTTTAAAAAGGAGAACTTGTATGTCATTGAGTCAACGTTGGACGGTCATAGGTATTTTTGAAGACCAGGGTCAAGCGCAACAGGTTATAGATGAACTGCAACAGGCTGGATTTAGCGAAGACCAGATAGGATTTGTGTTCCGTGAAGGAGAGCCTGCGGTTAGCAAGGCGGATATTGAAGCTGAAGAAAATACGGGAGCTTTTAAGGGAGGTATTGTTGGAGGGATCCTTGGTGCCGCAGACGCACTGCTAACGCCTGTGCTGGGCCCATCAGTCGCAAATACTATTCCTACTGCGACAATGCCCGTTGCTGAGCAGGCCATAGATAGATTTCAACACGCAGGCACTGACGATGGGCAAAGCAAGGTCGAGCCTGTTGTCGCTGTAGACCCTGCAGGCCCTTTAGACACTGCTGGGGTCGAGCGTGAACCGCGTGAGGAAGCTGCAACCACAGTTGAGACAGCAACTGGGGAGAATGTGGAGAATACGGAGGATGCGGTAGCTACTGATAAAAAGAGACTCATAGAAGAGGAAGCTACAGGAGCGGTCACAGGTGGGATCGTAGGAGGGGTGTTGGGTGCAGCTGTCGCGCTACTTATTCCGGTAATAGGGCCAGCCTTTGCAGGTGGCATCCTGGTAACGGTATTCAGCGCTGCACTAGGAGCTGTGACGGGAGGTATGCTCGGCGCTTTAGTGACGCTAGGTGTACCGGAAGAGCAGGCGCGCCATTATGAAGAGGAGTTCAGGGCTGGCCGCACGATTGTGACGGTGAAGACTGACGATCAGCAGCAGGAGGCCCTCGATATTATGTACCATCATGGGACACGCTATGCCAATGCTCATGACAGGTTGTGAGAATAGTTCCGCTACGCTCCCTGGCCCGTGGCTAGCCCATAAAACAGAAGAATTGCAGCGGCAAACATAACAATGGCTGTAAGCGCCAGGCCAACATTTGAAGATCCTGCTTTTGATCTTCTTTCATACTTTGATCTTTCTGAGTGAAGTTCTTGCGAGCATCACTCGAGCCTGTACGTGACATCATGAACCTCCCTACCCACTTGCCAGGCCATAAAACAAGAGAGCCGCGGCAGCCGTGTTGATGTTTTGATGGTGAGCAAAAAGCGTGGCGGCGGTACAAACAATAATAAAGTACGAGACAAAATTTCCAGCAACCACTCCAAGCGCAACGTCTAAAGCAGCGCCTCGCAGCTGTTTTTTCTGTGAGCCGGCCCGAGACTCTTCTTTTTCAGCTTGCACTTGCCAAAACATGGAATAGGGCGAAAAAGTGGCACCTAACAAGGCAACGGCACTACTAATGGTGGCAGAGTCAAAACCTATTTGTGGCACAAAGGTATGCACAAGTACAGCCTGCCAATCCGCTCTTGAAAAAATGGCTGTAATGATATAGGTGACAAAAGCCAGGCTCATTACAATGAAAATCTTTTTGATCGTCTCAAAGCTGCGATAGACAGTCAGGTACCATAAGATTGCTGCAATAGGTTTTTTTCTTGAAGGCCACGCCTTTAGTAACGACTACTTTTTCAATATTGCCATTCTGGTCCTCTACAACATCAGCCACCTTAGGTTTACTTACATCCTTTTCACCCAGATCACCCTCAGTCGCCTCCACCACCATTCCGGGTTCTATTTTTTCAACATCAGAGTTTTGTTTTTTAGCTGCCATAAGTTATTTTTGCTATTATCTAGGCAGAGGCTTGATGACGAACAATAGTTACTATTGTTCGTCATCAAGCCTCTGCGAAACCGAGAATAGATTTAAGCAGGGAAACTAGAAATCATTGAACCAGCCCTGCACACGTTGAGAAAGCTGCTGCCAATACGCTCCTAGTAGCTGGCGCGTTTGGGAGCCGGGCCAGGGAGTATACAACAAAGTCAGAACAACTCCTGCCAGTAGACCCATCCGGAACAAGAACTTGGCTCTTGCCCGTTTGCGCTGATAAGCTTCAATGCGGTCTTGCAAAGAATCTTGCACGTCTTTTACATTCTCTGTGACTTTTTTCAGGCTTTTACCAGCAGTTTTTGAAGTCTTACCCAAAACGTCAGTTGCTGTTCCTAGTCCGGATTGCAGCGTGTCCTGTATCTTCGGCAAGCCAGATTGAACGCTCTCCTGGAGAGTGTCCTGGAGGCTGCTTAAGTTCTTCCGCGCCTTTTTCTGTGCTTTTTTTAGATTTTTACGGGCACTCTTGACATTCTTGTCCATAGCATCCTGTGCCAGGCCTAAACCAACTTGCAACGTATCTTGTGTCTTCGACAAACCGGCTTGGACATTCTCCTGCATGGTCTCCTGGAGACTACTCAGCCTCTTCTGCGCCTTTTTGAGATTCTTGTTGGCCTGTTTCTGAAGATTACGTCTCCTAAAATTACGTCTCAGCAGGTTTTGTGACAGGTCGAGCGCCACCAGGAGCATTTTCTGAGTTCTTGTCAGGCCAGTCTGTACAGTATCCTGGACCGTAGAAGCGGTCGAACGCGCAACATCTTTAGCCTTACTGCTGACATCCTGCACAGTAGAGGCGGCTGATTGCACAACACTGGCGGCTTTGTTCTTTACATCCTGGGCCACACGGCCGTTATACTGAACATCGTCATCGGTTGAAATGATAACCCTCACTTTATCGTTTGGCATGGGATCCTCACTTTCTTTGCAACGCGCAAATACAATTATGCATGGTATAACCCTCACTTAGAGCACGCGAGAAAAGCTTATGAGGTTTCATCACCTGGCCCCATTAGCTGTCGTGCAGAAAGGGCTGCCACA
>WNGR01006786.1_pt1 | contig 12188 bp, 6 predicted proteins | sample 5407581 | NCBI WGS metagenome assembly WNGR01 (sample SAMN13153383, study PRJNA577476) | soil metagenome | isolation source: 80 cm soil or saprolite under Garry oak tree replicate 2 | place: USA:California | collected 2016-06-15
GCCGACGATCTCGCCAGCGCCATCCTGCTCGCGACCAACCGCAAGATCCTGCTGGCGCCGGCGATGAATCCGCTGATGTGGAACAACGCGGCGACACGGCGCAATGTCGGCTTGCTTCAGCGCGATGGCGTGGTGCTGATCGGGCCGAATTCCGGCGAGATGGCCGAAGCGGGTGAGGCCGGCGTCGGCCGCATGTCGGAGGCCATCGAGATCGCCACCGCCGCCGAGCGCCTGCTGCGGCCGCCGGTACCGCGCCCGCTCGCCGGCAAGCGCGTGCTGATCACCGCGGGCCCGACGCATGAGCCGATCGATCCGGTCCGCTACATCGCCAATCGCTCCTCCGGCAAGCAGGGCTTTGCCATTGCCGCCGCCGCGCAGGCCGCGGGCGCCGAGGTGATTTTGGTCAGCGGCCCGGTCGATCTTAGCGATCCCCAGGGCGTGACGGTGAGGCACGTGGAGTCGGCGCGGCAGATGCTGGAGCAGGTGCAGGCCGCACTTCCGGCCGACATCGCGATCTTCGCCGCCGCGGTCGCTGACTGGCGGGTCGCCAATGAAGGCGAGCAGAAGCTGAAGAAGACCTCGGCCGGCATGCCGCCGCTTCAGCTCGTCGAGAACCCCGACATCCTCGCCACGATCTCGAAGCTGACGGACAAGCGCCCGCCGCTGGTGATCGGCTTTGCCGCCGAGACCGAGCACCTCATCGACAACGCCAAGACAAAACTCGCGCGCAAGGGCTGCGACTGGATCGTCGCCAATGACGTCTCGCCTGCAACCGGCGTGATGGGCGGCGACCGCAACACCGTGCATCTCATCAGCCGCAAGAATGCTGAGAAGAACGGCGAGATCGCGGTTGATTCCTGGCCCGTGATGACCAAGGAACAGGTCGCCACCGAGCTGATCGCGCATGTCGCGAAAAGCGTGGCCGACAAACCCCGGGAGCCGGCATCTTGAGCACGAAAGTCACGGTCGAACTGCAACAGCTGGCCCATGCCGAAGGCCTGCCGCTGCCGGCCTATCAGACCACGGAAGCCGCTGGCCTCGACCTGATGGCTGCGGTCCCGGACAACGAGCCGCTGACGCTCGCCCCCGGCCAATACGCGCTGGTGCCAACGGGACTCGCGATCGCGTTGCCGGCCGGGCACGAAGCGCAGGTACGGCCGCGCTCGGGGCTTGCCGCCAAGCAAGGCGTCACCGTGCTGAACTCGCCGGGCACGATCGATGCGGACTACCGGGGCGAGATCAAGGTGATCCTGATCAATCACGGTGCCACACCCTTCGTGATCAAGCGCGGCGAGCGCATTGCGCAGATGGTGATCGCGCCCGTGGTGCAGGCCGCGCTGGTTCCCGTGGCCGTGCTGTCGGCAACCGATCGCGGCGCCGGCGGCTTCGGCTCGACCGGCCGCTAGTTTCCTTACCTCTCCCGCTTGCGGGAGAGGTCGACGCGCTCGCAAAGCGCGGCGGGTGAGGGCTCTCCCCGCACCGGGAGTGTCCCGTCGCGGAGACACCCTCTCCCCAACCCTCCCCCGCAAGCGGGGGAGGGAGCGCACCTTCATCGCGGCAAGCAATCCGCATGACACGCTAACGCACGGCAACTCCAGCCGAATCACCCGAAGAACTACGTGGGCTGGAACACTGCGCCCCGCATTTTTGTGGGGCCGCCTTTGCGTTCACGATCTGGACTCTTACCGGTGGAGTCACGGTGAGGGTATTGTCCTTTGATTCGCGCGCGACGGGGGTCGCCGCGCGCAAATTCGTGCGGTCTTGGGGCAACTATGTCAGGCGTGATCGTGTCGATGCGTCGGACGCTGTTGTCGTGCACATCGTTGGTGCGCGACGGCGTGATCGGAAGCGCTCTCGCGGCGCTGCTGCCGGCTGCGCCGGCCCAGGCCGCCGACCTCGTCGACACACTTTCGATATTGCTGGACTTCAACCGGCAGGAACTCGCGGTGCTGGCCACTGCGCTGGCCCTGCTCGGCTTCACGGTCGTGGCCGCGATCCTGTTGATGCGCACGCGCGTGCGCACGGCGAAGAACGAGGCGCGTCTGCGTGCGCGGATAAGGGAACTCCAGTTACAGGCCGACCGCTTCGGCGCGCTGCTATTCGCCGAGCCGCAGATCCTGATCTCCTGGCCGGCCGGCGACAACCGCGCGCAGATTTCGGGCGACGTCTCGATGGTGCTGCCGCGCGATTCGTCTCCGCAGCGCGTGCTTGCGTTCGGAACCTGGCTGCCGCCGGAACCGGCGCTTCAGATGGATCACGCGGTCGACGCGCTGCGCGAACGCGGTGACGGATTCCAGCTCACGCTGACCACCGCCAACGGCCACACGCTGGAAGCCATCGGCCGCGCCATCGGCGGCCAGGCCATTGTCAGGATCCGCGAACTCTCCGGCCTGCGCCGCGAACTGGCCGAAACCAATCTGCGCCACAAGGCGCTCTCCGACGAGACCGAGATGCTGCGCGGCTTCGCCGCCGCGGCGCCGTGGCCGATCTGGGCCAAGGGCGAGAACGGCGCGCTCACTTTCGCCAATCCGGCCTATGTGCGCGCGACTGAAGCTGCGAGCGTCCTCGATGCTCAGGAGCGCAAGCTCGAGCTGCTCGACAGCGCCGATCGGACCGCGATGGAACGCGGACTGAAAGACGCCGCCAACTTCGCCGCGCGGCTGCCGATCGTGACCGGCGGCGAGCGGCGCATCTACGATGTGCGCGCCGTCAATGTCGGCAGCGGCAGCGTCGGCGTCGCAATCGATGCCAGCGAGGCGGATGCACTGAGCGCGGCGCTGGTGCGGATGGCGGAAGCGCATCGGCGCACGCTCGACCAGCTCTCCTCCGGCGTCGCCGTGTTCGATGGCCAGCGCCGGCTCGCCTTCTACAATGATTCCTACCGGCGGCTGTGGGACCTCGACCGCGCCTTCCTGGATGCCAATCCCGACGATTCGAGCGTGCTCGACAAGCTCCGCGCCGCGCGAAAACTGCCGGAGCAGCCCGACTTCCGCGCCTGGAAGGCCAAGCTCCACGAGGCCTATCGCGCGGTCGAGGCCGCGAAAGACACCTGGTACCTGCCCGACGGCCGCGCACTCTCCGTCGTCACCACGCCGAATCCGGAAGGCGGCGTCACCTATCTGTTCGACGACGTCACCGAAAGCCTCGAGCTCGCCCGCCGCTTCGACGGCATGATCCGGGTCCAGCGCGAGACGCTGGACAGCCTCGCCGAGGGCGTCGCGGTGTTCGGCAGCAACGGCAAGGCGCAGCTGTTCAATCCGGCCTTCGTCCGGATGTGGAAGCTGTCCAGCGACGCCATGCGCGACGAGCCGCACATTCAGACCGTCGAGGGTTGGTGCCATCAGTTGTTCGACGACGCGATCGTCTGGCGGCAGATCCGCGAAGCCATCACCTCGATCGAGAACCGCGCCGACGTGCCGCTGAAGCTGGAGCGCAAGGACGGCAGCGTGCTCGACGGCATGATCCGGCCGCTGCCCGACGGCGCCACCATGCTGACCTTCCTGGACATCACCGACACCGAAAACGTCGAGCGCGCGCTGCGCGAGCGCAACGAGGCGCTGGAGACCGCCGATCAGATGAAGGTGGATTTCGTCCACCACGTCTCCTACGAGCTGCGCTCGCCGCTCACCACCATCATCGGCTTCGCGCATTTCCTCAGCGACCCCTCGACCGGTCCGCTGACGCCGAAGCAGGCCGAGTATCTCGACTACGTCACCAAATCGACCAACGCGCTGCTGGCGCTCACCAACAACATCCTCGATCTCGCCACCATCGACGCCGGCGCCATGAAGCTGGAACTCGGTCCGGTCGACGTCAGCAAGACCATCGAGCTCGCCGCCGAAGGCATCCAGGACCGGCTCGCCACCGACCGCATCCGCCTCAAGGTCGAGATCGCGCCCGACGTCGGCAGCTTCGTCGGCGACGAGAAGCGCGTGGTGCAGGTGCTCTACAATCTCCTTGCCAACGCCGTCGGCTTCTCGCCGCAGGATTCCACCGTCGGGATCAGCGCGCGCCGCACCGAGCGCAGCGTGGTCTTCATTGTGACAGATTCCGGTCCTGGAATACCCGCCGACATGAAGGACAAGGTCTTCAACTGGTTCGAAAGCCGTTCGCAGGGGTCGCGTCACCGCGGTGCCGGGCTCGGGCTGTCGCTGGTGCGCTCCTTCGTCGAGCTGCATGGCGGCAAGGTGCAGGTGGATTCGAGCGCCGGCAAGGGCACGGTCGTGATCTGCGACTTCCCGACCGACCAGGCGGCGCATCGCGACGCCGCCGAATGACTGCGCCGACCACATTCTCCGTCGCGCTTGTCAACGAGACGGCCACCGCGCAGCTGATGGCCGATCTCGCGCTGCTGGTCGGACCGGGCGACGTCATCACGCTCACGGGCGATCTCGGCGCCGGCAAGACTGCCGCCGCGCGCGCCATGATCCGCTATCTCGCCGGCGACGAGGCGCTGGAAGTGCCGAGCCCGACCTTCACGCTGGTGCAGGGTTACGAGCTGCCACCATTCCCTGTGATGCATGCCGATCTCTATCGCGTCGAACACGAGAGCGAGCTCGAGGAGATCGGGCTCTCGCCGCTGCCGGACGCCACGCTCGTGCTGATCGAATGGCCGGAGCGCGCACCGTCAGCGATGCCTCGGGACCGCATCGACATCGCGCTGACGCATCGCCCCGCGCTGGGCTCGAACGCGCGTGCTGCGGATATCACGGGGTACGGCAAGGGCGCCGCGCAAGTCGCACGGCTGAAGGCGCTGCGGGAATTCCTCGACGCGTCCGGCTACATGGATGCAACGCGTCGCCGCATGGCCGGCGACGCCTCGACGCGCTCCTATGCGCGGCTGATGCGTGACGACGAAATCGTCATCCTCATGAACTTTCCGCAGCGCCCCGACGGCGCCGCGATGTACAACGGAAAATCCTACAGCGCCGCGGTGCATCTTGCCGAGAACATCAAGCCCTTCGTCGCCATCGACGAAGGCCTGCGTGCGCAGGGCATCTCCGCGCCAGCGATTCATCATTCCGATCTCGACCACGGCTTCCTGATCTCGGAGGACTTTGGCAGCGAAGGCGTGATCGAAGGCGATCCGCCGCGGCCGATCGCGGAGCGCTATGAAGCCGCGACCGACCTGTTGGCCGCGCTCCACGGCAAGACGCTGCCGGACACGCTTCCGCTGGACGGGCAGACTTACGACATTCCGGTCTTCGACGCCGAAGCGCTGCTGATCGAGATCGGGTTGATGCCGGAATGGTATCTGCCCGATCGCAACGCGCCGCTGAGTGACGAGACCCGCGCGGAATTCTTCGCGATGTGGCGCGAGCTATTGCGGAAGCCGCTTGCCGCGCCGAAGACGTGGATCATCCGCGACTACCACTCGCCGAATCTGATCTGGCTCGCCGAGCGCGCCGGCATCGAGCGCGTCGGCGTGATCGACTTCCAGGACACCGTGCTCGGGCCTCAATCCTATGACGTGGTGTCGCTACTCCAGGACGCCCGCATCGATGTGCCCGAGAATATCGAGCTGACGCTGTTGTCGCGCTACATCAAGGTGCGCCGCGCTGGCGATGCGAGCTTCGATCCAGCCGGCTTCGCCGAGCTCTATGCCATCATGTCGGCGCAGCGCAACACGCGCCTGCTCGGCACTTTTGCGCGACTGAACCGCCGCGACGGCAAGCCGCATTATCTACGTCACCAGCCCCGGATCTGGACCTACCTCAAGCGCTCGCTGGCACACCCCGCACTCACCCATCTGCGCGATTGGTACCTCGCCAACGTCCCACCGCCTCAACCCTGATTCGGGGTCCGGTTTACCGGCTGTTAGCCATCGCACCGGTATCATCGCCGGTAGGCAGCCGGGCAAAGACGGGGGCTGGAGCAAGGGCAGATGGCGGTCAAGACGGACCATCGCGGGAACAGCCGGGTTGTTTTCGAACGTGGGATCGCGGCCCAGATGATGGGCATCGACGGCACCTGGCGGCGCGACTGCACCATGGAGGACGTCTCCGAGAGCGGCGCCAAGCTGACCATCGACGGCTCCGTTGAAGGCCTGCATCTGAAGGAATTTTTTCTGCTGCTGTCGTCCACCGGACTCGCGTACCGGCGCTGTGAGCTGGCCTGGGTCAATGGCGACCAGATCGGCGTCAATTTCCTCAAGCCCGGCGAGAGGAAGAAAAAGGCGCGTTCCACATCTGTCGGAGCGTGACGGCAACAGTCGTCGTACAACCGTCACGGCAGGCCATTAAGGCGGTTGAGATGCGGTGCGGCTCACCGGGGCTCGTGCTAGGGTTGCTGCGAACGCGAAATTCAGAGGTTCGAAGGCGAAGGATGTCCGTCAAACCGACCAAAGCCATGGTGCTCGCCGCAGGGTTTGGCCTGCGCATGCGTCCGTTGACGGATAAGATGCCCAAGCCGCTGGTGCCGGTGGCCGGCCAGCCGCTGCTCGACCACGTGCTCGACAAGCTCGGCCAGGCCGGTGTCACCGAAGCCGTCGTCAACGTGCACTATCTGCCCGACCAGATCATCGATCATGTGGCGTCTCGCCAGCACCCGCACGTGACCATTTCGGACGAGCGCGACCAGGTGCTCGGCACCGGCGGCGGCGTGGTCAAGGCGCTGCCGCTGCTCGGCGACGCGCCGTTCTACCACGTCAATTCCGACACGCTGTGGATTGACGGCGTGCGCTCCAACCTGGCGCGGCTTGCGGAGAACTTCGATCCCGCACGCATGGACATCCTGCTCTTGATGGCGCCAACCGCGACCAGCATCGGCTATAGCGGCCGCGGCGACTACGGCATGCTGCCCGACGGCGCCTTGCGCAAGCGCAAGGAAAAAGAGGTCGTCCCGTTCGTCTATGCCGGCGCGGCGATCCTGTCACCAACGATCTTCACTGACGCGCCGAAGGGCGAGTTCTCGCTGACAAAAATGTTCGACAGCGCCAATGAGCAGGAGCGGCTGTTCGGCCTGCGCCTCGACGGCGTCTGGATGCATGTCGGCACGCCCGATGCGGTGCATGCGGCCGAAGAGGCGTTTTTGGAGAGCGTGGCTTAGCTTAGGGCTGCGCTGCTCGTGACGCTGTCATGCCCCGCGAAGGCGGGGCATCCAGTACGCCGCGGCTTTTCGGCTGAAACATCACCGCCTCTGGAATACTGGATCATCCGCCTTCGCGGATGATGACAGCGGGGAAAGGCCGCGCCAGTGCCGTAGGGCCGCGAACAGCGGGGATGATCCCCCTGCACCCATATCCATTTGAGTCTGTCTCCCTATATTGGCGCCTGATCCCCGAATCAGGCAGCCCATGCGTGTTTTCAGCGTTCCAGTCTCAGTTCCGTTCCTGCGCACGGTCGTATCAAGCCTGCTCGACGGCCGGCTGGTGGACGGATTCGAGGCGCGAAAGGAACCGGCGCGGCTCGCGGACGCCACGCTCTACCTGCCGACGAGGCGCGCGATGCGCGTCGTCCGGGAGATCTTCCTCGACGAGATGAAGGCGGACGCCGTGGTGCTGCCGCGCATCGTCGCGCTCGGCGACATCGACGAAGATGAGCTCGCCTTCACTGACGAGGGCGAACAGTTTTCCGGCGCAACGCCGCTCGAGATTCCGCCGCGGCTCGCCGAGCTCGAACGGCGGCTGACGCTGGCGCAGCTCGTCGCGGCCTGGGCCAAGGGCCCGGTGCTGGCACCACTGGTGGTTGGCGGCCCCGCTTCGACGCTTGCGCTGGCCTCCGATCTCGCACGCCTGATCGACGACATGGTCACGCGCGGCGTCGACTGGAGCACGCTCGATGGCCTCGTGCCGGATCAGCTCGATCAATACTGGCAGCACTCGCTCGAATTCCTGCGTATCGCACGCATCGCCTGGCCCAATCACCTCGCCGAGATCAACCGGATCGAGCCCGCGGCACGGCGCGATCTCCTGATCGCAGCGGAAGCCAGGCGCCTGACCGCGCATCCCCATGGCCCCGTGATCGCCGCCGGCTCGACCGGCTCGATGCCGGCCACCGCAAAATTCCTCCATGCGGTCGCCTCGCTCCCGCATGGCGCAGTGGTGCTGCCCGGCCTCGACATCGATCTCGACGAGGACGCCTGGCGCACCATCGGTGGCGTACGCGATGCACTCGGCAAATTCGCCGAGCATCCGGCGTCGAACCATCCGCAATACGCCATGCACGCGCTGCTGGAGCGTTTTGGCATCAAGCGCCGCGACGTCGACATCCTCCAGCAGCCGGCGGAAGGCGGCCGCGACCTGCTCGCATCTGAATCGATGCGGCCATCCGCCACGACGGAGTTTTGGCACGACCGGCTGAAGCAGCCCGACGTCGCGGCCAAGATCGCCGGCGGCATGAAAAATCTAGCGGTGGTCGAGGCGCCAAATCCCGAGATGGAAGCACTCGCGATCGCGATTGCGATGCGCGAGGCGCGGCACCTGGACAAGTCGGCCGCACTGGTGACACCCGACCGCGCGCTGGCGCGGCGGGTGATGGCCGCGCTCACCCGATGGGATCTCGCCTTCGATGATTCCGGTGGCGACGTGCTGATGGAAACGTCCACTGGAACTTTTGCACGTCTCGCGGCGGAGGCGGCGACCAAGGGACTCGAGCCGCCGACCCTGCTGGCGATGCTAAAACATCCGCTATGCCGGCTCGGCCGGCTGCCGGGCGCATGGAAGGCGGCCATCGAGGGCCTGGAGCTTGCGGTCCTGCGCGGCACGCGCCCGCCCGCGGGCACGGCCGGCCTGTTGCGCGAGTTCAACCGGTTTCGCGAAGAACTTGCAAAGCTGTGGCGAAACGAAGTCTCCGCGCTACACGCGGCCGAGCCGCGCGCGCGTCTGAAGGCAGAAGATCTCGATCGCATCCAGGCGCTGATCGATGCCTTGCAGAGAGCATTGGCGCCGATCGAGAGCCTGGCGTCGTCGAAACCGTATGACTTCGCCGAGCTCGCGCACCGCCATCGCGAGATCCTGATCGAGCTGTCGCGCGACGAGCAGGGCATTTCGCTGGCGTTCGAGGAGCGCGAGGGCCTCGCCCTCGCTAGCGCCTTCGACGACCTCCTGCGCGGCGGCACGACCAGCGGATTGATGGTTCCGCTGCCGGACTATCCGGACGTCTTCCAGACCGCGTTCGGCGACCGCGCGGTACGGCGGCGAGACAAGCCCGGCGCGCAGCTCCAGATCTACGGCCCACTGGAATCACGCCTGATGCAAGCCGACCGCATCATCGTCGGCGGCCTGATCGAAGGCGTCTGGCCGCCGGCGCCGCGCATCGATCCCTGGCTGAGCCGACCGATGCGACATGAGCTCGGCCTCGATCTGCCGGAGCGCCGCATCGGCCTCTCCGCGCATGACTTCGCGCAACTGCTTGGCGCCGATGAGGTGATCCTCACCCACTCCGCCAAGGCCGGCGGTGCGCCGGCGGTGGCCTCGCGCTTCCTGCACCGGCTCGAGGCTGTCGCAGGCGATGAACACTGGAAGGCCGCGACGCGTGCCGGCGAGAAATACGTGCGGCTCGCGGATGCGCTGGACCAGCCAGACGAAGTCAAGCCGGTCAAGCAGCCCGAGCCGCGGCCGCCGCGCGCAACGCGGCCGCTCAAGATGTCGGTCACCGCGATCGAGGACTGGCTGCGCGATCCCTACACGATCTACGCAAAGCATATTTTGCGGCTCGACGCGCTCGATCCCGTCGACATGCCGCTCTCGGCCGCCGATCGCGGCTCGGCGATCCACGATGCGCTGGGCGAATTCACCGAGAGCTATGCGACACGTCTGCCTGACGATCCCGCACGTGTGCTGCGTTCGATCGGCGAGAAGTATTTTGCGCCGCTGATGGAGCGGCCCGAGGCGCGGGCACTGTGGTGGCCGCGCTTCCAGCGCATCGCACGCTGGTTCGGCGAATGGGAGACCGCGCGGCGCGACGTGATCGAGGCGATCACCGCGGAGACCCGCGGCGAGATCTCGATCCCGCTCGACCATGGGCGCAGCTTCCGCCTCTCCGCCCGCGCCGACCGCATCGAGCGGCGCCAGGGCGGCAGCTACGCCATCCTCGACTACAAGACCGGGCAGCCGCCGACGGGCAAGCAGGTCCGCATGGGCCTGTCGCCGCAGCTCACGCTGGAAGCCGCGATCCTGCGCGAAGGCGGCTTCCCTGATATCGACGCCGGCGCGTCGGTAAGCCAGCTCGTCTATGTCCGCCTGAGCGGCAACAATCCGCCGGGCGAGGAACGCATTCTCGAGCTCAAGATCAAGCAAGGCGACCAGCCACAGCCGCCGGATACCGCAGCTACCGAGGCCAGGGCCAAGTTGGAAGCGCTGGTCCGGGCCTTCGAGGACGAGAGCCAGCCCTACACATCCCTGAACCTGCCGATGTGGACCAACCGCTACGGCACCTATGACGATCTCGCCCGCATCAAGGAATGGTCGGCGGCCGGCGGACTGGGGATCGAGGAATGGTGAAGGCACCGCGTCCCATCCCCGACGAGGTGCGCGCGCGGCAAGCGCGCGCATCCGATCCGACCGCGTCGGCCTTCGTGTCGGCCAATGCCGGCTCGGGCAAGACGCATGTGCTGGTGCAGCGCGTGATCCGCCTGCTGCTGTCGGGCGTGCCGCCGGAAAAAATCCTCTGCATCACTTTCACCAAGGCCGCTGCCGCCAACATGGCCGAGCGCGTGTTTACCACGCTCGGGCATTGGGTGACGCTGGACGATACCGCGCTCGACGCGGCGATCCGCGCGGTCGGCATTCCCCACCCCAACACGAAGCTGCGGCGCGAGGCGCGAAAGCTGTTCGCCTGCGCGCTGGAGACGCCGGGCGGACTGAAGGTGCAGACGATCCACGCGCTGTGCACGCGCCTGCTCCAGCAGTTTCCGTTCGAGGCCAATGTGCCGGCGCGCTTTGCCGTCATCGACGACCGCGACCAGACCGACATGATGGAGCGCGCCAATCTGAAGGTGCTGCTGGACGCCGCGCGTGATCCCGAAAGCGTCACCGGCCGTGCGCTGCTCACCGCGATGGCAAATGCCGCCGATGTCACCTTCAAGGAGGTCGTGCGCGAAGCCTGTCTGAGCCGCGACCATTTCATGGCCTGGACCGACGAGGCCGGCAACGCCGAGCTGGCTGCCGCGCAGATGGCTGCGGTGCTGGGCGTCGATGCGAGCGACCGCATCGAGGGTATCGAGAATGAGATCGTCGATGGCCCGTTCCTGCCGCGGTTACGCTGGAACGACATCGCCTTCGCGCTGGAAGATGGCAGCTCTTCCGACAAGACCCAGGCCGAGCGCCTCCGCGCGGCGAAAGCGTTTTCCGGCGCTGATCAAGTCGATGCCTATCTCAGCGTCTTCCTCACCGACGACAAATCGCCGCGCAAAGCGGTGTTGACCAAGAAGTTCGGCGATCACAATCCCTCCGTCGCACGCCTGTTCGAGTCCGAGGCGCAACGCCTCGGCGGGTTGATCGAGAAGCGCCGCGCGGTGACCGTGCGCGACCGTACCGCGGCCCTCCTGCACATCGCGACCGCTGCCGCCGCGAACTATCGGCGCGAGAAGCAGGAGCGCGGCCTGCTCGACTATGACGATTTGATCGATAAGACGCTGGCGATGCTCAACCGCGTCGCTTCGGGCTGGGTGCATTACAAGCTCGACCGCGGCGTCGATCATGTCCTGATCGACGAGGCTCAGGACACCAGCCCGCGGCAATGGGACATCGTCGCGCACGTCATCTCCGAGTTCACCGCCGGCGAAGGCGCGCGCGAAGGGCTGAACCGCACAGTCTTTGCCGTCGGCGACGAAAAACAGTCGATCTTCTCGTTCCAGGGCGCGGAGCCCCGGGAATTCGACACGCGCCGGCGCGAGCTGCACCGCAAATTCACCGCGGCCGGCCTGAAATTCGATCCCGTTGCCTTCACCTATTCGTTCCGCTCGGGCGCGGCGATCCTGCACTCGGTCGACCACGTGTTCCGCGAGCCGGCGATCTACAAGAGCATCCATTCGGTCGAGATCGGTCATCCCCTGCACAATGCGCTCAGCGATGCAGGTCCGAGCGTGATCGAGCTGTGGGACCTCGCCGAGGCCGACGACAGGCAGGACATCGAGGGCTGGCGCGCGCCGTTCGACGGCGTCGCCGTCACCAGCCCCGAGGTCAAGCTCTCCCGCCGCATCCAGACCGAGATCAAGCGGCTGGTGGAGAGCGGCACGCTGACGGGGCA
>WNGR01006787.1_pt1 | contig 12188 bp, 14 predicted proteins | sample 5407581 | NCBI WGS metagenome assembly WNGR01 (sample SAMN13153383, study PRJNA577476) | soil metagenome | isolation source: 80 cm soil or saprolite under Garry oak tree replicate 2 | place: USA:California | collected 2016-06-15
GAGTTTCGCCGCTTTTGGCCTTGGGACGGCGGCGCAAACCATTACGGTCGGTGCGTCCTATGCCAACGACAGTGGCCAGTTGAATCCGGCGACTCCTGCTGGGCTTTTTTCTTTTGCCAGCGGGTCGCTCGGAATTTCTGCTTCGGCATCGCCCTCGGGCACGGTAGGCGTTGCGGAACCGTGGGCGGTCGCGGCGGCCACGTTCAAAACCGCGATTCCGGCTGCGGCCCTAGCCAGTGGAAAAGTAATTTTGAACTCGTCTCAGACCACTCGTTTGGTCTTCAAAAATCCCGCGTAAGGAATTCCCATGAATCACAAAAGCGTAAGAGCCAGCAATGTCAAAGTGCTGGGAACCAATATTGGATCGGACAGTGGGCACGTCAAGCGCATGTCACCGATGGACAGAAAAACCAAAGAGATGAAGGCTGCGACGGCGCTGGGCATCGACGCCCGGCGCGAGAAGAGCACGAGCCGCAAGCGCAAGGACAAGGAGGTTAAGCCCCTTTAATTGCGCCTGTCGTTCTTGTCCAGCTTGTCCGGGAGGAACGGGAATGCGGTCTTGAGCAGCGCCTTAGACCAAGGGCGGGGAAGAACAAAAAGGACCATAAAGACCCCAAGGCAAACTAGCATCATGCATCCGAAAAGATGCGATGACGGCGGCGGGTCGAATGGTGGCTGGGGCATTTGCATGCCTTATTGAACCGCGTTCTTTCCTGAAGGTCAATAGTACTAAAGATTACTGAAGCTTTCTGTCAGCGGAGGCCCCAGCAGCATAAATAGGGGCAAGACTGCCGAGGCCCCGGTTTGCGACTTGAGTTGTCACACTTATACCAGAAACAGGAGAAACATGAAACATCCAGGATTCAAAGCAGTCCAGAAATCAATTGCTCGTAAGCAGGGAGTGAGCGCGGCCCGTGCAGGAGCAATGCTCGCGGCGGGTACACGGAAAGCGTCGGCCAAGGCCAAGCGAGCCAACCCCCGGCTGAAAAGGGTGAAGGGATAAACATGGGAGACGTTGTAGGAATCGGAGCGGCCAAAGCGCCGGAAGTGAAATTCGTGGATGAGCCGAGGAAGTTGGTGCCGGTAACGATTACCGGAACCTTTCCAAATGGGAAGACCGTGAGCGACAAGATGGAGCTGGCCATTCCACAGAATGAGAACGATTACGTCCGGGCTGCCGCGTTTGTCTGGAATCAGTACAAGCAGGCGGGCACAATTTCTTTCCGCGAGCCGGGCGGGAACCGTTTTGCATTTCATCCCCTCGACGCGTTTGAAAAGATCGAGGTCGAGTTTTCAGGCGTAGTGGGAGTGACGCTCTAATGCTCTCGTTTCTGAACGGCGCAGTGCGCGTCGTTCCGAAATTATGGGGCACGGAACACTGGATCGTGAACAGCGACAAGTACTGCTTCAAGGTGCTCACGGTCAATCCCGGCTATCAATGCTCCCTGCACTACCACAAGAAAAAAGACGAGACGTTTATTGTCTACGATGGGGAAATTTTGCTGGAGCAGCGCGACGTGCGGGGATACCCGTACGAGGAAGTTTTGAGCACAGGCCAGCAGCGGCACATTGAGCCGAAGACGCCGCACCGCTTCCACGCGATGGGTGGAATGGCCGTGGTGCTCGAAATCAGCACGCACCATGACGATGCCGACGTGGTGCGGATCGAGGAAAGCAAGAAAATTTCAGCGGACTGAGGGAAAAAGAATGTCAAAAGCATTGCTTCCGTTTTACGTTCTTTATGTTGGAGATGGTACAGCCACAAGCTTTGTTTTGGATGCTTCCAAAGACCCTTTCTACTTCGCAAATGACATTAGCAGCTTCAATGCAGCGGACGCGCTGCCAGGCACCACAGCTCTGGCTGGAACCTTTGACCCGAAAGATACAATCACGGGATTGGTAAGCGTTCAGGCCCATAATGCGTCCAATAACAGCGATTATGGAGTTGGTTCAACATCCATCGACGGATATAAGCTGACATTCAATCTGAGCAGTATCCCGGCGAGCGGCGCGTTGTTTGCCGTTCAGGGGTTCATCGAATACTAATGGAATGCTCGGAGGCCAACCGCTGGCACGGCGAGCCGCTGGGACAAAAAAAACTGCTAGTGCTCGCCCCAAAATCTTACGGCGATGTGTTTGAGCGGAGCCGACATCTTTGGCTATTAACGGACGATTGGAAAGTGGTTCTTCCCGAAGAGGTCTTGCCGCTGTTCGAGCGTGTTTTTTCAAACGCTCATCTTGCTGTTTACGCCCAACCTCTTCCGAGCTTTGATGTGTGGACGGACCTTATGGATGGTCTCGCTCTCGCTTTGAAGGAAACGCACCGCCCAAAAGCGACGCGTTTTGTGGCGAGTGAATCCGCAATAGCCAAGTATCTGGGTCTGAAGCCACAGTGCGGGAACCTAGTTGGTTTGTGCTGGCGGGCTACACAGCGAGAAGCGAAGTCAGACTGGGAGAAATGGCGACTGCTTAGGCCAGGGGAAATAGCCAAGCTCGCGGCGATCCCGAACGTGACGTGGGTGAATTTGCAGTACGGCGAGAAACTCCCGGTTCCTTCCCTGAATCCCGCATTTGAAACGTGGGATGACACTGCAGGACTGATACACAATCTTGATGCGGTCGTATCTGTGGATACCGCCGTGGCGCACTTGGCGGCTGGTATGGGAAAAAGTACGTTCATCTTGCACGGCGTTGCGCCGACGAGTGTAGTGACCTACACCGATTTCACCGCAATGTATCCGGGCAATGTAAAGGAATTCAAACCGGATTACGGCGGATCGCACCCGTTGCGGGCGGAAGATAAGCTGATTCGTTTTGTGCAGGAAAGGCATCCGGCGATTTGGAGATTGGCAGGCAAGGTATGACGCGCATGCAATGTGGAACACCTCCGGGAATCATCCTGCAACGGGTGCTCGATGAGATGTACGACGGCAATCCCCTGATGATCGTCGAGACGGGCACGATACGGAATACCAATGTAGTTGCAGAGTTCAGCGACGGCTGGAGCACGCTGCACATCGCACGATGGGTGGCGGAACATTCGACGGAAGGTCCGACCGATTGCGAATTTCATTCCGTGGATTTGAACGCCAATGCTATCGAATTGGCGCATCAAATGCTGGAGCAGGAACACCTCGCCCGGTTCTGCACGTTTCACGTACAGGATTCGCTGAAATATTTGGGCAGCCTGACGTGGGTAGATTTTGTGCTGCTCGACAGTTGCGACGGGTTGCAGCACGGAGTGGATGAATTCCGTCTGGCAGCCAGCGCAGGCGCGAGCGTCATTGTGATGGATGATTATCAGACCAAGGCGGTCTGGGCCGTGAACGAAGCGCGAGAAACGGGATGGAAGTACGAACAGCGGGGCCGATACTCGGTTCTCAAGAGGAGCAGTTAGTGGATTTTTGGCTTTTCGTGGGCGTCGAAATCCTCTTCCGTAACCCGGCGCACATGCTCGACTAACACGGAAAGGTCTATGTACTCCATTTCCTTGAGAACCGCCAATTGAGTCCGCAGGACTCGTGCCCGCAAAAGAATGGTTCGGCGCTGGGTCTTGAGGCTGAATAGAGCTACAGAAAGTATGAAGCATCCGGCCACGGGACTTGCTACCGCCTGCCATTTGTGGAACCACAGATCGGCAAGAGAAGTGATGACCTGGAAGGCCAGCATTGCGCACGTAACATAAAACAGAAAACGCGCCGTCTTCCGGTCTTTCCGCAATTTTTGCATTTCCGCGAGGGTTCTGTTTCGAGCGTCACGCGTGTCGGCGATGCGAATGCGCGGCATGGGGTGGGAGTATATCACGAGATGACAAAAAGATGACATTTGCGGAATTCCAGGAAGCGGTATTGCTTGGCAAGAGCCGGTCGGATTGTTCCTCCGGCTGCATCGACCTGCTCGTCGAAACCGTAGCAAGGCACAAACAATCCCAAATTGCGGGCGACATCATGGAGTGCGGGTCGTACCGATGCGGGGCCACGATAGCGATGGCGGCTGCCGCCGAGTATTACGAGACGGGTAAGCGCGTATTTGCGTTCGATCTATGGAACGGGCTGCCCTATGGGCCGGGCGTGGGATTCGAAAATTTTGGTGACGTGGATTTTGCGGAAATTCTTGAAGCGACGGCACCGTTTACAAACATCGTGAAGGTGCAGGGCAAACACGAAGAAAGCGTACCGGACTTTGTGCGTAAATGGAGCACGGTTTTAGACCCCTCACATTTGCCTCTTGTGTCGCTGCTGTTCATGGATTCGGACTTTTACGATTCGCACGTCGTGTGCCTACGAAGTATCTGGCCGCTGATTACGGCTCGGGGCGGAGTGATTTTTCACGATTGGCATTTTCAAGGCGTGCAGCAAGCAATTACGGATGCCGTGAACATAAAGGAATACAACCGCTACGACCTGCCGCACAACATGGGGATGATCGTCAAGACCTAATGAACGGATTTCAAGCTCTTCCTGTAGATGCCGCATTACAGCGTACACCGGAACTCGAACAAATTGCCGCAACGCGACCGAACAGCCTAATCCTGCACGATCTGGGCGTCTGTTACTTCACGACCGGCTATCCCGAAAAAGCGCTCTGCGTATTAGAAACAGCATGGAAAAAAAATCGCAATCCAAGCATCGCGCTATCGATGGGGCTGGTGCTCAAGGAGCTGGGACGGCACGAAGAATCACTTGAAATGCTTGAATTGGCATATTGCTCCGCGCCCGAGGACGATTACATCCGGCTCGGATACAGCGAGGGATTGCTAAAGGCTGGATTTTGGAAACAGGCATGGCCCATTTATGACAACGCTAGACCCACACAGCAAGCTGCCGCCATCGACTTGCGGCTATCACTCGGAGTCCGCGAATGGAATGGTAGTCCGCTGGGAGCACATCAGAAGCTCCTCGTTATCAATGAGGGTGGAACCGGAGATCGCTTTTCTTACGCACGTTGGCTTCCCGAACTCACCAAGCTCGGGATCGATTGGGTTTTTTATCCTTACGAGGAACTGTTCTCATTCTATGAGCGGATTTTTCCCCGCGAGCGGCTGGTAAAAGACGGCGAGCAGATTGTTCCCGATCCCACACATTGGGTGACAACGTTTGCGCTGCCCGCAAAACTCGGGGCTACGCCCAACACGGTGCCGCCACCGCTGCCTTTTACCGCCCTGCCTGGCGCGATTGAAAAATTCAAGACGAACCGACCGGACAGTTTGCCGGTCGTGGGGATTTGCTACCAAGCGGCAGAACAGCACCAAGGCGGATTGAAAATCCGCTCCCTCACCGAAGGGCAAGCGATGCGGCTGGTGTGCATGACCGGAGATCGCATCCATTGGGTCAGTCTGCAGCATGGCAAAACGATGCCATACCCGGTGATGAATCTGCCCGCGATTGCCGAAGGAAAGGCCACGTGGGAAGACACGGCGGGCTTGATTCGCAACCTTGATGCTGTTGTAAGTGTGGACACATCGATCATGCATCTAGCAGGCGCGATGAGAAAGCCCCTGTACGTGCCGCTCTCGGGCAATTCATGTTGGAAATTTTTGAAGACCGGAACGAAATGTGTCTGGTATCCCACGGCGCGGTTGATTCGCAATCAAGGCCGGGGATTCGAGAATGCCGTGGATCAACTGATTGGGGCGATCCGCAATGGACCGACCCTACTGTAGCAGCAGATTTCGCACTTGTTATGGCCCCCATTGTTCCCAGTGCGGGAATTGCTACGCGCACTGCATTTGTCCCGGTGGAGAATCTTTCGCAAGTTTATTTGTGCCAGGAATTGAAAGCCCTGCCACACCCAGCAACACACCTCAGAAACAAAAAGGTAAAAAATCATGTACATAATTGCACAGGCTCCAGCGTCGGCGACGCTCACCATTGCCGCTGCGGGGAGCGCCACCATCAACGCTTTTAACGTCGTGGCGGGCGAACCTGGCGCGGGCACGCAGAACAACCTGAACGCTCCCGGCTCCAACCGACTGAACGGGCAGCCCTTCACGGTGCGCGCTGCGGGCTTTGCCACGCTGGCGGCGGGCACGGTGACTTCCGGCACTTCACCCCTCAACTTCGTGCTCTACGGTGCGAACACCACGAGCTTTGCTGCGGCCACGGGCAACGCCCTCTTCACGGTTGTAATGGCCGCGTTCACTTTTAGCTCGGCAGCGTCGAAGACGGTTCCGTTCGAAGTGGAAATCGAGTACTCGGGTGACTCGACGAGCGCCCTTGTCATCGGTGCGGGTCAGGGATTGACGCAAGACCCGAACGGCGTGAAGGTTGCGCAAGCCCGTGCGGCTGCCGCACAATCGCCCACGACTCTGAACTTTGCGAACGAGCCTCCGATCCAGTTCGCGGCTGCCATCGCCTTGGGGACTTCCTCGAACCTCCCGATTGTGACGGCCACGCTCTCGCAGTTCGTGATCGAAGCTTAATCCACAACTTTCGTGGAGTAGTGCGGTCTCTCCTCCTCTAACCGAGACCTCGCCGGGTATCCGCTACTTGGCGGGGTCTCCCCCTCTTTTTTATGGCAACAAAGGTCAGCATCAAGGTCAAGGGAACGCCGCAAGGCGTGAAGAAAGCGCTGAAGAAAATTGCTGCGGTCCCCGAGGCTCCCACGCGCCCATTGCGTGAAGCCGATTTCCGAGCGCGACAGCCTAAATGAGCTTGATGAACCGCTTCAAGCTGGCTGGCCAGCCGCTTGTAGACATCAATGTAGAAGCGCCCAAGCTGTACGAAAAGGCAAAAGCAGCCGTTGAAGAAACCAAGTCACTCGAACACTGGAAACTTTACGGTTACGACCAGTTTGAAAAGTGGAAGGACGATTACAAGCTCGGGCAGACGGACCTGTTTTGGTTGTCCACCGTGCCGCTCGACGAGCCACTGGCGCTGGTGGAGATGCATCGCCTGATTACCGGCGACTTCTTCATCAAGAAAAATCCCTACATCGAAGCCCGGACGTGGAAAGAAGCGGTTTCGAAGCAGTCCGCGATCAAGAACCGCATGCTGCTGTATCCACGCGGCACATTCAAGTCGAGCATCGACCGGATTGACGTGCTCCAGTGGATCATCTGCTTCCCGAACATCCGCATTCTCGTGATGACGGCGGAAGAGACGCTGGCGGAATCGTTCGTCAAGGACATCAAAAAGCATTTTCTTCTTTCGGAAAATACCAAGCTTACGCAGTTTCAGATGCTTTATTACCAGCACTGTATAAGCGCCAAGACGAAGGGCAAGGCCAACGAATTCACCACGAGCGCAAGGACACAAGATCAGCCGGAACCTACCGTCCTAGCCCTCTCCCTTGGGATGAGCACGGCAGGCAAGCACTTTGACGTGGGCAAATTCGACGATTGTGTCTCGGAAATCAACTCCGGGCCTCGGGCATCGCTCGACTCGCGCAAGATCGTAGCCGATGACCTGAAGCTGAAACGCTATTTGATCGATGGCTACGGCTATCGGGATTACGTCGGGACAATTTACGACCCCGACGATGCCTACGCCGCATTGCAGCGCACGATTCCCGACCTGCACGTGTACAAAAAGCCCGCCCTGTGGCTAAAGACAGGATCGAAGACCAAGCCCAAAGACCAGCTCGGCGAAAACGACTGGGAGTTGCTGTTTCCCGAGGACGCTGAAGGTGTTGAGCGGCTGACGTACAAATTCCTGAAATCCGAACAGGACATCGACGAATATCTTTTCAGTTGCCAGTATTTGCTGGAGCCGCTGGCATCGCGCACGGTGAAATTCACCGAAGCGCTGCTGAAATCGCACGTTACGCAAGCCGAAGGACTGCCGCAGCCGGGAACGTACCGGACCTTTTCGGCATGGGATTTAGCGTATTCCGTTGAAGCAGGCCGCGATTATTCCGTGGGATGCGTCGGGTGGTTCGTCATCACCGGACCACAAGCAGGTCGCATGTTTGTCGTAGACATCGTGCGAGGCCGCTTCAGCAAGTCGGAGCTGACATTCCAGATTGCGGAACAAGCTGGAAGATGGAAAGTCGAGCGGCTGGGCATCGAAAATTCACCCGGCGCTCAATTTCTTGATACCGATCTTCGCCAGCAATTGCTGAGAGCCGGGCACGCGAACTGTCCGATTGACTATTTCCCCATCGACAACCACAAGGGTGCAAAGAACGCCCGAGCGGAAATGCTTGAAACCCTTCTTGTAGCGAACCGATTGTGGTTCTCCTCCGATATCGGAATTTTGGAGGACGTAATCGGCGAATTCGTCGGTTTCAAGCCGGGAACAAAACGCAAAGACGATTGCGTAGATGCCACGGCGCATCTAGCCCGATACATGCCGGGACAGATCGAGATTCCGGCAACAGAAATCGAGAGACAAGAAGCGGCCTACGACATTCTGCGGCAGAAGGATTTGCACGAACGATTGTATCCGGGATGGCAGCCGCCTCCGCCGCCAGAAGCGCCGCCGATGCCGCTCGAATGGGACGGAGCGCCCGTCAATTGCGCGGGATGTGCGTTGCCCGCCAATTTTTGTATTTGTAGATAAGAGGTTCCATCCTTACTTTTGTTCCACTCTTTTGGGTTTGCACTAAGTGCGGAAAAGAAAAATATATCCGGGAATTCCGCAGAGCGCCGAAAAGAGCTACCGGACACTGCCAACCTTGTCGAAAATGCGATAACAAAGATGACCGGCGACATCATCTCAGGACAACTTTTGGAATAACTGAAGAAGATTATGAGGCAAGGGCAGCGAAACAAAATCATCTGTGCGCCATCTGCTTTAGACCACAACATGGCGGGCGCAAGCTCGCAATAGACCACAACCACGAGACTGGACGGTTAAGAGATTTGCTGTGTCATTCCTGTAATACAGCCATTGGATTGCTGGATGAAGATATTTTGCGACTACAAGCTGTCATTGAGTATCTGAAAACACATCGGAATAACGTTTAATGGCCCACATTGAACCGGACCTGGCAAATCCACAAGCCCCGGTCCAGATGGCGGACGTTCACAGTCCGTCTGACATAGAAGATTCGGCAGCATTACAAATCTGCGTGCAGGATGCGCAGCGAGCGGAAGCCTGGCTGCAAACCAATTACTGGTCGCTGCGCTGGCGCGAGGCGGACGCCCTCTACCAAAGCCCTCCCGGAATAATGATGTGGGAAGGCACGACGGTTCCGCGAAGCAACGTGAACCGCTTCACCGTGGCCGAAACGGTGAATTCGATCCACGCGCAGATTATGAACGGGCTTTTTTACGAACAGCCCGCCTTCGTGCTGCGTCCCCGGCCCAACCTAAGCGAGAGCACTACACGGGCGATTACTTCGCTACTGGCGGTACAGCTCGACGAGATCAATCTGCGCCAAGAAGTGGACTGGGGACTGTTTTCGGCGCTGAACTTTGGCACGGGCATCTGGAAGTGGGGCTTCCGCAATTACAAGAAAAAAATTACGAAATACATTCGTGCGGGCAGCCCGGTAACGATGCCGCACGCAATTCCCGGCCAGCCTGACGTGGAGATCGAGACCGATGAATCCACGCAATACACGAAGGACGCGAAGGAAGAGGACGTTCACGAGCCGACCCTAGAAAGCAAAGACATTCGTTATGTCTTGGTTGACCCCGGTTGCCGCGTTCCCGATATCCGCAAGGCCAAGTTTGTGGTTGACCGGATGTATCTGACGTACAGAGACCTTATCAAGCTCAAGGATGAGACCTATTACGACGAAAAAGCCGAGGGCGGAAAAGGAGCGCTGAAGAAGCGCTACAACTTGCCGGAAGAAGCAGTCATTCGAAGCTGGTTCGAGCCACCCGTAGAGCAGCCACAACATCCAGGCAGCGAGGCCACGGCGGTCCAAGGCACAACGTTCGTGCATCACGCCGAGGCGCGTTTCAAGAAGACGACCGCCGATCCGCTTGATGAACCGCTCGAAGTCTTGGAACGGTGGGACAACAGCAAAGTCATCACCGTGCTCAACCGCGTGAAGTGCATCCGCAATGAAGCAAACGAATTCAGCGAGATTCCCTTCCTGTCGGTGAACTGGTGGAACATCCCCGATGGATTTTGGGGGCTGGGCTTGGGCCGCGTGATTGGCGTTGAACAGCGCGTGCAATCCGGCCTTATCAACGCGTGTCTCGACCTAGCATCGCTCATCGTAAATCCCATGTTCGTCCGCGCACGTGGTGCGAACATCCAGACGCAGCAAATCCGGCAGCGTGTAGGCGGCATTATCGACGCCGACGTTGGCACCGGGCCGAACATGCCGAAGTCGGCGAAAGAAGCGCTGACACTGCTCGAACAGCCCATGATTCCCGCCGAGATCGTACAGCAGATTGCCCTCTCGCAATCGCGTGTGGAACGGACCTCGGGCGCAAGCGACCAATTGACGATGGGCGCGACCACTGGAAAACAGGGTATGGCGCGCACAGGCACGGGCGCTGCGGGAATGATCCAGGCGACGATGAACCGCATCGGGGGATTCGCGGAAGCTTTCGTTGCACAAGTCTATCAGCCCCTCCTTTACCGACTGCACCAATTGAACAAAGACAAGACGCCGATGCCGTACATTCGCAGCGTATTGGGCGACAAGATCGGGCCGGAATTCAAATTCGACACGGACGACTTTATGAACGCGCCCGCCGAATTCGAAGTTCTGTCGGGATCGCACCTCGCGGCAAAAAGCCAGATGGCGCAAAGCCTGTTTATGATGATCCAGCTTTTTGAAAACCAGCCGCTCATGGACCAGCTCAACAAGATTTCCGGGAAGAAAGTCAACATCGAAGAACTCTTCCACATGGTCCACGACATCAGCGGATGGAAGAACTACTACGACATCATTCAAGACATGACGCCCGAGGAAAAGCAGGCGCTACAAATGCAATCCGCCGCTGCGCAACAGCAGGCCAAGGTTCAGGGCCAGATGCAAGTGCAAGGCCAAAAGTTCGGGCAGGACCAGCAAATCATCGACCAGGAAAACGAAGCGCGCATGGCACGGGATATTTTCCGCGAGATCGCCAAGAAATCCGCCGAGCCGGAAATGCTGCTGGGGGCGGAAGCGCCGCAGCAAGGTCTTGGATCAAACGAGGTGGGGTAATTGAATAGCCGCGTGACGCAACTATCGGTGATGCAGAAGACGGACCTCTTCGCTTTTTCGCATACGGAAACGGCGAAATCATTGTGGGAGCTAATGGAAAACGTGGTCGTCGAGGCCCGCGATGAAGCGATGGCCATCGATCCCGCCGAAGAAAAAATTCAGAAAGCGCGGATGGACACGGCCCACGCGATGGCAAAATTTTATACGCGGATTCGCAAGGAAATTGAATCGCTGGCCAGCGAGCAAATGGGCGAGATCGAGCGTTTGGCTAATGAAGAAATTTTGAAGGACCGGGAACTCATCGAAGCTATCGTCTTAGACCAAGCCGTGAATCCGATGGCCGTCAGGCGTCTGTAACATTAAAAGCGCCGGGAGGCGCGTCTTCAACACTTTTGGCAACATGACGCAATACGGTCGCCAGCTTATGCTGAATTACGCCCCCCGATTGTATTGCCATCTCCCATTCAATTATGTTGTGTGTCACTTGCTTGCCCGAGATTCCGTGGCCACGCTCTCCGTCGATCACGACGACGATAACTGCCCGTGCATTCACTTTGCGGAGGCAGTATTCGGCAAGGTCGTCATATTTACCGGGACCAAGGGCCATAGGGGCACCTCACTAGCGTAAATCTAGCACCAACCACTTGTAACCGCACAGCAGAAAAAACTTGCATTCACTTTACGGCTATTAAGCCGCCAAGGAGAAGTATGTCTACGACCGCCGCAGAATCGAAGAAGAAGTACGTCCGGGAATACCAGCCGAAGGATGAATTCGGAAATGCAGTCGGAACGTTGCAGCGATTTGAAGCCGACACTTTGGAGGAGCTGGCCGACAAGCTGGCTGCCGCCCATGAGAACGCCAGTCTGGATGTGTACAAGCATCGCAAGGCGCTGAAGCTTGGCACGCTCCTGGAACCCGACCCGGAAGACCCCATTCCGAATTTCGAAGAGCAGGCGCTTTCCGCCGACGACCGCATTGCCATCGCCAATGCTTTGTCGGATGCGAACAGTTCGCCGGATGCCGTTAAGAAATTGCTGCAGAGTTTCGGCATTCCCGTGGATGCGATTCGACGGATGCTCAATGACAACGAAGTGCAGAAAAGAATTCGCCGGGGACAAGACGAAACGCAGCGTTT
>WNGR01006788.1_pt1 | contig 12187 bp, 4 predicted proteins | sample 5407581 | NCBI WGS metagenome assembly WNGR01 (sample SAMN13153383, study PRJNA577476) | soil metagenome | isolation source: 80 cm soil or saprolite under Garry oak tree replicate 2 | place: USA:California | collected 2016-06-15
GAGCTCGGGCGGCAATTCGCCGGCGCGCGCGAGCAAGGCTTCCTGCATCCGCTGCGCCGCTTTGCCGGTGGGCGCCGCAAGTGCGATTCGCAGATCGGCGCGCGCATCCAGCAAGCAGGCAAGCACGCCGACCACGGTCGTAGTCTTGCCCGTGCCCGGTCCACCGCTGACGATGGTGAGCCATCCTGACAGTGCCATGACGGCCGCGACACGCTGCCAGTCGACCTCGTCGTCCTTCGGCGGGCCGAAGTAACGCAGCAGACGGTCGTGCAGTGTTTTGGCGTTGGCGTCTACGCCAGCACTTGCCGCTGCACTACCACCGCCCGCAACACCATCACGATCCTGAGCGTGAGCATCCACCACCTGCTCCGCCCCCCCACCCGCATGCGCCACCAGCGAGCGCGCAAGCCGCCGCTCATAGTCGTAGTAGCGAGCCAGATACAACCGCCCTTGCCCATCGATCACCAACGGACGCAACGCCGCCGCGCTTTGCGAACCGTCGCTGGCCATGCCGCTTGCAAACAGCGCCGCGCGCACGTCAGCGCTCGATGCCTCGAAGCGTCGCGCCAGCACCGCGAGCGGCACGCACACGTGCCCCTCGGCCGTCGCGCGGCTCGCCGCGAACGCGCCCCGCGCCGCCCACTTCACCGCCTCGGCCGACGCGCCGCCGCGCCGCGCCAACGTGCCGATGCGGCGCGCGAAACCCTCGGCGAGCGCGATGCTGAAATCGGCCGGCGCAGGCAAATTCACGCCGATGTCGATGTCATCGAGCTCCGGCGGCGCCGAACTATTGCGCTCTAACGTGCTCATGCGACACCTCCGATCATTGCCGCGTCGAGCAGCGCGACCAGTTCGAATGCGGGCCGCCGCCTATGCACGCCCGCCGGGCCGCCGGCGTCGCGCCAGTGCGGACGCACGCCGCGCACGAACAGATACAGATAGCCGCCAATGTGCGTGTCGTATGAATAATCGCGCAGCCGCGTTTTCAGATAACGATGCAGCGCCACCGTATAGAGCAGCGCTTGCAGGTGATACGCGTGGCTCGCCATGGCCGCTTCGAGCGGCGCGGCGGCGTAGTCGGCGGCGGTGTCGCCCAGATGGTTCGACTTCCAGTCGACGATCCAGAAACGTCCGTCGTGCTCGACGATCATGTCGATGAATCCTTTGACGAAACCGCGCAACACGCCGGGTTCCAGCGCGACGTCAGGATAGCCGTGTTCGATCAGCAACTCGCGCAATGCCGGGAAATCGAGCGACGGCGCCGCGAACAGAAACTCCAGTTCATTGAGCCGGCGGCGCGGATCCAGTCTGGAGAGCACCATGCCGGGCACGAGCTCGGTGGTCACGACGTCCGCGATCAGGTTATGCATCATCGCGGGCAAACGTGCCGCGAGTTCGGGCACAGCCGGCGCCGGGCGCTCGCGCAACGCGCCGCGAATCGCGTCTTGCCAGGTTGGCGGATCGGTGAAATCCGCGAGTTCGAACATGCGATGCAGACAGTCGCCCGCCGCCGCGCCGCGCGGAAACGCGAGAACGTCGTCCTCGGCGTAGGGCGGCGCCTGCGGCGCGGGCAACGGCACCGGCACGAGCGCATCGGCGATCTCATCGTGATCGGGCCGCACTTCTTCCGCCGGCGCATGCGCTTCCTCGGCTTTGCTGCCGGCGGCGATCAGGCCGCTGAAACTCGCCATGCGCCACTGATCGCGCAAGGGCCGGCGATTGGCGCGCGCCTGCATCCGCGCCCCGCTGTCCTGGGTGCTTTCCAACGGCACGCGGCGCGCCACTTTCGGCAACGCTTGCAGCGTGATCGGGCCGCCCGCCAGCGCCTGCCAGCTTGCCGACAAAGCGGCTTCGTCGGGCGGATCGGTGAGCCAGTCGTCGAAGCTGTGGCCGCTGCCGCCCACCAGCCAGTTCAACACGCTGCGGCGCGACTCCCTGGTGGACCGCGACGACAGATACGTGCCGGCAACCAGATAGCAACGGTACACGGCGCGCGTCAACGCCACGTAGACGAGCCGCGCCCGCTCCGCCGCCTGTTCACGCACCGCGTAACGCGACGCACGCTCGGCCTCCTCGTCGTCGCACCCGTAGTGCAGCACCGCGCCGCCCGTTTCGTCGTGATATTCGCGCGCATCGGGCAAACCGGAAGACGGCGGCTCGCGCAGCGCGCCGTCGTTCAGGAACGGACAGAACACCACCGCATATTCCAGCCCCTTCGATTTGTGGACGGTGACGATCTGCACGAGGTTACGATCCGACTCGAGCCGCAACTGCGCGTCCTCGCCGCCGCCTTGCGTGCGTTGCGCGGCGAGCCAGCGCAAGGTCGGCGCGATACCGGGTTGCGTGGCGGCGCGCGCCTGCACGAGTTCGGCCAGGTGATTCACGTTCGTCAGACGGCGCTCGCCGTCGGCTCCGGCGACCAGCCGTTGCGCGACCCGCAGTTCGCGCATCAGCGTGCGCCACATCACCGCGAAGCCGCGCTCGTGCCACAGCGTCCGGTAGCGTGAAAAACGCTCGACCCAGCCCATCGCGTCCGCGGCATGCGCGGGGTCGTCGGCAGGCGCGGGCGCGTCGGCGGTCTGCTCGAGACGCCACAGCGCAGCGGCGTCGAGGCCGAGCCAGTCGGTCGCCAGCGCGGCGCGCAGGCGGCGCAGATCGCCCGGCGTGTCGACCGCGGCCAGCACGCGCTCGATCTGCTCCGCGTCGAGCGTCGCGAACACCGAGGCCTGCGCCAGTTCCACGCTGCCGACGCCCCACGCCGCCAGCACGCGTTTGATCAGACTGCCCTGCTTATGCGTTTGCACCAGCACCGCGATGTTGCCGGGAGCAAGCGGCAGGTCGCCGATCGTCACGGCGCCTTCGCGCGCGCCGCGCAACAGCCGCACGATCTCGGCCGCGCACGCTTCGCTCGCTTCACGCTGAGCCTCGCGTTTGGTCAACGCCGCGTCGCCTTGCGGCAGGCTCCAGATGCGGAAGTCGCCGGCGCTAGAGTCCGGATCGGAGAAAGGCGGCCTGCGCCGCTCGCCCGCGCGCACCGGCTGATAGTCGAGACCCTCGAGTACGAACGCCCGCGGATTGGCTTCGAAGAACCGGTTGCAAGCCTCGACGATCGGCGCGGTCGAGCGCTGATTGACCGCGAGCGTATAGCACGCTGAAGCCGCCGCGCGAGCCGCCAGATAAGTGTGCAGATCAGCCGCTCGAAAACTGTAGATCGCCTGCTTCGGATCGCCGACGAGAAACAGCGGTCCGGCCGGCGCGAAGATACGGCTGAAAATCGCGAACTGCAACGGATCGGTATCCTGAAACTCGTCGATCAGCGCGGCCGGATAACGCGTGCGCAATGCATCGGCAAGCCACGGGTGGGCGGCAAGCGCGCGATACAAATTGGATAGCAGATCGTCGAACGAGACCACGCGGCGCGTGCGCTTGCGCGCCACGAGTTCGGCGGGCGCGTAATCGAGCCAGGTCTGAACGAGCGAGAGCCAGCGCGCGCGTTGCGCGGCTTCGGCCGCGACCACGGCTGCCGCCAATGCTTCAGCGTGTTCGAAGAACGCGTGCTCGGGTGGTTCGAACTTGACCTTGGTGGCCTTCTTCAATGCCGACGCCGTCAGCTTCAACGCGGCCCGCGGCGGCGGCGCATGACAATCGCCCTGCGCGAAGTACTCGGTCCACGCGGCGATCGCCGCGCTCACGTGATCCGGCTTGTGCGTGGTCTTGCTCAGACGGTCTTGCGCCTGCGCCAGCAGACCGACGATCGACTCGCGCTCCGCGCGCCACACTTCGCACGCGGCATCGAAACCGGCTTGCGGATCGGCGCCGCTTCCGCTCGCATCGGTCTTGCCCCAGCGCAACTGCGCCAACGGCTTTTTCAGACGACGCGCAAGCTGCTCATCGAGTGAAGCGGGACCCGCGCGTTTTGCCACCAGCCAGGCGGCGAACGCGGGATGCGCATGGGCCACCGGCTCCACCTGCTCGCGCCAGAAATCAGCCGCCATTTCGAAGCGCAACGCAGCGTCGTCGGCTTCCATTTCGAAGGCGAACGGCATGGCGGCGGCGAACGGCGCCTCCTGCAACGCGCGCTGACAGAATGCGTGGATCGTGTGAATCGCGGCCTGGTCGAACGTACGCAATGCGCGGCGCACCACCTTCAACGCGGCGTCACGCTCAATGCCCCGCTCGGGCGCCAGCGTCGTTTCAAAGAGACGCTGGATGAACGGATCGCCGCCGTCGTCGTCCATTTCAATTGCGCGATGCAGTTCCGCGAGACGGCCGCGAATGCGCTCGTGCAGTTCCGCGGTGGCCGCCTTCGTGAACGTGACGACGAGAATCTGATCCGCGTTCAGGTTCTTTTCGAGCAGCAGCCGCACGTACAACGCGCAAATGTTCCAGGTCTTGCCGGTTCCCGCCGACGCCTCGATCTGGTTGACGCCGCCGAGCGAACAGGCGAAGACGTCGAGCTCCCTGGCGACCGGCGCGTGATTCTGCACGGCACCGCTCATGATGCGCTCCGCAGATGTTGCACGAGCGGCTTGAAAACGATCGACGCGAGACTGCCGAACGGTTCGTCGAGCGTGAGCGGCGTGCCGCGCAGCGCGATGCGCAATGCCGGGTCGTCGGACTCGCCGCGCACGCGGTCATTGATCCACACACCTTGTGCCGCCGAATCGCTTTCACTCACCTTGGCCCAGGCGCTCTTCGGGAAAAAGCGCAGCGGCAGCCTGCGCCCTGCCCTGAATAACGCGGCAAGCGGCGCCAGTTCATCGAGCGGCGCGGCGACCGGCGTGAGTTCGAAACTCTCGCCGCTGCCATGCCAGACGGTGCGGCGCGGGCCATTCGGCTGCGCGGCGCAATAGACCAGATGCGCGAGCCACGCGGACAGATAGTCGCGCGCGGTAGGTTTGGCGTAGCGAAAAATCACTTGTCCTGTTTCGGTCAGCAAATTCAAGGTGCCGTGCAATTGCAATGGTGTTTCGGCGGCTTGACGGAGCGCCGAGTCGTGACGGCCAAAGAGCGTACCTGTATCACCGCTATCGGGCCAGCGCGGCGCAATGTCGAGCACGAACGGCATGCGCTCGACGCCCGAAGCCACTTCGTGGCGCACGCTGTCGGCGAGCTGGCGCAGCGCGCCGAGCTCCCGCGAACGCCATACCGCGCCGGTCGCTCCGCCCGGCAACTCAGGACTGGCCGCAGCGACGCGGCGTACGCGTTCGAACAGGACGTCGTCTTCGGTATCGCGATCGAGCAATACGGGCAACAGACGCTCGGCCAATGCGTCGCGCCCCGCGTAATCGAGTTCGAACGGCTCGGTATCGAGCAATTCGCCCTGCGCATCCGACAACACGATACCCAGGCGGTCGCGCAACAACGCCCGCGCCGGATGCCGCCAGAAGCGCACGAATTCGTCGAAGGCAACCGGCGTGGCGTCTTCCGGCGGCAACGGTTGATCGAAGAATGGCGCGGCGGCCGGATGCCGCGGCGCGGCCAGCAACGTTGCCAGCTCCGCGCGATCGGCGTCGTAGGTGAACAGCTCACCGCGCGACGAGAAATAGTCCGACGCGAACGCCTGCAGCGGATGGTCGACGATGAACGCATGACGCGCGGCCTCGACTTCCGCTGGACTCGCCCCCTCGCCCGCCGACACTTGCGCGAGATGGTCGAGCAGTTCGTCGACCAGCGCGGCCGGCGGCAGCGGCGCGTTGTCGCGAATGCTGCGCCCCGTGTACGCGATGAACAACCGATCGCGCGCGGCCAGCAGCAGATCGAGGAACAGATTGCGCTCGTCGTCGCGGCGCTGCCGGTCGCCGGCTTTGCCGAACACGGCCATCAGGTCGAACTCGTCGGCGCGCGCGAGACTCGGCAGCACGCCGTCGTCCATGCCGAGCAGGCAGACGATCCGGTATGGCAAACCTCGCAAACTCGTCAGCGACGAAAACGTCACGCTGCCCCAGGGCACACCGCCACGTGCCGGGTCGTCGAGCGCTTCCGTGAGCGCGCCGCGCACCACCGCCGCCGGCAGCTTGACCTCCTGCGCGCCGGCTTGCATGGCATCGCCCATCTTGTCGATCGCGTCGCGCACTGCCGCCAGTGAATCCGCGAATTCCACGCCGCCGTCGAAACACTGCGCGAGTGTTTCGAGCAGCAGTTGCGTCCATTCGGCCGGCGTTTGTTCGACTGCGCAGCGCGAGGCGAAGGTGTCGATATCGTCGACGAAACGCGACAGGCGGCCGAGCAGTTCGGCATCCGACCCGTCGGCACCTTCCACCGGCAACCAGGCGTCGACCGGTTCGCCGCCGTCCGGCATCGCGTAACCCAGGTAGAGACGCGTGAGCGCGTCCGCGAACGTATGACGGGCGACGGGCACGTGTTCGCCGGTCGGTTCCACCGGCGCCAGCCCGCGCCGTGCGCCGGCCGCAGCCAGCCATTCCTGCGCGGCTTCGAGCGCGCTTGCAGCGATTGCGTAGCGCGCGGCAATCGCGTCCACGCGCAGCCACTCGATCAGATCAGGCGCGCCCACGCTGCACTCGGGCAGCGCCAGCCAGTCCAGCAACAGGCGCGCGACCGGATTGGCCTGCGACGGCGGCAAGCCTGTGATCCGATACGGAATGCGGCGCGTATCGCCTAGCGGCGCGGTGCCGAACACCGCGTCGATCAACGGACCGGCCGCCGCGAGATCGGACACGGCGACCAGCACGTCGGACGGCTGCAGATCGTCGTACTCGTCGAACCAGCCGAGCAGGCGGTCATGCAGCACTTCGAGCTGCCGCGACAGGCTGTGGCACACATGGACTTCGATGCCGCGCTCGATCGGCAACTCGTCGGTGTCCGTTTCCGCGCGCAGATCGAGGATGCCGTTCTGGACCGCTGCGAGCCAGCTCGGCTGCGGGTTCTCGGTGAAGTCGCCGGTCTCGCCGGACGCCGCGCTCTCGGTCAGCTCATGCAGCATATGCAGCTGCGCCTGAGTCTGGCGGCCCCACTCGGCCAGGAGCGGATGGCCGGCTTCCTGATAGTCACGCTGGCCGGCGGCATCGAGCGCTTCAATGCGTCCTTCGCTGACCACGTCGAACCAGAACTCGCGGCACGGGTTCATCACATACAGACGCACGTCGACCCAGCGCGAGAGCGCACGCAGCAATGCGACGTGCAACGGCGGCATGGTCGGCAGCGCGAACACGCTTACCGCTTCGGGCCAATCCGCTTTGGCGATCGCTTCGAGATCGAGCGTGCCGATTTCCTCGAGGAAACGATAAGCGGGCGGCAACGCGGCGGCTGGCGTTTGCGCATTGCCCGCGACCTCGGCAAGCACCGCGCGCCACAGTGCCGCTTGCCAGCGCTCGTCCTCGCGCGCCGCTTCGCTCGCGCCGACGAGACGCGGACCGTTGTCGTCCGCCACGCCGCTCGCGAATATCGAGCCGCCCTTCTGCCATTGCAGCAACCATTCCGGACGATAGGTCAGATAGTGGTCGAGCACGGTGGCCACACGCCGCGCCAGTTCGTAGCGCATCGACGCGTCCGCCGCATCGAGATAGGTACGCAGGCGCGGCGAAGCGTTCCATGGCAGCGCTTCATCCGCCTCGCCCAGCAGCCGGTAGCACCGCCACACGAGCCGGTCAGGTGCGAACGGCGAGTGCCTGGGCACTTCGATCACGCCACCGATCTGCGCCCACAGCCATTGCGCGAGATAACCAAAGTTGACATTCGCACAGATGCCCTGGCGCGCGGCGATGTCGAGCTCGAGCCGGCGCCGCACCGCCGCGCTTGGGACGATCACCGGCTGCGCGACCCACGGATCGGACGGCGCTTGTGCCAGGTCGTCGAGCAGCGCGCCGACAAGCGTTTCGTAGCGGTTCGAGTAGAAGAGTTGGAGCATGGATTCCAGGCCGGCGTGCGGCGCGAGCAAAACGCCCAGGCTGCGACAAACATTGAAGCGACAGCATAACAAACGCGCTCCCAAGGCAGAACCTGGCCGAATGGCCGAGGTCAGATCGGACGCAAAATCAGTTAGACTCGACGGCAGTTTGGGTCTGTCCCTTCAACGCCGTTTTCTCTGTGAATGGAATCCAGGCAGTCGATGCGCTATTCGGTTGAAATAAAAAAATTCCTCTACAGCCAGTACTTTTATGGCGGCCTGCGCATCGCAGTCGGTGTCTCTTTACCTGCGGTACTGTGCCTGATCGTGTTTCACAATCGCGACCTCGGCTTCACGATCGCGACCGGCGCGCTCGGCGCCTGCGTGGTCGATATGCCGGGCCCGCTCAAGTACAAGCACAACGAAATGCTGGCATGCACGGTGATCGGCTTTCTGTCCGCGCTCGCCACGGGCCTTGCCACGGTCAATTCGGTGGCGCTGTGGTGCACGGTCGTGCCGCTCACCTTCGTGCTCTCGCTGATCGTCGTGTACGGCAACCGCTGGCCGCAGATCAGCTTCGCCACGCTCTTCATGATGATCATGACGCTGGAGGAGCATTTCACGCCGACGCAGGCGCTCGTCAACGCGTCGTGGATCCTGGTGGGCGGTCTCTGGTACACGTATTGGTCGACCTTCGTGAGCCGCTGGATGATGCATCGCATCGAACAGCAGGCGCTCGCCGAAAGTGTGTTCGCGTGCGCCGACTATCTGCTCGCGCGCGCCGCGTTCTACGACCTGGATAACGATCTGGACGAGTGCTATCGCAATCTGGTCGACAAGCAGATCGCGGCGGTGGAACGTCAGGACGCCGCGCGCGACATGGTGCTGCGCAATCTGCCCAAGCTCAAGAGCGGCAAGCTCGAACCGCGCCGCGCCATGCTGTTCAATCTGTTCATCAACACGGTCGATCTGCACGAACTGTTTGTCGGCACGCATACGGATTACCCGTTGGTGCGCAATACGTTCGGCGGTTCGGATCTGCTGGTGTTCTACCGCGACCTGATTCGCAAGGCGGCCGCCGATCTCGAGGAGATCGGGCTCGCGGTGCTGCAAAACCAGGCGCCGCGTATCCGCGTGAATGTGAAGGCCGAATTGCGCGCCATCGAATTCGAGATCGAATTGATGCGCAAGCAGGACCTGCCGGCGAAAAATCCCGAGGCGTATTCGGCGGTGTCGTCCACGTTCCGGCGCATCTGGAGCGCCACGCGGCTGATCGACAAGATGCGCAAGAGCCTGTCGAGCGATCCCAGCGCGACTGAAACCGAATTGCGCCTTGACCAAGCGCTCAGCCGCTTCGTATCGAGCCGCCGCGTGCCGTTCGGGCAGATCTTCTCGAATCTGACGATGGCCTCGCCGAGCTTCCGTCATGCGCTGCGGGTGACGATCGCGGTCGCCGTGGGTTTCTGGCTCGGCCGCCTGCTGCCGCTCACCAACGCGTACTGGATCGTGATGACCACCGTCATCATCCTGAAGCCGGGCTATTCGCTGACCAAGCAGCGCAACGGGCAGCGGATCGTCGGTACGTTGATCGGCTGCGCGGCGAGCATCGCGCTGATGATCTTCGTCAAGGAACCGCACATCCTGCTGGTGGTGATGTTCGCGTCGATGGTGATGAGCTACAGCCTGCTGCTGTTCAACTACGCGGCAAGCGTGGTGTTCACCTCTTCCTACGTGCTTTTGATGTTCCATCTGCTCGCGCCGGGCAGCATGCGCATCATCGGCGAACGCGCGATCGATACGGTGGTGGGATGCGCGATCGCCATCGCGGCGAGCCATCTGTTCCCGTACTGGGAATACCGGCTGATGGGCAAGCTCGTCAACAACATGATCAACGCCACGCGGCAGTATCTGGAAGCGAGCTGGTGGTGGAGCGGCAAGCCGGCCGCCGCCGTGGTGGCCACCGTGACCGAGGCGGGTGCGCGCGCGCCGGCCGCGGCAATGGCGGATCCGGCGATCGACGTCGGCAGGCCGGCGCTAGCCGTTGCCAATGGTGGGGTAAATGTTGGAACAAGCGGTGGCGCAAGCAGCGGAACAAGCGGCGGACCAGGCACAGGAACAGGCGCCGGCACAAACACAAACGCGATTGCGCACGCCGGTGCGGCCACGGTTGGCAACGCGTCCGCCAAACCGGCGGCTTCGGGCACATCCCCTGCCGCCGCGGCCGCTGCAACAGCGCTCGATCGCGACTACCGCTACCGGCTCGCGCGCAAGAACGTCCACGTGGCCTTCGCCAATCTGGGCCAGGCGTTTCAGCGCATGATGCTCGAACCGAAGTCCGCGCAAAAGTTCGTGCCGGAGCTGAACGGTCTGCTGGTGCGCAGCCACGTGCTCGCCTCGCAGATCACCGTGGCCGCGCCGTTGCTGCGCACCTCCGCGCAGCAGAACGACGGTGTCTCGCTACAGCCGCTGCAACGCGCGCTGAGCGTGGTTCGCGACAATCTGACCGAAGCCGAGGCCGGCACGGCGCCGCCCGCTGATCAGGGCGAACAGATCAAACTGTTGAACCGGGAGCTCGACGCGATGGTGGTCGAGACGGAGAAGTTACCGGACTATTCGGCGGACGCCGTGCATGACATGAAATTGCTCGCGCATCAGTGCAAGCAGATGCTGGCGGCGTCGGCGCTGATCCGCAAGGACGCGAGCGTGATTCGCCTGCCGGAAGGGTGAAACGGCGACGCCAAGGAAAGGCTCGTCGCACGCGCGCCAACCCGTTAGAGCGCGCCGGTGTTTAGCGCCGTGGGAACTTAGCCGGCGAATCGGGCGTAACGGTAGAACCGCGCCGTCTTACTGCGCCTGAGCGCTCGCCGGCTTCGCGACGGTAGCCGCGGCGGCCGCCTCCGATGAAATCGGCAGCGTCGGCCCGTTCTGACTGTCGAAATCGCGCTTTTCCTTGATGGCGTTATAGAAAAGCGTGGCGATCACCAGCAGTACCGCGACCACGATGAAAACGGCAATGCCGAAGGTCGGGTTCTTTTTGCGCGGTGGTTTGTTCATGAGGCGGGCTCGGTTCGCGAGGCAGTCGCGGATAGGTCGGGAAAGGCGGCATTCTACGCCCACTGAGCTTGCACCCGGCTTGCAGTCAGCGAGGTTGGCGATTGCTGGCAGGGTGTCGTAAATGAGTGTCATAGGCGGCTGCCGCCCGCGAATCAGCTGCATTGCGATTGGCCCATGTGTGACAGCAAACCCCGCACCTGCCGGAACCTGGCCGCTCGTTCTTACGTCACTGCCGAAGGTCGCACCGGCAGCGCCGTCGAATACTTGATCTGCTGAGCCCCCTCAAAAAACCTATCTGCAACAATACGTTAAGCCAATCTCTTCAGCATTTGGCACCACAATGGCACCATTCGCGCAGAAAAAACGAAGGATAATTACGAGGAAATGTCGCAGAATAGTTGGCGTTTGAACGGTAGGACTACCATCTCGGCCAGCAAGGTGATCGCTACGACTGCGTCTAGCCCAAGGCTCACGCCACCTATCGTTATCGAGGATTCGGCGGTCTTGTTTTCCGCCTACGGATTCGGCTGGGGATATTGCTCGTTCGCACTTGACCCTGACGCGATTTGCGAAACGCTCGGTGCAGCAGACAAGACGCAAAAACAGCTGCTACTCGCCTTCGAGCTCAACAAGCGCCGCCTGGTGGAAATTGTCGAAAAAAAGGCCATCCCTGGAACAGGTCAACGAATAGCCCTGTCGGCGACCGATCTCCAGACATCAAAAGAAATGAAGACTCAGAGACGCCGATGATGAAGCAGCACCTCCGCTCCGCTCGATAAGGCCTTGAGCGATGAGCTACGCCATCGGCCACGCTCACTAATTTGCTTTCCGCCCGCTATCAAGACCCAATCCGGACACCGTAGCGAACAAAATTTCAATGGCTGCCTTAGCGGTACAGCGGACATCGTGGGTCTGCGACTCCGCAAGATTGGAAAAATGTCGCGCTAGCGTGGCTGGCACTCGGATAGCTCTAAAATTTGTTCTTTGACATCTCGGCTAATTCCTCGGAATACACCGAATCGTCGATTTGGGTAAAGTCAAATTTTTCGTAAAGCGGCGCCGTTAATGCCTTTACGATCTCTGGTAGGACGTCCCGAACCGCCCCGGGGAAACGGCCGGAAGTTCGCACAACATCTTGCTCCGACTTGCCTGAGCCTATCCAACGGCGGTGATTGTGAACGAACAATTGACGCCCCGTTAGACCGGTCCACTCGCATTTGACGAGGACTTCGAAACCCTCTTCGTACATGACCGTGCCCAGTTCGCCAACTCTCAATAGGAATTCGC
>WNGR01006789.1_pt1 | contig 12187 bp, 9 predicted proteins | sample 5407581 | NCBI WGS metagenome assembly WNGR01 (sample SAMN13153383, study PRJNA577476) | soil metagenome | isolation source: 80 cm soil or saprolite under Garry oak tree replicate 2 | place: USA:California | collected 2016-06-15
GCCAGGAGGCGTCTGGGGACCACCACCACTACCCATGCTGCAAGCCCCTCAAGGGAAATTAGTGGGAGAACCCCCTACAATCTATGACAGCGACAGGAAGAAGACGACCCTGTTCATCAACGAATGGGAACTGTACTGGGTGGTCAACAATGACAACGCCCTCATGATCAACCCATACCGACGAGCTATGTTCTTCCTCACTTATATAAAGGGAACTCGAGTTAACGAATGGGTGATGGCAGTCAATCGATGGTTGGCTCGACAGATACAAGGGGGGATCAATAATGCGGACGAACGACTCTGGAATGAAGTAGCCGCCTCTTTCACACGACGTTTCGTGGACAGCCTAGCCAAGGAAAATGCGCAGTCGATACTCCGAGCGGGAGTTAAGATGAAAGGAGAAGATATCGATGCCTATATCGTTGAAATCGAGGAACTTATTCGATTAGCTGAGTACCGATTTGATGTACCACAGACTATCGAAGCATTCACCGACGGGTTACCCACGGGGTTGTACCAAAAGATCCTAAAGCTTGATAGACCAGCCACCTACGAACAGTGGAAGCAAGCGGCTATCAACCATCAACAGGACTATATCCATATGAAGGCACGATTGAAGGCACACCGCGGCAGCGTAACCACTTCCCATCCAAGAGGGTGGATACCTCGACAAATGTTGACCAACCCGAACACAATGGATACATCAGCAGGACGAACAAGAGGACGCGTCGCCGGGAGCGAAGAGATGAACCCTGCAACCATGCCACGAGGAGGGTATACTCCACGGGGAGGATACATGCAACGGGGACGAGGAGGAGGAAGGATGAGAGATCTCCGCGAAGTTGAGTGTTACACATGTCATAAAAGAGGACATTTCAGTCGCAATTGTCCCCAGCATACATGGAACAAACCTAACGAATCGCACAATTGGACCCCACGCCCTAGTCAAGGACGCGAGGCAATAGTAGACGACCGGAGTGTATGCGACGAAGAACAACCCTCGATCACGCGATCAAGCACTCAAACCCCACAACAACAAGCCGATTCATGGCTCCGAGGGGTAGCAACGGCAGGAGAAGATGTGCAAGAACTAGTAATGAGAGACCTTGTAGGGAGAGAGGGTTTTCAACACGCCTGAACCCATTGGCCTGGGTGAGGGCAGTTCATAAGTTCAATTCTGTAATAGTGACTACGCGATTTCGATCCATGCATATCCCCGTCTCTATCAGAACTAGCAATGCAATGGCTGACATCAAAGCACTCATAGACTCTGGAGCAACCGACTGCTTCATGAGTGAGAACTTCATACGACGTATGAAATTAGGGAAGCGACCCCTGCAAAGACCGCAAAAAATATGGAACATCAATAATATGGCAAATCAAGCCGGAGAAATCACGCACTACATTACCCTCGACATACAAACCGGGGGAACTCGAAAAACAATACAATTCCTTGTCACGAATATCGGGAACGAGGACATCATACTAGGGTATCCATGGATGGCCGCCTTTGAACCTCAGTTTACATGGAAAAACGGGGTCATCAATGAAAAAGAATTACCCATTATCCTCCAGTCCATGAACCCCTTTATTCCTGGAAAAGACCCAATGATCGCACAAGTCAAAGGAATGGAAGACAATAGTTGACTAGCAGCCACAACCTCCACCGAACTCGCAATCCAAGCACAACAATACACAAAAAAGGTGGAAGTCCCGGCAGAATACCAACAATTCGCCAAGGTATTCAGCAAACAGGAATCAGAGCGGTTCCCGCCAAAACGAGCCTGGGACCACGCAATCGAGTTCAAGAAGGACGTACCCAAAGCAGTAGATTGCAAAATCTACCCGATGAACCAGATAGAGGACGAAGCAGTTCAAAAGTTCCTCCACAACGAACTGGAGAAAGGCTACATCTGTGAGTCGAAATCTCCATACGCATCATCATTTTTCTTCGTTCGCAAAAAGGATGGCAAGTTGCGACCAGTACAAGATTATCACAAGATCAACGCCCTTACCATCCGAAATCAATATCCTCTTCCCTTGATCGTGGATCTCATCTGTGATCTCAGTAACGCACATATCTACACAAAACTTGATGTTCGCTGGGGGTATAACAACGTACGCATCCGCGAAGGGGACGAGAAGAAAGCAGCATTCAAAACCAGATATGGACTTTTCGAACCCACCGTTATGTATTTCGGACTCACCAATTCGCCAGTGACCTTCCAAACCATGATGAACTACATTTATCGTGACGTCATTCTCAAACACGAACCCCTTGGCACAACTATCCGAATCTACATGGACGACATTGGGATCGCTACCTGCACCAACATGGATGATCATCGACGTGCAGTTCACGACGTCCTCAAAATTGCCCAACTTCATGACCTCTACTTCAAACTGGAAAAATGCCTTTTCCATTCGTCCTCCATGGATTACCTGGGGGTAATCCTTGAAAAGGGGGTGACACGTATGGACCCCGCAAAAATCGCAGGCGTCAACACGTGGCCAGTACCAAAAAACGCCATGGAAGTACGAAAAGTTCTTGGATTTTTCAACTTTTATCACCCCTTTATCCAGGATTTCGCATTTATCGCACGACCACTGCACAAGCTTACATGAAAGGACCAAGAATGGCAATGGGGAACGGAAGAACAAAAAGCTTTCGATGCGTTAAAGAAACACATCACTACCAAACCTGTATTGGCGCACGCCAAACTGGACGATCAGTTCGAACTGGAAGTAGACACCTCAGGATACGCGGTAGGAGCGGTACTTCTACAACGAAAAGAGGACGGTAAAAAGCACCCCATAGGTTACTACTCGGCAACGCTCAACAAAGCACAATGAAACTACGACATCTACGACCTCGAACTCCTGGCCATCGTAATGGCACTCAAGAACTGGAGACCACTACTGGCGGGATCACCTCATAAAATCATCATCTATTCCGACCACCTCAACCTACAATATTGGCGACTACCACAAAGGATATCGAGGAGAGTGGCACGAGAAGTACTGGAATTATCGGAATATGACTTCAAGATACGTCACCTCCCTGGTAGATTGAATGGAAGAGCTGATGCACTGTCAAGACGCCCAGGATACAACCAAGGTGAAGACGACAATAAAGACGTGGTCATACTACCAGATCGTGTCTTCGTAAGGGCAGGAGCAATGCAACGCGCTCCTCCTATGCAAAGAATTATAACTCAGGAAGAAATGGAAGCAACGGACCCGATATATGCCCAGGACGAGGAGTTACTCAAGCTGTGGATCAACGCTCATCGCCTAAAGAAGGTCAAAGGGGCATGGTATAAGGAAGGATGCCGCGTAGTAACAGGAAGGGCGGAGCACAAATGGACCTTCATACAAGCCCACCATGATGCGCCAGTATATGGACACCCCGGGATTAACAAAACGCACCAACTGGTGAGCCGCAGGTACTGGTGGCTGAACATGCAACAAGATGTGAAGGAGTACGTACGAGGGTGTGTGGAATGCCAAAGGAACAAAATTAATACGCGACCCACCAAGGCCCCATTATCGCCCATATTTCCTACACATGAAGCTATGCCATTCGAAACTGTGGCCCTAGACTTCATCACTAAGCTGCCAGTTTCACAGGGGTACGACTCGATACTCACTGTAACCGATCACGACTGTACCAAGGTGGCGGTGTTCATCCCCTGCAAAGAGAGCATAACCGCTGAAGAAACCACAGGATTGATAATCCAACACATATTCCCACAGTTTGGACTCCCACTAAAGTTCATCAGTGACAGAGACCCAAGGTTCGCTTCAAGATTCATGAGGGGAATATGCAAAGGAACAGGGACGACACAAAACATTTCAACAGCATACCACCCCCGAACAGATGGGCAATCAGAATGCACGAATCAATGGCTGGAACAATATCTACGATTTTGGGTTAATGAGCACCAAGATAACTGGCATGCTTATCTGCCACTGGCAGAATTCACGCATAACAACTGGCCAAACGAAACCACCGGAGAGTCCCCTTTCTTTGTGCTATACGGGTTTAATCCACGAGCTGATTGGACGGATAAACCATCACCGATACCACAGGTGGCGCTAAGACTAGACCAGTTCAGAGAAGCCAGACAACGCGCCCAGGAACTGATGGTCAAGGCACAAAAGTCATGGGTCAAACACAAAGATACGCCCAAATATCAAGAAGGAGACCTTGTGTGGCTAGAAGGACGCCACCTACGCACCAATCAACCAACCGCCAAACTTGTGCCCAAGAGACATGGCCCCTTTCAAATTGTCCAGGTGATGTCCCCTGTCAATTACCGATTAAAACTTCCCATGCAGTGGAGCATTCATGACGTGTTTCATATCGATCTTCTCACGCCCTACCGAGAGACTGATATCCACGGATCAAACTATTCGAGACCAACTCCAGACCTCATCAATAATGAGGAAGAATATGAGGTCGAGAAGATTCTAGACACTCGGCAATTCGGCAGAGGACGTAAAAGACAATATCTTATCAAATGGAAGGGCTATCCGGACTCAGACAACGAGTGGGTCGATCACAAGGACATACACACCCCTGAGGCAATAAGGGAGTTCAAAAATTCGAGAACCGCTCCAAATGAACATATAAGGAGGGGAACAATGGGCAAGTGTCCTGTCATCCCTCTCACAACTCCCACAACGACTACTCATTCATTTCCCATGTCCAATGCTACCAACAACTACTACCTCAGGTCACCGGAGTGGATCTTCGGGGCCAAGCTCGATACCCAACTCATCACCTACAACAAGGCACGAGAACTCTGTGCCAAGAAGTACATATGACCCCACATCACCGAAGAAAACGAACTCGCCGCTCCCCTCACAGAGGAAGAGCTGGCTTGAGTATGAGAGGTCTTCCCAGACCTCCAGACAATGCAAGTGTCCCCACGTCCACTATCACCCATACTGCGAGAGATGTCAGACCCTAGTGGGATGGGAGCCACACCAACTCACCAAGCCGACACCCAAGCGCTTGATAATGAGCTTTGGGAAGCTGAAGGAGTATTGCGAATCCCTCCCCGCGTGGAAGGAGTTGCAACTGCAAGCGCTGAAGAAGATCAGCTTACAGTGGAGGGAGGAGCAGTTCGCGCAGGCCATATACAAGAGAAGCACCGCGAAGGTAGCCCGGGAAGCACTGCACCGCCAAGTACGCCGGCAACGAGAGGACCCTGGAGCCGCACTACCAGCGTCAGGGACTGGTACCCAGATGAGCATCCTTTCGTAAAGAATACTCGCGACTCTGACAATCCGGCTGAGACCCCATACGCCCTTACAACCAGTGGGTATCCACTGTACAAGAGGGCGTACATGCCTGCAGCACTGCAAAGGCAAGACCCTATTGGGTTCAATCCCAATCAGGGGAACCACTACATCGACTACCCTATCCGTCTACCCCACGAGCCAGCCGCGCAACAAGCCCACTACACGCAGGCCATCATGGCCCCCAACCCATTGGTGATAGCACTCCGCAACGATTCTGACAAGGTGTTCAGTAAGCCCTTGTATGCTTCACCAGTGTATGCATTCGACGGCAAACCTACCTACGCAACCGGGGAGCTCGACTACCTCAAAGCGGACGCGCAAGGGCGGGAGTTTACAGACCGACTGATCGACTGAGAGGGCGATTTGTCACTCAAGGCAGAAGTCCACCGATTCTGCATGGTAACAAACGAACTGGAGAGGATGGAGACTGTATTGGTGGAGAACGAGGAGGCATGGGGACAGTTGGCCGCAGCTAAGTTGGGAATCATTCGACGGTTGGAGATGGCTGACGCAAATGAGAGGATCAACGCGAACAACCAAGGGTTCGTGGATGATGTACTTCACGTCAACAAGGAGATCTTGCGTGGGCGCAAAGGCTGAAAAGGGGGTGATGTTACGTATCAGCGCAAAGACACTTACTCATAGGTTGTGACTACACGAGTAAGTGGTAATTAGTCATGGACTTATGCATCAGTCAGCCAGAGTATCACATGTATGATAGTATGACTCGATCCTAGGATAGCGGTATCTGGTTTCAGGTTCAAGAGGCGCTTTAAAGCCCTCTCTGTGTAGTACATAAGATGTAGTTGTTGAAGACCAAGACTCTAGCTTGGTCTTCTTGAATCGCCACTCATCTTCTATCTCTTGCAAGACATAAGGGCTCTACCTCCCTTTCTCTACTTGTGACTCTTCGATAGTCAAAGCACCTCACGTCCAAGTGCCTTCGGAGCTTGTGACTCATCATAGCACGTGACCAGACGAGGATCCGTGTCTATCACTGCTAAGTCGTGTTGCGTCCCACGTACCGAGCCTAAGTCAAGGCTAACGTTCAGTGGCAACGTAACACTTGACTTCCTCCTCTCGATGATAGTTGATGGGCTCTTCTATCATCTCGATTCGGGTTGCAGCGTTGGCGAGGCTTTCGAGCATGGTTACAAAACTTGTGTCGGGGGCTTCTCGTATCATGTCAGCAGATGGGATCATCACCAGAGGGGGTGTGGCGATGTGTACGGGGGATGAAGGGATAATGGTCGTAACTCGTGGTGAAGATATAGTGTCTCTTGTGGCCTCGGCAGCCAGGACAGTGTTGCAGTAAGCGCCACGCTCTCCTACTGATTCGTATTCATCAACTGAGAAGTTCATGATGTGGGGGTATGAGTATATGAGATTGGGGAATGGGGAGGATGTCCTTTTCTCTTGTCTGGGTCCTCTCTTTTATGTTGGTTTGGGCGCTCCTTCTTCGTTGGGATATTGGCAATAGAAGTTGGCGATAAGTTCTGGGGCGTGCTTCAGATGCTCCACGGGTTCCCAGGTGCTGTCACTTGTGGGGAATCCTTTCCACTTGACTAGGTAATGAAGCTTGCGCCCTTGGCCTTGTCGGTGAACTTTTTGTATTTCTTCGGCTTCGTACTCCTCTTCTCCATCGATAAGGTCAGGTGGAGGTTGGGTGAAGTTGGGGCCGTGTAACGCCGTCTCCTTATAGGGCATCAGGAGGTTGGCATGGATCACCGGGTGTATCTTCCATTGCGGTGGAAGTTCTAGTTCGTAGGAGACATCTGATAGAACTTTCTTGATGGGAAAGGGGCCGTATCTTTTCAGCGTGAGTTTTGATGTGGGGTAATGGGTGCGAAGATTTACCCCTTCTAGCCAGACAAGTGATCCTTGGGCATAGGGCATAAATTTGGTTTTACCCCTTTCTGCCATGAGGCTTTGCGCGTGTTTGATGCATTCTTGTGCCTTGCTGCAGGCATGTTGTATTTCTTGAAGACAGTCGTCTACTGCTTGGACCGTCGTTCTCTTTTCCTCCCATGTCGTCCTTGGCTCACTCCCCATGAGTAGTTTGAATGGTGAGCTTTTTGTTGTTGCGTTTGGCCACGAGTTATGGGCAAACTGGGCGATTGGTAGTAGGTCGGCCCAGTTGTCTTGTTGTGTGTTGCTCCAGTGGTGGAGGAATTGTTCTACCCACTGGTTACTTCGTTCCGACTGTCCGTCAGTTTGTGGATGGTATGCTGACGATATGTTCTGTTTGATCCCCAGGACTTGGCAGAGGTTTCTCATGAAGATTGATATAAATTGAGCTCCTCTGTCGGTGATCAGTCTTTTGGGGAGACCATAGTGAGGGTATGTGTGTTGTAAGTATAGTTTTGCGACTCCTTCACTGGTGATAGTTTCGTTGCAGGGGATGAACAGAGCCGCCTTGGTGCAATCATGGTCTGTAATGGTGAGGATTGAGTCGTATCCTTTTGACAGGGGAAGTTTTGTGATAAAGTCCATGGTAACGACTTCAAATGGTTGTGCTTCTGGGTCTGTCGTGATGGGGTACAAGTGTGGTTTTTGGTGGTGCGTGTTGATTTTGTTGGCTTGGCACACCGCACACCCTTTGACGTATTCTTCCATGTCCTTCTTCAGGTTGGGCCACCAGTAGTTCTGCTTCAGAAGGGCGGTAGTATTGCCAATTCCGGGATGTCCACGGTATGGTGGATCGTGGAATGCGGAAATTACCCCCCTCTTAAGATTGTTGTTGCTGGCAACAACCAAAGCGTCGCCCTTCCACCATGCGTTGTGTTCCTGGTGGAGTTGATAGGTATTGGCCCATTTCCGTATTAACTCCTCATTTTCCAGATTGCTCATGTTGATTTGTGAGCGTGTGTCGACTTCTTCGATGGGTTCGCTTCTGGCCAAATGAATGAAGACCTCTGATGGTAATACTATGACGTTATCGTTGTCTCCTTCGCCGGTGTCATAGTCTGGTCTTCGGGATAGGGCGTCTGCTCACGCATTCTTATTTCCTGCGATGTGTTTGAGTACAAAGTTGTACTCCTGGAGTTCTTGGAATTCTCTTGCAATGCGTCGACTGATTTTGCGCGGTTCCTTCCAATATAGGAGGTTTGAGTGGTCGGTGTGGATGATTATTTTATGTGGGGCTCCTGCCAGGTAAGTTCTCCAATGTCGTAATGATTTTACGACCGCCAGTAACTCTTTGTCGTAGATGTCGTAGTTCCTTTCGGTTTCCGACAATGTTGTAGAGTAGTAGGCTACCGGGTGCCACCATTCTTGTTCGTCTTTTTGATTTAACATGGCCCCTATTGCATAATTTGACGCGTTGACCTCTAGCTCGAATGGCTGTTCCAGTTTTGGCATGAGAAGTACTGGTTCTTTGCATATCAGCTCTTTCAACTTCTGGAAGGCTTCTTCTCTTTCTTCGGTCCATTCCCACGGGACTCCCTTCTTTGTGAGTTCGTTCAGGACTTGTGCGATTTTTGAGAAACCTTTGATGAACCGTCGGTAGAAATTGATGAACCCCATCCATCCTTGTAGTTTGGTGAGGGTTTTGGGGCGTTGCCAATCGTTGACTCCTTGAACTTTTACGCAGTCCATCCGCACTCTTCCTCCGCCTATGATTAATCCCAGGTATTCAATTTCGGGTACCTCGAAGGTGCACTTTTCTGGTTTGAGGAATAGATCATGTTCTTCCAATTTGTCCAGTACTTGGTGCACTAATTGTCGATGATGGGTGACATCACTGGGAGTGGCGATTAGGATGTCATCCATGTAGATCACTACTTCTCTGGTTGCCATGAGGTCTCTGAATATTGTGTCCATCATTGTTTGGAAGGTACTTGGAGAGTTGGTTAGTCCGAAGAACATGACGCAAGGTTTGTAGAGCCCTAGGTTCATTTTGAAGGCTCCCTTCTCCTGATCTCCTTCTTTGATGCGTATGTTGTTGTAGCCCCATCAAATGTCGAGCTTCATGAACAGGGTAGCGTTTTGAAGTCGGTCTATGAGTTTGGGGATTAAGGGTAGTGGATATTGATTTTTGACCGTAAGCGAGTTTAGTCGTCAGTAGTCCTGTACTGGTCGTAGCTTTCCGTCTTTTTTCTTTATGAAGAAGAAAGGTGACGCATAAGGGGATTTTGACGGTCTGATGTACCCTTTTTCCAATTGTTCCTTTATGAACTTGTGTAGTGCGTCTTCTTCGCCTCTTGCCATGGGATATATTTTGCAGTCGAACGCCTTGGGGGCGTCCGGTAGAAGTTCTATTGCATGATCCCATGGTTGTTCCAGGGGAAATTGGTGGGATTCTTTTTCATTGAAGGTTTGTGCGTGACGTCGATATTCCTCCAGGACCATTTGTTCAAAAGTTTTAGGCATTTTGTTCATTGCCTTTTGAGCCAATTCTGATGCCGTGGTTGTTTTGCGTAGCATGGCGTATGGTTCTTCTTCCTCCCTCTGGGTTATTTCTTCCCAGTCTTCTTCTTTGGTCATAGTTGTGGCAAGTTGTGCTCCTTCTGGTTTTGCACTTGATATTACGACTGGTTGACACTCCTTGTCCAGGGTGGCATCTTTCCAATGAATTATTGGTTCAAAGGCGGTTAACCAGGGATACCCTAGGATTACTTCGTCCCTTCCCAGGTTTGTTATAAGGAATCGTAGGACTTTTGTTGTTGTCCCAGTGCGCACTTGTAGGTCCGTGAAGTGGTCGATTGTGCCATCCTGGTTGTGGGTTCCGTCTACGTTCCATATCTTGATAGGTGTTTCTACCGGGAGGTATCCAATTTTGAGTCGGTGGAGGAGGTTCTTGGATATGAAGTTGTTGGTTGCTCCAGAATCGACGAGGACTTCTCTTTCAGCTGTTGCGTGTGCAGATTCAAATAAAACTGGGATTTGCATAGATCGGTATCTGCTATTGTACATGCTAATTCGTAGTGCCCTAGCCCAGGCTGCCGGGTTTAGGCGTTGAGAAAATCCTTTTTGCCGAAGAGTTCGTCTGCGAAGCAGTCCTGAACTTCTTCTGTTTCCATGTGGAGGGTCGCAATCAGGGCTTGTGCTTTTTGGGCTGCACTAACTGGTCCTTTGGTTTGGACTGTGACAACTGGGGTGTTCGAGGTTGAGGCTTCTGCGGCTCTTGCCCCTTGGTTGGGACAATATCTTGCAATATGCCCCTTTTGGTTGCAGCGGAAACAGAGTCTGCTTTGAATCCTCTGTCATTTTTCTTCGTCTGTAAAGGTAGCGCGGGCCCTAGTACACCCTATATCCATGGCGTTTGGGTTTCAATTGTTGAGTGCATTCCTCCACTGGAATTTTGTGGCTCCTCCTCTTCTGTCGCCTCCCTTGACTCTTTCCTTCAGGTAAATATATTCCTGTTGGTGGTGTCTTGTCGCCCTGGTCCAATCATTCCACGTTATGGGATGGTCGAATTTTACACAGTTGGCCACTAATTTATAGGGCAGGGCTCTCTGGAATACGTCTAGGGTTGCTTCCCCGTCGAGGTCGTATCCAGCCTTTTTTGCTGTAGCGGCAAATTGAGCAATGAAGCCATCAAGGTTGTCGCCTTTCATTTTAAGGTCCCTTATGTTGTGTTGGGCCTTCTGTTTTTCCGCTGTATCTGTGTATGCTTGGCGGAATCTTGTCTCAATGGTTGCCCATAGATTTTCTTCAGCATGGGCTACTCCTCCCGCGATCTGATCCATAAGCCATTGGGCTTGTTCTTCAACCCAGTCGTTTACCAGAGGGCCTCGGATATATGACAGGAATGTCATGCTTCTTTGGAAAGGGATGGCCAGTTGTTCCACGTGGGGGTTCATTCCTCGGTAGAGGAGGAAATTGAGTAGGAAAGCTTTGCTCTCTTCCCTATCTCCATGGAATTCTTTTGGTGGGTTGCCTCCCAGTTTTCCAGTGAGTGGGGGTGGTGCTGCGGGGGCTCCGCCTCTGCCTCCTCCTCCACCGCCGCCACCTCCACCTCCTCCTCTGCCACCTCCACCGCCTCCGCTGCCTCCACCACCCCCCAGGGGAATGGTGTGGACGGTGAGTCCACTTCCACTGGTGGTTGCAGCTTGAGTGGTAGTGGTCTGTGCTTGGGTACTGGTCATGGCGTAAGGTGTGAACAGTTGAGGGATAGGTGTAACTTGTTTCCCTTTATCTGTGGGATCTTCGGTGTCTGCGAGTTCTCCTTCTGATGAATCAACGTCTATCCTGTGTACAGGTTTGTTTCTGTAGGGTCCTAGGCTGTATTCAAGGGGTGCTGGCTCTGTCGTAAACCAACTTTGAGTTTTGTTGTCGTAGTCGATTAATGTCCAGAGTCTTTTGTCTTCAAGGTAGTGGATTGGGATGTATCCTTGAAGGTTTTTGTCAAATATGTAGTACCCTTCTTGATCGGCGAAACTTTTGTAGACTGCTGCTCCTTTGATGTTATCTGGGAGATCGTCGTCTGTGCTTCTTTCGATGAGTTCTGACTGGAACGTCGCTCTGGCTCTGCTAGTCGAAGCCACGGTGTGGAGACTTGACTTAATGTAACGCCACGACTGGCGTTATCGTGCGACGTGCGTTCGGGGTCTTAGTTCGTCGTAGAGTGAAGCCGTATCAGGGCCTCAGTTTGGTGATGTACAAGTACCAAGTCGAGCCTTGCTCAAGACTGGTGTGAGGGGAAATGCCAAGTCATCAACACGACTAGCGAGTGCGAGACAAAGTCGAAGGTCTGTGTCTGGTTGGGTATGCGAGGCGAAACGAAGGCCTGCGGCAGTGAGAGGCAATAGATGAAAGCCCTCCTTTGGAACAACCCAAGAGTTCCCTTGCTAGGTTCTGGAGACTATGTCGTGGATTGGAAGAAGTCAAGTCTACCGTACAAGCTAGGTATACTACAACTTATATAGTAGTACAG
>WNGR01006793.1_pt1 | contig 12179 bp, 14 predicted proteins | sample 5407581 | NCBI WGS metagenome assembly WNGR01 (sample SAMN13153383, study PRJNA577476) | soil metagenome | isolation source: 80 cm soil or saprolite under Garry oak tree replicate 2 | place: USA:California | collected 2016-06-15
AAACAGGACGCTGCCCAGCGAACGCGCCTTCGCCCCTTCTCACCGGTACCGTCCCACAACTCCCCCGGCCGTTCCAGCGCCGCGGGCGCCAGTTGCTGCAGTCCTACTTCCGCGTGGGCACCGAACCGCAGTTGATCCAGCAGGCTGGCCAGTTCGGGAAACTCGCTCGCCAGCACATGGGCCTCGGCCCGTTCGATACGTAGCTTCATCACACGCCCCGCCACGCTTCAGTTGTCGTCTGCGAGGACTTCGAGCGCTACGAGCTGCTCGTACAGTGCTCGCCGGGCGCGCCAGCGCGACTCGCCCGCGAGGCGCGGGTCGGCGCCTTCGAACGCGCCGATCGCGTCGCGATCGTTCCAGTAAACAAGACAGTCACCCCGAGCCTTCAACGCGGCGGCCGCCGCGTCGCGCTGCATGACCGGCTCGGGTTGGCACACGCCCCGGCCGAGCAGATAGTCCGCGCGGTAAAGCAGCATATCCCAGCCATATGCATCGCCAAACGCACAGATCGATGGATATTGCGCGCGCAGGTGCGGGTCGGGGGCCGGTCCGCTGAATTCGAGCAGTTCGCGCGGCGTCGCCGTATCGTAAATTTCCTCCGGCGCGAGCGGATCGGATGCAGCCACCTTGCGCGCGAAATCCGCCTCGTCGTACGCAAACCACGCCCAAGGCTTGCCGCCCGCCGGCTGTTCCACCACGTAAATCATGATTCCCCTCCTGTGGGCAGATTCGCTACCAGCCAGACACCGAAAAGCCCCGCCCGTTGCACGTCGCACCCCAGCCTTGCCGATAAACAGGTATTGACCGGTACAGACTGCCATTGCATAGCAGGTTTTAGCCGTTACGCGTCCCATCACAGAAAACATCAAAAAGCGCCACCCCGAACCGGCGGCGGCTAACACAACACACGCAGCGTGGAGACACTGCGTCGCAACTCAGTCCGCTGCCATCACCCCTGTCGCCCCCGTGTGCGTTTCTTCGCCTGACGGGCAGTGTCCACACCAATATCCACGTCTTTGGTACGCGGCGGCTATTCCACTCCTTCGGCCGCCGTCTTCGCCCACACTGCGCGGCGCAATCGCTGGGTGATGCCGGCCGGGCTCGCGTCGAACTGCCGCTGGGCCGCCGACATCGCACCTTGGGCAATGGCCGCCTCTTCGTGCGTCAACGGCAATCGGCCGGCCACATGCGTGGCCCCCGGCACCGCCTTGGCGATGACCTGCCGGTTCGGGTGTTCAAGCATGGGGACGAGGTGGTCGGCCTCGCGCGCACCAGATAGACAGACCCAGCCATCAATGACCTCGACCTTGCGGCCGTCCTGCGTCACCTTGACCAGAACTGCATCTGCCGCACCTGATGCATCGGTTGCATCCGTCATGGCCGTACGCCCTCCGTCAGCGGATGATGTCGTAGCTGTAGTCGGTCTTCGCAGCGACGATCGTGTTGGCGTCGAGTGCTTCAAAGAACTCATCCAGCAGCGTAACCAGAACCCGCAACGCGCCTTCATAGCCCCATGTCGGGAAACGATGATAGTGATGACGATCGAAGATCGGGAACACCATGCGTATCAGCGGCGTTTTGGTGTCGCGCTCCAGGTATTTGCCGTACGTGTTGCCGATCAGGAAGTCCACCGGCTCGGTAAACAGCAGCGAGCGCATATGCCACAGATCGCGTTTCGGGTACACCTTGCAGCCGGCGCCGTACGGCGATGCGTCGAACATCGCCTGCACCTTGGCCGCCCAGTCGTTGCCGCCATTAGTCGCCAGCACGTGGGCCGGCTCGGCACCGAGTTCGAGCAGGAACTGGGTGTAGCCCAGCATCTGGTCCGGGTCGCCGTAGAGCGCAAAACGCTTGCCGTGCAGGTGAGCCTGGCTGTCCGCCATCGCGTCGACGAGCTGGCCGCGCTCCTTCTCCAGTAGCGCCGGAATCGGCTTGCCGGTCACGCGCGAGATTTCCATCAGGAACCGGTCGGTGCCCGCCACGCCGACCGGCGCGTTCAGCACCACGACTTCCTGGCCGTGCTCCGCGATGAACTTGCTGGTCTTCTCGCTGCAATACTCCTGGAACACGAACGTCGTCTTCGCGTGCAGCGCGCGCTCGACTTCCTCCTTGGTCGTGCCGCCTTCGTACATCCGGAACTCGCCATCGGTCGGCGTATTCCAGGTCTCCGACGGATCGCAGATGATATTCACCGTCACACCGAACAGATCGAAGATCCGGCGGATTTCCTTCATGTTGCCGACCACGAATCCGTCGAAACCGCCGATGAAGTTCACGCTCTCGTCCGGCACGCGCGTGAGCGGTGCCGTCGTGCCGGCCTTGCCGTCCCAGAAGTGCTTGAGTACGCCGAGGAGCGCATTGTCATAGCCCGTCACGTGGCTGCCGACGAAAGCCGGCGTATGCGCAAACGGGACGTCGTAGTCCTCCGGCACGCTGCCCTTCTGCTTGCTGTTCTTGATGAACGCATCGAGGTCGTCGCCGATCACCTCCGCCATGCAGGTCGTGGAGACGGCGATCATCTCCGGCTTGTACAGGTTGTACGCATTCGCAAGGCCGTCAATCATGTTGTTCATACCGCCGAACACCGCCGCGTCCTCGGTCATCGACGAGCTCACGCACGACGTCGGCTCCTTGAAGTGGCGCGAGAAATGCGAACGGTAGTAGGCGACGCAGCCCTGCGAGCCGTGCACGAAGCTCAGTGTCTTGTGAAAGCCGTTGGCGACATATACCGCGCCGAGCGGCTGGCACGCCTTCGCGGGATTCACGGTCAGCGAATCGCGGGCGAAATTCTTCTCCTTGTAGTCTTCTGTCTTGGTCCATTCGACGATCTGCTTGACCGTTTCGTCCGGATGGTTGAACTCGAAGTTCTCTTTTTTAGTGCGAAAGATTTCCTGATACTCGGGCTCGCGGAACAGCAGCTCGTGATCGAGAATCTTGTCGGCGGATTGGGGCATGACGTACTCCTCTGGTTCGATAATCTAAAGGGTCGGCGACGGGCCAGTTACCGACGCGGCGGCCGCCGGCCACCGGGGCTTAGGCATTTTTCTTCCAGGGCGCCTTGGCGAGCCCCCACACCGGGCTGGAAATGGCCATGTCCATGTCGCGCGCGAAAATGGCGTAGCCGTCATAGCCGTGGTACGGGCCGGAATAGTCCCAGCTATGCATCTGACGGAACGGCACGCCCATCTTCTGGAACACGTACTTTTCCTTGATGCCGGAGCCGACCAGATCGGGCTGGATCTGCTCGACGAACTTCTCGAACTCGTAGCCGGTCACGTCGTCGTAAATCAGCGTGCCGTCCTTCACGTAGTGCGTGGTGCGCTGATAGTCGTCGTTGTGGCCGAACTCGTAGCCGGTGCCGACTACGTTCATGCCGAGATCTTCGTAAGCGCCGATCACGTGGCGCGGACGCAGGCCGCCGACGAATAGCATCACCGTCTTGTCCTGCAGGCGCGGCCTGAACTTCGCGTTCACCGCATCGACCAGCGGACGATACCTGGCGATCACCTTTTCCGCATTGGCCTTGATCGTGTCATCGAAATGGCTGGCGATTTCGCGCAGGCTCTTCTCGATCATCGTCGGGCCGAAGAAGTTGTATTCGACCCAGGGTATGCCGTACTTCTCTTCCATATGCCGGCTGATGTAGTTCATCGAGCGATAGCAGTGCAGCACGTTGAGCTTGGCCTTCGGCGTGTTCTCGAGCTCGGCGATCGAACCGTCGCCCGACCATTGCGCGATCACGCGCAGGCCGATTTCTTCGAGCAGAATCCGGCTCGACCACGCATCGCCGCCGATGTTGTAGTCGCCGATGATCGCGACGTCGTACGGCGTCGAAACGAAATCGGGACGCTTGTCCGGATCGGCCTTGTCGAACACCCAGTCGCGGATCGCATCGTTGGCGAGGTGGTGGCCCAGCGACTGGCTGACGCCGCGAAAACCTTCGCAGCGCACCGGCACGATGGTGTGCCCTTCATACTGCGCACTCTTTTTTTTCGAGACGGCCTCGATGTCGTCGCCGATCAGGCCGATCGGGCATTCGCTCTGGATCGAGATGCCCTTGTTCAGCGGAAACAGCTCCTGGATCTCGTCGATGATCTTGTCGAGTTTCTTGTCGCCGCCGAAAACGATGTCCTTTTCCTGGAAGTCGGAGGTGAACTGCATGGTCACGAAGGTGTCGATGCCGGTGGTGCCGATATAGTAGTTACGGCGCGCGGCCCAGGAATACTGGCCGCAGCCAACCGGGCCGTGACTGATGTGGATCATGTCCTTGATCGGCCCCCAGACGACGCCCTTCGAGCCCGCATACGCGCAGCCGCGAATCGTCATCACGCCGGGCAGTGACTTGATGTTGGATTTCACGCCACAGTCGGGCTTGCCGTCCTCAAAGGTGCCCAAATGCTTGGCGCGCCGTTTGGCCATCTTTTCCGGATAGGCCTTTAATACTTCGTCGATCAGGGCCTTGTTTGCGGCCTTGCGCTCTTCAACCGTGGCGGTCATAGGGTGCTCCGTAAAGTGAGAATTGTGCGTATGGGCAGGCCCGGCCCGGACTCATACAACAAACCGGCCCGGGCCCTGCACGGGCCGCTCAGGCAGTCAATTCCTGCGCGGTCTTGCCGACTTGCGATTCATCAATGGCGTCCATGATCCCGTGTTCCATCAACAGGTCTTCCAGTTGATCCATGGTGATCGGGGTCGGGATTGTGCCGTTGCCGGCGTTGTTGTGCACCTTGGTGGCCAGCTGGCGGTACTCGCCAGCCTGCTTCGAATCCGGCGCGAACTCGATCACCGTCATGCGGCGCAGCTCGGCGTGCTGCACGATGTTGTCGCGCGGCACGAAGTGAATCAGCTTCGTGCCGAGCATGCCCGCGAGCGCGTGAGCCAGCTCGAGCTCCTTGTCGGTCTGGCGCTCATTGCACACCAGACCACCCAGGCGCACACCGCCGCTGTTGGCGTACTTCAGAATGCCCTTGGAAATGTTGTTGGCCGCATACATGGCCATCATTTCGCCGGACATCACGATGTAGATTTCCTGCGCCTTGTTTTCACGAATCGGCATGGCGAAGCCGCCGCACACCACGTCGCCGAGCACGTCGTACGAAACGTAATCCACACCATCATAGGCGCCGTTTTCTTCGAGGAAGTTGATCGAGGTGATCACGCCACGGCCCGCGCAGCCGACGCCCGGTTCCGGACCGCCGGACTCCACGCAACGGATGTCGCGGTAACCGATCTTCATCACGTCCTCGAGTTCGAGGTCCTCCACCGAGCCGGCTTCGGCCGCCAGCGACAGGATGGTGTCCTGCGCCTTTGCGTGCAGGATCAGGCGGGTCGAGTCCGCCTTGGGATCGCAGCCGACGATCAGGATCTTCTGGCCGAGTTCGGTCAGGGCTGCCAGGGTGTTCTGCGAGGTGGTCGACTTGCCGATGCCGCCTTTACCGTAGAACGCGATTTGCCGAAGTTTGGACATTGCATTTCTCCATTCAGGAAGAAGGGTTGAAACCAGGGTTGCGTAACCGCGACCATGTCAGCCTGTCGTGCCTGTATGGGTCTTCTTATATCGAGTCACGCATCGGCCGGACCTGTGTCCGCGCTGGACCCCAAACGCAGCTTCCGTGCCATGTCGCCAGCGGTACTGCATCGCGTCCGCCCCGCCGCGCTGCGCGGTTCGTTCGGGATTTTTCCAGGCTCCTGTTTTGTCTTGTCGGTTTCGCGACAAACCACGCGAACTTCGTCGCGAATCAAACCGTTCGGGCGCGTTTGTCGGGCGATTTCTGTCGCGTTGACCTGCATGCAGCCGGATAGTCGTCGCGTTGCGATCTGTTTTCAGCCTGGTTCGGTTATTGCATTGATCGCGCCATGGACACACCTGCCACCCCCCCTTCGCTGCAACGCGATACGCACTTCGATCGTCTAGGCGGCGAGCCTGCCGTCATCCGTCTGGCCGACGCGTTCTATCGGCACATGGATACGCGGCCCGACGCGCAGCGCATTCGCGCGATGCATCACCCGGACCTGTCTTCGACGAAGGCCGTGCTGGTGCTGTATCTGTGCGAATGGCTCGGCGGCGACAAACGGTACTCGGCGCAGCGCGGCCATCCACGGCTGCGCATGCGTCATGCGGCATTCGCGATCGGCAGCGCCGAACGCGATGCGTGGCTGGCCTGCATGCGCGCCGCGCTCGACGAGACGGGTGTCGATCCGGCGCTGCGCGACGAACTGATGCAGGCGTTTTTCAAAACCGCCGACTGGATGCGCAACACGCAGACGTGAATCCCTCTTCAACGCTGTTCAATCCAAGGATCTGTGATGACCGAAACACTCGCCCGCAAGGAGATCGACGACACCGCGTTCGCCCGTCTCGAACACGAAGGCCGCCTGCTCAATCCGGTGCTCAAGGGGCTGACGAACAGGTTCGGCCGGGTCGGCTTTCGCGGCGAACTCGCACTGCGCTTTGCACCGAAGCTCGCCGACGAAGCGCGGCCGCCGGAGCTGACCTGCGATCAGGTGATGGCCTGCGCGACGATCGGCGAGAAGCACTTGCCGTTCTTCGCCGGGTATCTGCTGAGCTTCGAGCATCTGAAGGACGTGGCCGAGGTGCTCGGCGACACGTTGTCGGCGGGTGGCAAGTACTTTCTGTTTTGCGACAACATCGACCTGAGCAAGCGGTACCAGGTGCCGTACAAGGGTGCGATGTTCTATGTGCTGCCGATTCTCGAATCCACCGTCTACAACGAAATGCTCGAGCTGCTGTACCTGGAAAAGAACGAACTGAAGAAGAAGGACACAGGCGGCAAGCTCGATGCGGTAGCGGACGCAGCCATCAAGTTCGACGTGACCTTCGACACGATCACCTACAGCGAAGGACTTGAACTGATGGGGCCGGTGCGCAACCCCAACGAGAACCGGCCCGTCTGAAGCGCGGGTCCCGACGGCAGCCGCGCGCGCGGCTGCGCCCACCGATGTTCCCTTGCACCCGAACGCGACCATGATCATGCACACCGATACTGTCCTCGCCGTCCACGAACGTCCGCCTCGGCGCGTTGCCCAGAGCGCCGATGCACGCCTCGAAGCGGTCGTGCCCGCCGCACTTTCCACCTGGCTGGCGTACCACGGCTTCCCCGATCTGCATTCGCGCAGCGTGAACGGCGAAACACCCTTGATGCAGGCCGCGTGGCACGGCGAGGACGCAGTCGTCGAAGCGTTGCTGGCATTCGGTGCGCGCCCCGATGCGATCGATGACGACGGCAACAATGCACTCTGGTTCGGGTGCCTGCATGGCGGCCCCGCGACCATTCTTCGGCTGATCGAAGCCGGCACGCCCGTCGACCATGTCAACGACGACGACATCACCTGCCTGATGCAAGCGGCGGCCAGTGGCCGCCTCGACGTCCTGCAGATGCTGCTTGCGCATGGGGCGAGCGCAGAACTGTGCGCACCCGATGGACGCAGCGTGCTCGACATGGCGGCTGACCTCGGCCTTCAACTGCTGCGCGCCGCCCGCCGGATGGAAGGAGCGGGTACGCAACGTGTCACCGCATTGCCGGAGTTCTGAAATGGGCAGTCCCGCCTGGCTCCCGGAGACACCAATGCCCGCTGCTAATGCAACCGGGAACGCAGCCACAGTCCTTGCGTACCACGAGCGCAGCAAGCATCGGTTGGAGCGCCATGCGTCAGGCCCCGAGACCCTCGACTGGGACGCGCAGCCCGATCCGTTCTGCCGTTTTGCGGGTGCGCCGCTCACGCGGCTTCCCCTGCCAACCGACGACACCACGCACTGGACCAGCCTCTTCTCGCCTGGCGCGATCGCGCCGCACGCGGCCACGCTCGAAAGCCTGGGCCTGCTGTTCGAACTGTCGTTCGCCCTGTCGGCATGGAAGCGGCTCGGGCCGGACCGGTGGCTACTGCGCTGTAATCCGTCGAGCGGCAACCATCCGACCGAGATATATGCGCGCGCGGGCTGGGAGATTTGGATGAAGGTCTGTACCACTACGCACCAAAGGAACACGCGATGGAACGACGCGCCCGGTTCCCGCGCGTCGAACAGCACTCCGGTGTGTCGCGTGTGCTGGTCGGCTTCAGTTCAATCCACTGGCGCGAGATGGAAGTACGGCGAACGCGCGTTCCGCTACCGCCAGCTCGACGTGGGCCACGCGATCGGAGCGCTGCGTTATGCATGTGCGGTGCTCGGCTGGCGTGTGCATGAAGTCAGGCTCGCCCATGCCCCGCTCGCGACGCTGCTGGGCCTCGACCGCGCCGACGACTTCGACGGCGCCGAGCGTGAGGAACCCGAAGCACTGTTCGAACTCCGACATACGCTCGCGACTAATGCCGAAGCCGAAGCCAGTGAAGATTTTTCCGCATGGATGTCGGGTGCGCGCTGGAGCGGGAACGCCAACCGGCTCGACGCACGGCCGATGTATCGTTGGCCCGTGCTCGACGAAGTTGCGCAGGCGTCGCGCCGTACCGGCCGCTTGAGCACTTCCGCAGTTCTACACGGCCCACGCCACCGGTTGCCGCGCACAGACATAGCCGCCGCCACACTGGTCCGCGCGCGCCGCAGTGCCCAGCGCTTCGACCGCCATAGGCGAAAGGAGATTGCACAATGAAAGGCCAACGCGTGTTTCGTCGCCTCACGTTCGACGAGGTCCGCGCGTGGCTGGCGCGACGGCCAGACGCGCTGCTGCTCGACGCGCGCGACGCCGCCAGTTACACACGCGACGGCTGGCCCGGCGCCGTGCGCCTCTCACCCGGGAACCAGGACGCACTGCTGCTGCGCACCGACCGGCAGCGGCCCGTGCTGATCTATTGCTACAAGGGCAATGTCAGCCAGGTGTGGGCGCAGATGTTCGCGGACTTCGGGTTTACCGGTGTCTGCGACCTGGTCGGCGGCCATCGCGCGTGGGTGGCTGGCGTCGATGGGTCGAACCCGTCAGGCAAGGCGCTTGCGCCCGAACTCGCCGCGTGGCTCACGCTTGAAGGCTTCATCGGCACGCAGGCGCGCGGCGCGCACGGCAATACGCCGCTGATGACCGCCGCATGGCGCGGCGCGTCGGCCGTCGTCGAGCAACTGCTCGCGTCCGGCGTTGCGCTCGACGCCGTCAACGACGACGGCAACAACGCACTGTGGTTCGCCTGTGTGAACGGCAATCCGTCGCTCGTCAAGCGCCTCGCTGCGGCCGGTGTGCCGATCGATCATGCGAACGCGACCGGCGCCACCTGCCTGATGCTCGCGGCCACGTCGGGCAAGGCCGACGGACGTGGTGCGCACGCTGCTCGGGCTGGGCGCCGATCCGGCTGTGCGCTCCCAGGACGACTTCACTGCCATCGATATGGCGGCCAGCCTCGACTGCCTGCAACTGCTGCGTCAAACCTGAGAACCCTGACGATGGCCCATCTCACCTTCTACGAAAAACCCGGCTGCTCCGGCAATGCACGCCAGAAAGCCCTGCTGCGCGCGGCCGGCCACACGCTCGACGTGCGCAACCTGCTGAGCTGGCCGTGGACCACCGAAGCGCTGCTGGCGTTCATCGCGCCGCGGCCAGTCAGCGAGTGGTTCAATCGCGCGGCGCAGCGCATCAAGTCGGGCGAGGTCGTCCCGGAAACGCTCGACGCCGATACCGCGCTGGCGCTGTTGCTGGCCGAGCCGCTGCTGATCCGCCGGCCACTGATGCAATGTGACGAGCGCCGCATGGTCGGCTTCGATGCGGCCCAAGTGCATGCCTGGGTTGGGCTCGGCGCGCACGCACCGGCCCCGGACACGCCACTCGAAGGCTGCGCCGCAACGGCGGTCCACAGCGCGGACCAACACGCGATCCGCTGCGCCCCATCCACCTGAAACGGAGATCAGATCACCATGCCCCTGTACGACTACCGTTGCGCGGCCTGCGGCCACGCATTCGAAACGCTGATGCGCGCCGGCCATACGCCGGTCTGCCCACAATGCGACAGTACCGCGCTGGACAAGCAGGTCAGCGCACCGGCCGCGCCCGGCAAGAGCCGCGCGATCATCTCCTCCGCGCGGCGCCAGGCGGCGCGCGAAGGGCACCTCAGCAACTATTCGCCGGCCGAGCGCAGCAAGCTGCCGCGCTGAACCAAACGAGGAATCGACCATGGATCTCGTCTACCAGACCACCATGCTGACGCAGGGCGGACGCGGCGGCCAGGTGCAGAACGAAGATGGCAGCTTCAAGCTCAGACTCGCCGTGCCCACGGAGATGGGCGGCACCGGTGAAGGCCCCAATCCGGAGCAGCTATTTGCGGCTGCGTTCGCCGCCTGTTTCGAGCATTCGGTGCGCCACATCGCCAGACACGACAAACTGCCGCTGCGCGGCTGCTACGTCGAGTCCGCGCTGTCGATGTATGTGAATTTCGAGGGCGCCTACCGGATGGCGCTCAGTCTCACCGTCTTCATGGCCGGCACACTGGATCAGGCCACCGCCGACAGCCTGCTGGAGCGCGCAAAGGGCATCTGCCCGTATGTCGACGCGACCCGGACCAACATGACGCTCAACCTGAAGGCGGTGCTCGACACACCGGTGACGGCATGAGCGGCGCGGCGGGTTTCTTCGTGGACTGGGACGGCAACCCTCGCAGCACTGACGACCCGTGCGGCGGCTCAGATCGTCATCTGAAACAGCGCCGGCTGGCTTCGGCGATGCACCCGCAGCCACAGCAGCGTGGGCGTCGGCGCATGCCTGCCCGCCACGGCCTGGCCCGCGTGATCGGCGCCAAGCGCAGGCAGCAGGCCATCGAGCACGGCCAGCGTTTCGCTGTAGACCCGTTCGACGGTCGCCAGCAGCGCATGCTGGGTCAGTTGTTGGCTCTGTTGGGCAGAGAGCAGCCGCGTCAGGTTCTGACGGTAATGCAATGACGCATGCTCGCGATGCGCAGATACGGCGGCGGCGAAGCTGGCCAGCGCGTCGTCCACCGTGGCCGGCACGTGCGTGCCGGTGCCGGGTGCGGCCGGCGGTGCCAGCGCTCGCTCGATGCGTGCGGCCGCTTCCAGCGCCCCCTCCATGTGGCCGACGCCATGCGCCGCCGTCTCACTGCCGCCGAAGTACAGCCGCCCGCCCCAATAAGCACGGCGCAGTGCTGGGTCAGCTTGCCACAGCTCGGGAGGACCTTCCCGGTCGGCGCTGCTGCACGTCCAGATCTCGTCGGCCCAGTCGAGCAGATACTGCCCGAGGCCATCCTGCGCCTGCGCGCCGTAGAGCTGAACCAGTTGGCTTTCGATCAGCAGCGGCATGCCGCGCTGAAACTTCACGCGCTGCGCCGCGCTGAGCGCAACGAAGCCGCCGAGCGCGCCCGCGCCGACGCTCTCGTCGCTGACATCGAACACCTCGCCCAGCATCGCCTGCGCGTGCCGCACGAACGCGTTGCCCGGATGACCCGCGTCGCGCCAGAATGGTTGCGCATAGGTGGTGAACGCCTTTGCCTGCGCCGCCATCCAGGTCGGCGTGGCGGCGAGCGCGTCGGCGAGCAGCACAGGCAACGGCGGATCGAATCTGACACGCTCCTGCACTAACCGCGGCGGCAACGCAAATACCGCCCTGCGGGCGCGCAGCGCGCGTGTCCCGTCGCTGCTTTCGATTTGCAGTTCAAGCCAGGTGCCGCGGTCGCGCGCTTCGATGGCCACGTCGGCCACCAGCGATTCGATCGTGGTCATCTCGCCGCTCAGACGAAGCTCAGCAGTTCGACGGTCACCGGCTCTTCGCCGAGCACGGCCTGACACGCAAGGCGCGACCTGGAGCCGATGCCGACGAGCGTATCGAGCTTGTCGTTTTCGAGCCGCTGGATCTTCGACAGGCTTTTGCGCCCCTCCTGAACGAACAGGTGGCACGATCCGCAGTCGGCCTTGCCGTCGCACTTGTGCGCGATGCTCTCACCGACGGTGAGCAGTGCCTGCAACAGGGTCACGCCGGTGGCGACGTCATAGATCTTGCCCGAAGGCAGTACTGTCAGTGTAGTCATGATGGTGAGCTTGATAAAGGCTATGGATAAGGAACAACGGATAAGCGGCCACGCTTCACGCGGCCAATGCGGGTTGCAACGCATCCACCAACGCTTCGGCGAATCCGGCCAGCGGCATCGCGATGCGCGTGATGCGCTGCTCTTCGAGAAAACGTGCCTCCATCCGCGTCGGCTCGTCGGGCAGCACGGCCCAGTGCGTGTCGGAGGAA
>WNGR01006795.1_pt1 | contig 12177 bp, 13 predicted proteins | sample 5407581 | NCBI WGS metagenome assembly WNGR01 (sample SAMN13153383, study PRJNA577476) | soil metagenome | isolation source: 80 cm soil or saprolite under Garry oak tree replicate 2 | place: USA:California | collected 2016-06-15
AATGGTCCATAGAACTAATTCAGATGCCCGCGCAACACTTTGATCGTGTCACCACGCAATTGGATAATAACATTCATTCGATTCTGGAAGAACATCACATCGTTCCAAAATTTAGGCCGATGTGGGAAAAGAAACACAATTCACCCATCCATCCGGTAACGGGAGAACATCACGGTGTATGTAGGGCGTCCTACCGTTCAGGTGAAACTCAGTGGACACGATAAGGTAGTACGGTTGGACGAATAAGAGTGAGCCCAGAGGTGACAAGAAAAGTGATGCCGCCCAAGGAGAGAGAGCCCCAGTTAGTCATATAGGTTGACAGCAGGGACGATTGAGATCTTGATTTTCTTGCGCGCGCTGAGCTCACTATTGATCTCTTCAACCGCGTTTAGCTTGGTCTTACGCTTGCGTTCGTTGTTCACAGAAGTTGGTGAATTGGCGGCATTCTGCGTAATATCCTCTTGCATCTGATAATCGTAACAGTCAGACTTTGGTCGACATCTGGCGGAAGGTCGGGAATCAGTTATAATGAGCCAACTATTCACGGACGTAACGTCTGGCTCCATGGTCACACGGCTTACTTCTCCCAATGGCGAGCCCCCTTGTGGGATGCAAGTAGTAGGTTTCGATGCGCGATTCTGTAGTGTATGATATGAGTAGATAACGTCGATGACTGCTCGCAACGCCAGCGCGGCTCAACAGCCAGCAGCGAGGGACCAAGTGCGTGTGACCGGCCAGCCGTGGACATGTAGACACGTACCACAGTTTCTTCCATACCCATGACCCGGAGCTGCACGGCGTTGTTTGGGTCGAAGTAATCGCGGTACTTTTGCCCTCGTTTTGAGGCCGTGACGAACACGTAATTCTGCCGTACGGTCCGCTGTTGCTTGACCTTATTTCCGCCATTTTTCTTCTCGCGCTTTGAATCGGGGTGGACAATTCCCTCGTTGTTGATCTTTGGGGCGATGAACCCTGAGCTCAGTTCAGCGGACAAGATAATAGCCATGCCAGATGATCTAACCTTCAACCTGAAGTCGCTTGAACAGTTGTGCTGCCACAATGGGCTCACACTCTGCATCTACCATCTGATATAACTGCCGACTTCAAAGCACGGCTACGCACGAATCAACTTTGCAAAGGCACTTGAAGCTTCGGGCTTGTGAATCTCGGCAATTTTGATGGCTCGACTACGGAGATAGTAGAAGCACTTTCGTTCGCAAAGCAAGGCTCTCGGACTTACTAACCGGAAAAGGGCTAGGCGACTGAAATTCCCAAGCAATTCTTCATACCAGTTCTGAACCTTGATGATTTCCCAATTTTTGTCCTTTTGTAGGCTGCAATGGAAGCACACGAATACATTCGGCAAACGCTTATCTCGATGAGAGTGGTATCTGTGGAAAAACGCGTGTGACAGCCACCAGGACCTGAAAGGGCAACCGCGTACCCCATGCACCTATGTGTAAGAATCAATCGGAGTAAAGAGCACAGTTATTGTTCCGCAGTTTACGTACCAAATATGGTACCATCTTTTGCATCCGCCTTCACACAAGATGCATTCGTCATCCACCTGTGGGGGAATTACGGGTAAGCAAGGCAAATGGAGAAGTATCCATCGCGAAGCACCAAGACATGACAGTCACAGTCCAATACACCGTCCGAAGCATTCGCATCTGTCGACACGTTTCCGGGATCTTTCGGTGTAAGGGTTTCATTCTGAATATCGTCATATGATACTGGTGATTCGATGGGAAATGACTCTATGGTATCGGCGTTGAGACTAAAAGGTGTAGGTTGCGTGTCCGTGTCTGGAACATGGCTGTAAATCATCGTAGAACAAGCGGCCACAGTTTGTAGTATACTTAGAATCTCTTCACCGTCTGGCCCGGACGTATCTGTTCGTGCTTTCATCAGGTCAATAATCAGCTGAGTATCAATGTCGCTGGCAGAAGCATTTGGCAGAGAACACCCTTGCATGGGAATATCAGAAGGGGGAAGAGAGTCTATACTCCTTTCTGGGGATTTACTGCCAGCAACAACTTCCTGTGTCGGAGGAAGGCTGACGGACCGTTTTCCAGCATTCTCGTTGTTCTGACAAGGTGGTTCAGATGAGAAGGATAAAGGGTCAATCGAACTCACTAAGTGCTGAACGCAATCAGGGACACACTCCACTCGTCCAGTGAACAAGAGCTCCTGTGTGGCTTCGCCAGTATCGACGTCCATAACCTCCAGATCCGATCCCAGCTGTCGGGACAACATCGTGGAGGGCACGACATCACCTCCCTCAGTCCGGGTTCCCATGGGCACCCATTCGTCAGGGCTGATTTCAGAGTCGCGTGAAGATTGCTGCGGGAAATCAGGGTCAGTTTCAAACACTGCGTCCACATCCAAGGAGTCTAATCGGCCGATCTTCTCTGCATCCCAGATGGTGGTACGTTCTCGAGCGTCTTGTTTCTGTGCCTCGAATTGGGCCTGTCTCTGATCGGAAGCAAGCGTTCCGAGATTACTACCCTCTGAAGGAGGGGCGCAGTCGCTAGTCTCTACAGAAGGAATGTAGGCCGAGACTGAGGCGACATGGACATTAACACTGGGGTAGCAGTCAACTATCTGCGCGACCTAATACGCGAAAGCTTACCCATGCCAACCCGTCTCGAGCTTTCCAACGCCCCAGCGCTCTGGGACCTCGTCCTTCCCGTGCGTAGAGAAAATGAATCGATTAGCCTCTGAATCTCCAGGGCGGAAGTGTGGAGGCTCGTAAGTTGGTGGTGTTCGTGGATAGTAGAATGCTTTGTAAGTAGCGTATCGGCGCTCTGGGTTCCGGGCACATCAGTGGAAGAATGCAGCGGAGTGACGGATAATACTTGGAAGAGCGTCCATCTGAGTTATTGCTTGAATCAAGGTCTTGATCAATGTCTGCAAATGGTTTAGTCGTGAGCTCATAGAAGTGTTTACACCGCACTTTCAAGCTCTTTTTCACGTCTTTGAATGTAGGGAGGCGGCCCGCAGCACTAGTAAGCATGATTGGGTCCTTGGAATAACCACCGTCACCAAGGGAGAGCTTCTTCATGTCTTCCCCCAAAGACATGATTGGGACAACAATGTCTGTTCCTGCGATACGACGATACTATGGCGAGGACGTCAGAGGCAGATCCATGAACCCTACGCGCAGTTTACCTCAAAGTTGAAGGTATAGGCCTCGATGATACTGTTGGCATTCATGAGTGAGGACGCGATAAACGTTGGTATATGCGCCTCACTTGTTCGGATCTTCGGGGTCCTCAAAGAGTATATGCTGGGTGACGGGCGAAAGCAAGGAACACTTCGAAGACTCACGAGGTAAATCGCAAAAATAAAGCTACGAAGGTACTGTTTCTCAATGGCATCGAATATGCCGTTCTCCTAGAACACCCGGAGAGGTGAGTACGTATGTGGGACTGCGAACGGTCGAAAAAGCGAACCAGGTAATCTAAGAGCTTGTCGGCCTCAGCAGACCAACCTCGGGTGATGGTCGTAACGGCAAAGCCATTTGTAGCGCGGGAAGAAGATCCATTTCTATTAGAAGAGAAAAAACTAGAACCAGAGGACTCGGTGGATATTGATCCATCGTTTGTGGCGGTGAGTAGCCCTAATGCGGAAGACAAGTCTGAGCGAGTGCAGGCATGGTCAAAAGTCCACTCACTAGACTCAAAGTTTTCCTCGGGTAGCAAATCTCTGGTAAACCAATAAAATCAGCGCGGCAACCTAAATTTCTTTGGATACCTTAAATATGCGATGCATCCCATCCCCGCCCTCAGCAGGGTGTTGACAGTTTGAAGGCTTTGGGCAGCTGTTATGGAGAGCTGAAAGGCTTATTATTAAAGCGTCACACTACTCATGTTTTATATACCTCTTGAGGTTTAGCGGCCTGAGCTTGCATGGCAAATGATGGTGGTATAGGTGATAATTTAACGCCCGCAACCGCCAAGACGCGCGTGAGTGTATGCGTTGGCGCGTCGTGGTCACATGACAAACACGTGATTTCTGGTTGTGGTCGCGACCGGTCGAGTGGGGCGGCTGAGAGTTGAGCGCTGGTGAGATCGTGCATCCACGTAGCGTGGACTGTGTCTGTGCAGGTAAGCTAGGTGGACGTCTGCAAAGACATTACCGCTCGGAAGAGGTGGTCAAAGGGTTACCGGCTTTCTCTCCTTAGCCACATCGAGCAGTTCCAGAGCCCGCAGTCCTTTATCTCGAATGTCCGGCACGGAGTTGGCTTGTGTCGAGCACCTTTCTCCTTGTTCCCAGCACTTTCCCAGCACTTTTGACACGACACGGTACCTTGTATTTATTTTGTAGACAATAAATGTTCAGACAAACGTACAATATCGTGCGAATTGACACGCGACGATGCGGTGGTCGGCGGTCGCTATGTATGGGGAGCTGACTGCCTCGAATACAGTCTTGTTCAGACCCTCATCGTCACATTCAGCTTCCAGGCTCTTGCTGACACATAGATATTCCATCTCCTAAATCCAAGTCGTGTATGCCTTTTTTTTAGCTCTAAGAGAACCGCACGTTGTCACAATTGATCCCCTACCTCCATCGACATCCCCTGCTCGGGACGCAGTCCCCAATCACCATCGTAACTCCAGCTCTTCAGCTCAGTTTGAGAGTGCAATAAGCTCTGTATCGGCGAACACCCCTCCCTCTGGGAGATCACACACTACAGGCACCAGCCCTCTCGTCCCATCGACTCGTCCGAGGTCCGAGCTTGAAGGAGAAAACAGGATCGACGCATTCCCACATCTACCAGAAATTCGCTCTTGTGCGCCTCCTGCCCCTTGTCAAAGAAATCGCTTTGACGGTGTTTCTTCAATTTGACACTCATCAGATACAGTAAACGAACGAGCACGCAAGCGACAAAGGCTTGAGACTACCGGCACCGACACAGAAATTGCTTCGTCCAGTCGGTTGGGAACTTCCGCTGCTGAGCACGACCTCCTTTCAGAACACACGTTTTCGATGCGTCTCCCCGAGCGTGAATATGATTCCAACCCAACGTCACCCCACTTCCATCCTCGAGCAAGTTCATCATCATTATCACCACCACCGAAGGCGAACGGACACGTCGCGAATGGCTGTGGGAGCCCTATCAATGGATCTTCTAAGCGCTCGAGAGGTCCAGTCGCGAAGGTGGAGTTGCCTGGTGCAACAATTTATGACGATTCCTACATTGACAGGGAGGAGTACATTCGGCTCGTCATACAGAGCTTACGAGACATCGGTTACATGTGCGTATTTGATCCTGTCCCTTTCATTCGGTTTTGTTCGAGCCTAGTTACTCTAGCGAATCGGCTGCCACATTGGAAGCTGAATCAGGCTATGTCATGGAGACATCGCGCGTGGCAGAGTTCCGCCGTTGTATCTTAGAAGGAACATGGAGGGAGGCCGAGGGGGCGTTGGAACACCTAGGCGTTGCCGAGGATGATGGTCTCTGGGTATGGTTTTATTATGGGCAGTTGAACGAGTGTTGTGTTCTCATTCATCGGGCTGTATCACAGGAGGCGAAATTCCTTATCAGTCAACAGAAATATCTCGAATACTTAGAGACAGGCAAGACAACAAAGGCATTACACGTGTTGCGAAACGAACTTGCGCCCCTCCACATGGATCCAGAACAGCTACAGCCACTTTCAAGGTCTGTCGCTATTACACTTCTCGATACTCGATTAGCTCAGAACACCTACAATGTCCAGTTTGATCATGTGCTCGGATGCGGCAGATCTCAGGCAAAAGGCAGGTTGGGATGGTGCTCATGGTTCGTCGAGGCGGAGGCTATTGGTCAATCTTCAAAGTAGGTCTGCATTCTACTAATATCTGTGGCAATTGAAGAACCACTCCTCTAGGCTATATTCCTTCTTCCATGATGATTCCTCCTCGGCGTTTCGTCACGCTGCTGGACCAAGCACGGTTACGCCAGATTTCTCAATGCGTATATCATAATGCGCCTTTAACTTCCCGGCATTTCTCATTGTATGCAGACCATACATGTGACACAGACCTATTTCCGCGCATTACTACGGCAATACTACAGGTGCACGGCGATGAAGTATGGAGTCTGGAATGGAGCCACAATGGAAAGTTCCTGGCGAGTGCGAGCAAGGACAAAAGCGTCATTATATGGTCCGTTGAGGTACGTGCCATTTTGACTTTTGACTTCCTGTGGTGCTTATGCCGTGCTCGCAATGTCATAGCCTGATCGGAATTCTGACATATCCCTTCACCTACACTTACAAGACCATCCGTTTGCTGTTGGATGCCTCGCATGGTCACTGGACGATACTATATTGTTGTCGTCCTCTGAGCAGTATATCAAGATGTGGAATACAGAGGTTCGCCGAGTCATACCCATCCTGAAGGTTCGAGGACTTAACCGCTCCGTAGACTGGTATTTGCATCCGAACAATCGAGGCCCATACGGAAACAGTCTCAGCACTTGCCTGGGTACCCGATGGATCAGGGTTCATTTCGGGTTCACAAGATCGAAAGATCAATCTATGGGTAAGACATTTTCTTTCTCGTAGCTCGCTGCCTTGTGAACGTATTTCACCCGCACGACTGTTCAGGGATCCGACGGGAAGCAGCGCGATTCCTGGGGTATCACCGCCATTCGGATAACCGATCTTGCGGTTACTCCCGATTTCACATGTTTGGTCGCCGTTGGCGAGTCTGCGAAAGATCCCATATTGCCAACCGCAAGGGGTGACTCGGTTACCGCCCCCACTACAAACCGAAACGGCAGCAATAATAACCCGACTCCCAATGGCGCCCGGACGCAGGAGCATTTAATGATCGTTTACGATTTGGCCACCAAACAACCAGAACTGTAGGGCTATCCTCTCGGAGCGCCGTTTTCAGGCGTAGTATTTCCACTTTCTGACCCTTCTTTCTTAGTTCTGTCTCATTAGGAGGTCAATTGACAAGCGTGAAGATCTCAAGCGATTCTCAGTATGCACTCGTGAATCACGCACCAGATGTACGTGTCAGAACTGACTTGTGAATCGTTCTCATAAATTGTCAATGTGTGAATTAGGAGATCCATTTGTGGGACTTATTCACGGGGCGTCTGGCTCGCAAGTACACGGGTCAGCGGCAAGGCCGACACATAATTCGCAGCTGTTTTGGTGGCGTGGACGGCAATTTTGTAGTCAGTGGCAGCGAAGGTATGTACACATGGTCTTGTTTATCCCTCTCCCATTTGGTCCACTGACACTGTATATCCCGCGTGGGGTGATGCGTCATAGATGGGAACGTGTATATATGGCATCGAGACCGTGCTATCCTCCTCGACGTTCTGACTGGCCACGGGAGTGGCAGCGTAAACTCGGTCGCGTGGAACCCCAGAAACCCGCAGATGTTTGCGTCCTGTTCAGACGACTTCACCATACGCCTGTGGGAACCTTCGTCAGGTCTAGCTCACCGGACGGCAGATGAGCAGAGTCACGAGAGCGAGCCTAGTGGGAAAGGTAAGGGGAAGAGCAGAGAACCCTGGGTTGAGGATGATCCCGCGTCGCGAAATCTGTGAACACGACTGGGTCGAATTTCCTTTGCCTCCATCTGGATAGTCTGAATCGGCACCATCTGCACTCATGCACACTCATTATCCATCCTCTTGCATTCATCTACGTTACGTCTTAGCCTTCGAAACACTCACGACCTGCATGTAGACTCGTTGTTTTAATAGCAATTTTCACCCAGAATATACGGTACATATTCGGCAGCATCCCTGTTCGAGAAGGGTCGGTGATCGGAATTAATGAAGTATGCATGTCAGACCATTCTATTATGATAAGGTGATACGACGGATGAGCAACACATTTCCGAATAAGCCAAGTCTAAAACACGGCTCAGGATATATATGCCATACAAGATAGTGAACAGGATTATCAAGAGATGCTGCTACAGAGTGCCCCAAAAGGGCAACGACCTCTCAAAGTCTGTGTACAAGCTCACAAGAAGCACGGGTGCAAAAGTGAAGTGGAACAGAAGATCCGAGTGTATAGACAAGGCGATCCTTTCTTGGCCGTTTACTTGGTCGGAGAAGCACGGGAAGGAACCAGACGACCGGTCAGTTGAGAATGAGCGCGATGCTTCGGCATAAACAGCGAACACGTTGGTTCTTTCTTGGCGCTGAGAGAAGGCTGCCTTAGTCGAGCAGTCGATTCCAACAGTGGAGAATCTTGTGGTCCGAGCGACGAGTCGTGGACAAGAGAAGAAGCAGGCTTCTTTTCTGGTGGCGGAGATACGGGTGGCATGGCCGGTGATTGACGATGAGGCACCGGTCGGACAATCACCCGAGTACCTGAGGTGGTGTGGGCCCGTGTAGGGGACTCTGAGGTAACGTTCTGGACGCGCTGGCGGTTCGCCTGGACGGTTGGCATGGGAGGTCGTATGCATGGCTCAAACATCGCCTTCTGTATCTTCGAGGCTTCACTACGTGTTTTCTGGAACAAACTCTTCTGCTGAGGAGTGGAAGACCCTAAGACGCAGATAAGACACTTGAATATAAGGGTAGACGACGCGGAACGACTCACATCCTCGTGCTCGCTTCATCGGTGGGACGCGGTCCGTGAACTTGATTTCCTTCTGTTTCTTGCGTTCCTCTGCTTCGAGCCGTTGACTCTTCATCCGTGCACCAATCTCTGCAATTCGTATCTCTTTCTTGGTACGGAGGTCCTGCAAGGGTGTGAGATCGACCTTTAAATGCGGTAGAAGCCGCCTACGAAGAACAGATCCCTCCATGACTTCGGGGCGTCTAATAAGCCAGAAGAGTACTCCTCTACCTCGGCTGTGTGCTCTCGGAAACACTGTTGCCGCCATAGGTCTGAAGAGAATGAGCACCCAATTTTTTACGCAAAAAGAATCCGTCGTACCATTCGTATGGGCCTTCAGATGCTAGATGAGGGAGTCAGCGAAAAAGAAGAAAGGACAGTGGAATGCGACAAGCTGACTGGAGTGGCATCTTCAAGTCGCCGCAGGTTATCGGCAGAGCAAGAGTCAAGAATCGGCCGGACTAAGTCGAATGAGGCATTGTCCCCGAGGCTAACGATTCCTACAAGGAGAGCAAAGGTTGAGCTTGTAAAGCTTTCACTTCACGCCTGTGCTCACCATCGACATGGGCAGCCGCGACTGGCCGGACAGGTATGAACAAAGGAACGGGAGCCAAGATGCGAGCTGGAGCTGACCTCGGCGACAATAGTAGACAAGAGACGGTACGCGTCTACAATGTGAGTCAATTTCTGGTGACATTCTCGGTAAAGTATACAAGACAGAGGATATGCTGTGGCGGGCGTCGTCTGTGCGATGATGTTGATGAAAGAGGCAAGGTAATGGCGCCGTATTTGGCTGTCGCCACCAATCGTCGGAAGCAATCTTGGCCAGTTGTCGCAAAATCGGGAAGGTCCCGGTTGTAGCCGAAATTATTATCAAATTACAGCCAACTCCTGATTACTATCATTTAACTGGTGGATAACCTCCTGATTTCACTGTGAACAAATTTTTGGATGAATTTTATCCTAAAAGTTACACCACAACTGCAGGGGCTCATGGCTGCCATGTGGCTCCAATCAATGGACTACCATATTTAGGGTTTGGCATGGGTATACCATATACCATGGGTCAGGAATTCCAACACTGTACCTGCACCAGTACTAGGGTGATAACGCCACACCGATGATTTCTGAGGATTCGGTTTCCCGTGATTTATTCCTGCATAAAGGGGTGGTGGACAACAATTTGCCCCAAGAACTGCCCAAGGCTTATTTAATCCCTAACTCGACAGTTTTTGCGGTGTCGCGCGACCTCGGCACCATCCAAGCGACGCAGGATCCCGTCATCTGGGTTGTCGGATACACCACAGATCCAATCACCAATTACACAGACCTGTCTGGAACCCTTCAGCAACGTAGCTGGTTTTACAGAATCCAATACTCAGATGGCGGGTCTTTAGTCAGTATCCACATTCATCAATGAATAATGTGTCCCATATCATATTGACTTTGTGAATGATTTCGCGAATGCCTCTTCAAGAGCCCAGATACTGGACCGGAGGATACTTCAAGAAGCTGCTCCTGTCTCTAGACTGCTTGGAGATTTGGTGTCCCTCGCGACTGCACAAGTATATGGCAGCACACAGCTGACAGTTGCGACCAATGCACGTGGTGAGTTCAACAGGTCGGATGTGATGGCGTTTATGAACAATGTCAAGTGAATGTGTTGAATACAAAGTGAGTTAACTTTGTGTGTCGGGTGGGAGACAGATCCTGACCATGTGAAGCCGGGTCAATCCCGTCAAGACGCTGTATTCTGCCTTCCCAGTGTTCATGTACATCGATCCTGACCTAGGTAGACTCTTCCTCGAGCCTCTGTTTCGTCTTCAAGCGTCCCTAATGTACACCAACCCGTATGCTGCTCCTGATCTAGGTGCGTCCTAGAACTGGAGAGACTAGATTCGAGGCACTGATTATTGAGAACGCAAAGGGACAAGTTATCCCGATGTTAGAGTCACCAATTCTGCAAATAGCCAAGGGGTGGAAGGTTTGTATCTCTCTTGCAGGTCTTGCGTATCGCAGACCAATTCCTCGTTCCCTATAAAGATTCAGGGGATATGTTGACCATGATTTACGCTCACGCTTGCGCAAGTGGACATGGTAGCCTGACAAGTAGATAAGTTCCTCTTGGGTACCTGTGAAGGGCCAACAAAACTGGACAGTACGATCGCCTGACTTCCTGGGCTGATTACTTGAATGACGATCTACACAGGTACTCTGCGGATGGATTGCCCCGACAATCAAACTAACCTCGCAATCAAGGGTATTATCACTATCAAAGCTATGTCTCAAATAAGCTCATTTGTCAACAAGACTACCGATTTTGACAAGTATTCTGTTCGTGCAGATCTTTTAGATGTTGCGTAGTGCAATTGATTGGTCAATAGAATACATCCTCGCGTCTTTATGCTCAATGGAAGAGCCTTGCGCTGACAGGTGACAAACACCTACTTGGAGCATACGGACAAATGGGCTCGTGGACATTAGGCTATAATCTATTTGCCGATGTATGGCTGAACGCCAGCGTCGTCGAATCATCCGTCGGTGTCTGCTGATTTCTACCCTATCTTGACACTCGTTCGAGCCGATTTCCAGGTCTACGATGGTCAAAGTAGTTTCATCTACAACCTCTCATTGGCTCCGGCCTTCAATTTTGGCATGCCAGTCGATAACCTCAGTTCGGACAAAAGCGCCACACCCGGTCAGTAGAGTTACGCTTTGGAGTCGTCTCAGCTAATGTGGTTTTAGGGGGAGGCTGGAGCATGTTTGTGGCCGCTATGACCCCGAATCAAGACCTACGCACGTACCTTTTTTCGAAAGCTTACAACTATGCAAACGACTTGAATCTCCCGAGTGAGTTCCTCCCGATTTGCATTCTTCGAGTGCCAATTAATATTACCGCATCTCCCTCTAGCGCAGCCTGGGCGCAATGTACGCACCATTAGCTCTCAAGTTCGTTTGTAGCATGTAGCATGTAACTTTTTTTTCGAGGCTCTGACTTAGTACTTTTCTCCGTCAAACTAACCCCACGACGACCGGGACATCATCAAAATCGCACACCAGCGTGGTTGCCGGGGGTACCATACGTGGCATCATGATCTTGGGTGGTGTTGCGGCTTTTCTCGTGATACTGGCCGTTGCCTTGGTAGTATGGCGTCGGCGGAGGCAAAGTCATAGACACACAATCGTTGGACTTTCATCTTTGGGAGAAGTCATGTCCCAGGGCACGCAGGCCACGGTGACGCCATGCAACCCAACAGGGTCATTACTTACCGTGGCAGCACCGCTGGACGCAGGGCCTCCGAGTCAGACAGACTTGCAACAACGGTTGGTCCACCGCTCGTCTTCCTCGGAGGACTCACCGCTCCCGTTGGTGTCCGTCCCTGTCGGTTTGTCGAGCAAGGAGCTTGCGCGGCTCCGCTCACTGCCAAACGGATCGCGTTCTCAACCCATGGACGGACGACCGTCCAATCCTCCTTCAGCCGTGATGCTACCACCGACAGGGATGCGCTTGGGGGCGCGGCGGCTGCGGCTACATCTTCATCCGAAGCTCGGATACTTCGTTCGGAAGTCAATGTTTTGAGGGATGAGATAC
>WNGR01011875.1_pt1 | contig 12177 bp, 14 predicted proteins | sample 5407581 | NCBI WGS metagenome assembly WNGR01 (sample SAMN13153383, study PRJNA577476) | soil metagenome | isolation source: 80 cm soil or saprolite under Garry oak tree replicate 2 | place: USA:California | collected 2016-06-15
CGCTCCGGAGATGTGACACGGGAGATGTGACATGGCTGCGTGGGCGCGCGGTGCAACATAACCTTTCGGGCCTGGCACTGGTGCAGCGACAGTCGCCCGCTTAGGTTTCGAAACGTGTTTCGCTTCTTCCATGCTCCCTGCAGCGGCCGCGGCGAGTACGCAGCGGGCATGGATCGCGCCCACGAGCCAGAACGGGAGAAGGCAACAGATGGCCGGTTCATCGAAGTTCCGCGCTGACCACGTAGGCAGCCTGCTCCGCCCGGAAGCCCTGCTCGAGGCGCGCCGCCGCCGTGACGCCCGGACGGTCGAGGCTGGCGAGCTGCGCTCGGTTGAGGACGAGGCGATTGCCGCCGCCGTGAGGATGCAGCAGGAGGCGGGTATCGGCGTCATCACCGATGGGGAGTTCCGCCGCCGTGACTTCCGCACCGGCTTCGTCGACGCCGTGGACGGGATCTCGATGCGGACCTTCGATATGCCCTGGCACACCAGCGAAGGGGTCACCAAGCTGCCCAGCAAGCAGTTCGTCATCACCGGGCGGCTCAGGCAGCGCAGGCGGCTGGCGGAGGGAGAAGCGGCCTACCTGAGGAGCCTGACCTCCGCGCCGATCAAGGTGACGCTGATCGCCCCGGGATTCCTCGTGGACCGGTTCTGGAAAGAGGGTGAGACCGACCAGTTCTATGAATCGCGCGAGGAGCTGGCTGCGGAGGTGACGGCGATCACGCGCGCAGAGATCGAAGCGCTGATCGCCGAAGGCGTCCGCTACGTGCAGCTCGACAACCCAGGCTATGGCGCATTCCTGGGCTCGCACGCGCGCGAGCGCGCCGACGGTCCCGGCGCACAAGCCGCCTTCGAGCGCATGGTGAACACCGACATGGCCGCCGTCGAGGGGGTGCAGCGCCCCGCGGGAGTGTCGATCGGGCTGCATGTCTGCCGCGGCAACCAGTCCAGCATGTGGCTCGGCGAGGGTGACTACCAGCCGATCGCCGGGCGGCTGTTCGGCACGGTTCCCGTCGACCGGTTCCTGCTCGAGTACGACGACGACCGGGCTGGCGGGTTCGAGCCGCTGAAGTACATGCCGACGGACAAGATGGTGGTGCTCGGCCTGGTGAGCAGCAAGACCCCGGTGCTGGAGACGGCCGGGGCACTGGCGCGCCGAATCGATGAGGCGGCGAAGTTCATCGACCTCGATAACCTCGCGCTGAGCCCGCAGTGCGGGTTCGCCTCGATCGCGGAAGGCGGCAACCGGCTGACCGCCGATGAGCAGTCCGCGAAGCTGCGCCTGGTCGCGGAGACCGCCCGCGCGACCTGGGGACAGGCAGGCTGACCATGGCTGACGCGCATCTCAATGGCTCGCTGAACCTGCCGGGCGCGGAGGACGTGTTCCGCACGGTCAGCGCGATCGCGGGCGACTCGATCACCAAGATCCCGGATGGGGAGACCGACGAGCGGCAGGGCTGGATCGCCGCGCTCGTGCCGAGGCTGCACGACGTGCCGCAGCTGGAGGCGGGCGAGCGCAAGTACGGGTACAGCGCGGCCCCGCTGTTCAGCATCAAGGCCGGGGTCTCGAGCGACGAGATCGACGTCCCGGAGCTCGGCTACGCTGACGCCGCCCGCCACGCCTACCCGCTGTTCCTGCGGCTCCGGGATGAGGGCGTGATCAGGCACGGCACCCGCTTCCAGGTCTCGATGCCGACCGTGACCGCGGGCTGTGAGCCGTTCATCGCCGCCGACCACCAGGAGGCCTTCGAGCCTGCGTACGCACGCCGCCTGAGGGCTGAGGTGAACGAGATCCTCGCCGCCGTGCCCCCAGAAGATCTCGCGATGCAGTGGGACGTGGCCGTCGAGATGGGCATCGTCGAGGGGGTATTCCCGGCCCACTTCGCCGACCGGTTCGACGGCGTCGTCACCCGCCTCGGCCAGCTCTCCGCTTGGATTCCGCCCGGCGTGCCACTCGGCTACCACCTCTGCTACGGCGACGCGCCAGCGAAGGGGAACGGGGAGCCAGGTGGGGAGCAGGGCGAAGGCCGTCACTGGAAGGAACCCAAGGACACCTCGAAGCTGGTGGCGGTAGCCAACGCCGTTACCGAGGGGGCGGCCCGGCCGCTCGACTGGTTCTCGATGCCGGTGCCGATCGCACGCGACGATGACTCCTACGTCGAGCCGCTCGCCGACCTTCGCCTGCACGACCGCACGCGCCTCTACCTGGGACTGGTCCACCACCAGGACGGCGTCGAGGGTACGCAGCGGCGAATCGGCACCGCCAAGCGCCACTATCAGCGCGGATTCGGCGTCTCCACCGAGTGCGGCATGGGCCGCAAGCCCCGCAGGCTCATCCCGCAGTTGCTCGAAATCCAGGCCCGCGTCCACGTGTAACGATCCGGAGCCAAAGACGGGCGTCCGCGCCCCTGACGCCTGCGCCTAACGCAGGATCATGTGCCACGGAGGGTTGGCGAGGCCATTCCGCCGGGCGGAGGATAACGGTCGTGGCCTCGGATACTGACACCCTGATGCTGGTCGAGCGCGCCCTCGATCAAACGGCTGCCCTCATCGCGGCCATCGACGCCAGCCAGGCCGGGCTGGCGACGCCCTGCCCGGCCTGGGACGTGCGAGCGCTCGTCCGCCACCTGGCCGCGCAGGATCTGCGTAATTTCCTGGTTTCCGCTCATGGTGAGACCGCCGACTGGCAGGAGCCAGCTGACGAGCTCGGCGAGGATTGGGCAACGGAATTCCGGGACCGGGCAGCGCCGCTGCGGGCGGTGTGGCAGGAGGCTGACCTTGACCGGCTGGTGGCCGTCCCGGGTGGCGGGCAGGCGCCGCTGCGCAGCCGCGCTGATCAGCAGATCACCGAGCTGGCGGTGCACGGCTGGGATCTGGCCCAGGCCACCGGCCAGCAGGCCGGCCTGGACGCGGCCCTGGCCGAGCATGCGCTCAGCTGGTCGCGTCAGATGCTGCGGCCCGAGTTCCGGGGACCAGGCCAGGCGTTCGGGCCGGAGGTGCCGGTACGGCCGGACGCGCCCGTTTACCAGCGTCTGGCAGGCTGGTTCGGCCGCGATCCTGAGTGGACGCCACCTGGCGGCGCGGCCGGTCACCGCCCTGAATAGCTAACCTTCGCCCAGCCACCGTGTGCGTCAACGTGGGCTTTCTCGGCTTCGGTGCCGCCGTCCTGGCCGCTGGGCCAGCGCCACGCTGGTCGTCTTATTGCCAGGCGGCCGCGACCAGGCCTCCGCCGGCCAGGTAGAGCAGCCATGAGCCGGTGGCGGTCACGTTCAGGCTGGTGTGCTCCAGGTCAGCGAAGCCGATAGCCACCTGGCGGACGAAAGCACCGGCGGTGGTGACCTCCCACATCAGCCGCGAGGTGTTCCTGATAGGCACGCCCGTGCAGCACGCGCGGCTGACGAAAAGCTTCCCGTTCGGGAGGTAGACGCCCTCGCGCAGGTAGCTGAGCCGTGGGCTCGGCTGGCCGGTCGCCGGCACAAACGAGATCCCGCCGCCGCTCAGGTAGTACTTCGCGGTTGAGGTGTCCACCAGGGCCAGGTTCCAGCCTTCATTGTCCTGCAGCGCCGAAATCGAGACCGCGATGTGCCGGTTGTCGGCGGCCCAGGAGAGGTGCGAGATCGGCGCGGGCAGCCGGTCCTTTTGCGCGGCGGGCAGCATCGGGTACGTGGTCTGGGCTCCGGTGCTGAGCGTGCGGACGATCAGCTTGTACTGCGTGGCCAGGATGGGGCTGCTCGAGAGGCAGTTGTCGGCCAGCGACGGCTCACTGGCATAGGCGAGCTTGCTGCCGTCGCGGCTGACCGCCGGCAGGGTGCCGGTCGCGATCGCCGCAGGGCTGCCGCCAGTAACGGACACGGACTCGATCTGGCTGGTGCACCCCTGCTGGACCGGGAAGTAGACGGTGCCGTTGGCCGCAACCGAGACCTCGTCGCCGACGACGCCCGATGACATGGGTGTAGGTCAGGGGTGTGGGCAGGTCCCCGGGATTGATGCGCTCGAGTGTCATTGATGGGCGGTCTCCTCTGGTTGGGGGCGATGGTGACGGCGGTCGTCGAGGTGGCATGGCGCCACGATGAGGTCCTGGCTGCCGCTGGTGGGGTTATCGGCCATGTCGTACCTGGTTCCTCTTCTGCTGGGCGAGCAGGTCGAGTAGCCGTTGCAGCTCAGCGGCGCCGGCGCGCAAGTGGGCTGTCAGTTGCGCCCTGGCCTGTGCCCGGCTGCCGCGCAGCGCATCGAGCAGCTGCTGGTGATCGTCTGCGGTGCGGCCAAGCTCGCGGCTGGAGTGCTCGGCTAGTGACAAGGCCAGGCGCTGCTCTTGCTGGAGCTGAGCGTGGAACCGCTGCAACCGGGGGCTGCCGGTGGCGGCGACGAGGGTAGCGTGGAAGAGCCGGTCGCCGTCGAGCACGGCTGCGATATCGCCGCGCAAGAAGGCGTGCTCGATCTGATCGACCAGGCCCGCCAGCTTTCCGTAAACGGTGGTGTCCCGGTGCTTCGTGAGAGCTTCCACTCCGGCTATCTCCAGGGCAGCGCGGGCGGCGTAGATGTCGGCGACATCCTGCCCGGTGATGTCCGAGACGACGATGCCGCGGTTCATCTGGTGGCGGACTAGGCTCTCGCCGCCGAGGATCCGGGCGGCCTCGCGGATGGTGTTGCGGGAGACGCCGAGCTCGGCCGCGAGGGCGGCTTCGCGCAGCGGGGTGCCGGGCGGTATCTGGCCGGACAGGATGGCCTGCCGGATGGCTTCAGCGGCCTGCTCGGTGGTGCTCTGCCGCTGGATGGTCGCCCCCAGGCCGGTGATCGGGCTCGCCACGATCACGAATCTCCCAACGGCAGGACCCGGACCACAGAACCGCCTCTCTTGAAGCCTGGCCGACCATGACCTAGATTGACATATTGTTGAGCAATCCAGCAAGACAGGAACAGCCATGCCTGTGCCAGGGCTGCATCGGGACGACTTTCCCGCCTTTGACCGGCTCACCTACCTCAACACCGCCTCCGCGGGCTTGGTACCCGCCTCGGTAGTGACCCCCGCGCACGAGTTCGAGGCCGAGCTGGCACAGGCCGGAACCACCGGCATGGACGAGGACACCGAAGTGGGCATCCTGGAAGACGCCCGCCAGGGCGCCGCCGAGCTGCTCGGCGCTCACCCCGATACGATCGCGATCGGCACCAGCTTCACCGAGGCGCTGTGCCAGGTGGCCTGGTGGCTGCGACCCGGCAAGGGCCAGAACGTCGTGTCCTCGGAAGTCGACTTCCCCAGCGTCACCTACCCGTGGCACCGCATCGCCGAGGACACCGGCTGCCAGGTCCGGCTCGTCAGCGTGCTAGATGACCCGGAGAGCTTCGACGTGAACAAGATCGCCGGCCACGTTGACCGGTCCACCGCGGCCGTCTGTATCAGCCACATCCAGTACCTCACCGGCCACCTGCTCGACCTAGCCGAGCTCGCGGCGCTGGCACACGACAACGGGGCGGTCCTGATCGTGGACGCGACCCAGTCGGCTGGCCAGGTGCCGATCGACGTCTCGGCTTCCGGCGTAGACGTCCTCATTTCCGGTTCCTACAAGTGGCTGTGCAGCACGTTCGGCGCCGCCATCTGCTACCTCAGCCCCACAGTGCTGGAAACATTCCGGCCGCCGCTGGTGGGCTGGCGCAGCACTGAGCATCCCTATTCCCTCAACGCCCGGTGGCTCCCGCTAGCTGCCACCGCGCGGCGGATGGAGTACTCCACCATGTCCTACGCCGCCGCGATCGCCCTCGGCCGCGCCATACGCTACATCCGCAGCCTCTCGCTGACCGAAGTGGCCGAGCACAACGCGCGGCTCGCCAGCCAGCTTGCCGACGGGCTGACCCAGCGCGGCGCGCGCCTGCTCACCCCCCGCGACCCCGGCCGGCGAGCCGGGACCATCACCGCGCGCTTCCCCGGCCGCGACGGCGAAGCCATCGCCACCACGCTTACCCGGCGCGGCGTGATCGTCTCCCCCCGCGTCGGCTCCACCCGCTTCTCCATGCACTTCTACAACAGCAGCGACGACATCGACCGCGCCCTCAGCATCCTCGACGAGGTCCTGCGGTGACTAGCGCAGGCACGGCGGGCGAGCGCCACTCCCTCGCCTGTCCCTCCTCGTTTGCCAGGGCATTTGAGGAGGTCGTGCAGATCCTGCAGGATTGCGCGAAGACGCGCTTCCTTCAGACGCTGCCGGACCCGGCTAAGTGCGGCACCGGCATCACGAAGGGCCAGCAGCTGAAGCTCACGTACGTCTACTCCACCGGCGTGGCCTCGACCACGGCGATGTGGCAGACCTACAAGTCCGACGCCAGCAAGGCCGGGATCGACATCAACATCCTCGGGCAGACCTTCAACACGATCGTCGGCGAGGCCGCGCCGTGCACGCCGATGGGCCCGAAGTGCAACGTCCAGGTGTTCGCTTACGGCGGCTGGGTCTTCGACGGCCCGGGCTTCGAGCCGACCGGTGAGCCGCTGTTCGCGAGCGGCGCGGGGTCGAATGCCGGCAACTACTCGGACCCGAGGATGGACAGCCTGATCAACGCGACGCACACCAGCAGCAGCCTGTCCGTCTTCCACGATTACGCCACGTACGGACCCGCACTGCACCGACATCTGCCCGATTGTCTCCCAGGAGTTCATCGACGCCTACCGCGACCTGGGCGGCCGGGCCTCACAGGTGGTGTTCATCGCAGTGAACGTGAACCGCTATCACCTGGACGTGGCCGACGTGGCCGCGTTCTCGGCCGAGCAGCACCTGACCACGATCCCGTCCTGGCACTTCCTGACCGGCTCCTACCCGGCCCTGCAGGCGGTGTGGCGGTCCTACAACATCGCGGTCTACGCCCCCGGCCCGAACGCGGACGTGCAGCATTCGTCGGTGATGTATTTCATCGACCCGCACGGCCGGGAACGCTACCTGGCCAGCCCCATGGTCGATCACACCAAGAAAGGCGCCTCCTACTTACCCACCGGCCAGCTCGCGGCCTGGGGGCAGGGCATCGCCCAGGTCGCCCGCCAGCTCACCCACTGACCAGCCCCGGGCGGCTTAGTTCAGTGTAGGCTGTATAGTTCAGTCATGGCTGTAGTGACGGGGGTGGACCTGGGCACCCTGGCCCGGGTCGGCACCGCGCTGGCCGACCCGACCCGCCGCCGGGTCCTGGTGGCGCTGATCGACGGCCCCTGGTACCCGGCGGAGATGGCCGGGGAGTTCGGGATCACCCGGGCCAACCTGTCCAACCACCTGACCTGCCTGCGCGAGTGCGGGCTGGTCACCGCGACCGCCGAAGGCCGCCGGGTGCGCTACGAGCTGGCCGACCAGCGCCTGGCCGACGGGCTGCGCATCCTGGCCGCCCTGGATCTGCCCGGCACCTGCCAGTGACCCTGCCCGTGGAGGGTGACCCCTGGCCTGGATGGGCGTCGAAGGCGGGGTCGCGATCGGCGCCGCAGTCATATCCGGGTCGGTGGCCCTGCTCGGCTTCGGCCTGGACAGCGGCATCGAGGCCATCGCCTCGGTCATCGTGATCTGGCGGTTCACCGGCACCCGGCTGGCCAGCCCCACCTCCGAACGCCGCGCCCAGCAGCTCGTGGCCGTCAGCTTCTTCCTGCTCGCCCCCTACATCGCCCTCGAAGCCATCCGCGCCCTGGCCACTGGTGACCACGCCGAAACCAGCATCATCGGCCTGGTCCTCACCGCCGGAACCGCCGTCTTCGAGCCCGCGCTCGGCATCACCAAACGCCGCATCGGCACCCGGCTCAGATCATCGGCCACCGCCGGGGAAGGCACCCAGAACCTGCTCTGCGCCTACCTCGCCATCGCCGTCTTCACCGGACTCGCCGCCAACACCCTGCTCGGCGCCTGGTGGCTCGACGGCACGGTCGCACTCGGCATCGCAATCTGGGCCGTAGTCGAAGGGCGGCGGGCGTGGGCAGGCAGATCGTGCGGCTGCGGATGTTAGCCACAGCTCCGTGCTTTGCTCTGCGTGATCGGTCAGTGACCAGGCCCTTCAGCGGAGCATGGGACCGGGTCCGGCTCCGGCGGGCCATACAGCCGGTCAGCGCTCGCGCCGTTCCCCGCCAGCGGTCAAGCCTTCGGCTGGTGGTAGATGTCGCTGCGGTGATCGACGTCGAGGACGTGGACGATGCGGGAGGCTTCGTCGATGCGGTACACGATCCGGTATGTGCCGCGCCGGGCGCCGTGACAGCCGGCCAGCGGGCCGAACAGCGGCTTGCCGACACGCTGCGGATTGACAGCGAGCGCGGCCTCACAGAACTCAAGGACCGCGGCGGCGACGGATTCGGGCAGCCGCTCGGAGATGGCCCGCCGCGCAGCGGGCTGGAAGCGGATGTTGTACCGCTCCCCCGGCGGGACAGTCACCGGCCAGTGGCGCGGCGCCTGGCCAGGTCCTGGCGAACGGTCGCCAGGTCCGCGCCCGGCTCGCCTCGGCCGAGCGCGGCCAGGCTCTCGGAGATGCGGGCGACCGCGTCATTGTCGCCAAGGATCTCCAGGGTCATCTCCAGCCCGTCCAGGTCATCGACCGACAGCAGGACAGCCTCAGCCTCCCCGTTGCGGGTCAGGGTGATCCGCTCGTGCTGGAGCCGCACCCGCCGCGCCAGCTCGGACAGCCGGGCCTTGGCCTCGGACAGGGGTACGGGAGTGGAAGCGACGCTCATAGTCCGAAGTATAGACCACGCTAGTCAACTTTCAGACTAGCCCTGGAGACCTTCTCTTCTTTGAGCACCGGCAGCGAGATCCGGCCGATACAGGGGCCCACCCGAGCCGCGTTCGGATGCGACTGGGTGCAAGCTGGACCAGGTCCTCCGCGCCCCAGCACCGCCAGCCCGACCAGGAAACGATCCAGCGCCCCGCCCGCACGCAGCCCGAACGCCACCCTCGATAGACTCCCTGGCCAATAGATAGCCGATCCGCCGCGGCAAGTCAGGCGCCCGCGCCCGCAATGTCCCGTCTGAACCTTAACGAAGGACTTCCGACGATGACCGTGGACAACATCGAGGACTTCCAAGCCCTAGAGCCATTCTTCCGAGTGATCGAAAACGGGCTGGCAGGATTGGTCGACGGCGGCCATTTCTTTGATCTCCTGGCCGACGACGTCGTCTTCGAGTTCATCATCACCGTTCCCGACTATCCTCGGCGGATCGTGGGGCGCGATAACCTGATCGACCTCTACCGCGGCTACCACAAGGCTTTCTTCCTCGATCGCTGCTTCGACCTCAGGACCCACCGGGCCGACGACTCCACCGTTACGCTCGAGTACGCCTCGGAAGGCAGGGCTGTTGCGACCGGACGGCCATACAGCAATCACTACATCTCAGTCGTCACCATCAAAGATCGTAAGATCATCCACTGGCGGGACTACCTCGATCCGCTCCGCGTCTTCGAAGCACTCGGCATAAGGGACTAACGCCGGTCACTGATGCGCCCGAACGTAAAGCTGAATGAAAAGCTAGGAACGAGGCATGGTACGCCCTGCAGAATCGGTGCATCCGCTTGCCGAGCGCCGATCGGCCCTCCGAGTCGGCAGAAACTTCGTCCCCCAAGAGTCCGTCACGCTCGGTGATCTATCTCCGGGGATCCGCTCCGAGGCGCGCCGCCTGCCCGGCATCCGAAGACCGGCCAAAGCACCCCGGCGCGCGATGCCGGCACATAGACGATCAGCGCATACGTGAAACGAGGTATCCGATGAGCCAGAACGCCAACTCCTCGCGGTCAGCTCACGGTTCACGCTGTGCGTGAGGGCGGGTACGCGCTACGTCTCGCGCGGGGCGACCCGTGGTGTCTGGGTCGGCTCGAAGGCGGCGGAAAACAGGTAGCTGGTCGCCAGGCTGCGGTAGGGCCGCCATTTCTCGGCGATGGCAAGGATCTCCTGCTGGGCGGGGAGGTGATCGAGCTGATAGGCGACCTGGACGGCCTTACGGAGCGCGAGGTCGCCCGGCAGGACGACGTCTTCTCGGCCGAGCGCGATAATGAGGGCGCCCTGCACGGTCCACGGACCGATCCCCGGAATCGCAGTGAGCTCTGCCATGATCTCGTCGTCTGGCAGCCTGCTCAGCACGTCCGCGTTCAGCCGGCCGTCCGACAGCCGCCCGGCGAGGTCGCGGAGCGTGCTGATCTTCCGCCACGAGAGCCCGGCCTCGCGGAGCTTGCCCGGGTCGGCTCCCAGCAGTTCGGCGGGTGAGGGGAGATGGCCGTCGAAAAGTGCCTCGATGCGGGCCAGCGTCCGGCGGGTCGCGGCGACGGAGAGCTGCTGGCCGGTGACCTGGAACAGCAGGGCACCGTACAGATCCATCGGCGGCAGCTGCGCCATCCACGCCCGGGGGTCGAAGGCCGGCCGGTCGTCGATGAGCCGCGCCAGCACGGGGTCGGCGCTGCGAAGGTGGGAGCGAGCTTGCCGCAGCCACTCGGCGCGGCTGGAATCTTCGGTCACGGAGCCCCGCTCCCTTCACCCGGCGATTGTATGCGTGCCACCATCTTCATGCCCGAGTCTGACAAGTCCCTTGCCGCGGTCAGTCTGACTCTCGCGCCCTCTCTGGAACTCCGGCACGCCGTGGCGCCGCTGTGGTCTGTTTGTGGATGTCGAGCTAATCGCCACGGAGCCGGTCCCGGTTTGGACTGCTGCTGTCGATGTCGAGACGTGTGCGCTGCGGGAGTCATTCGACGTACTCAAGCCGTGCACAGACTTTCGGGTCGTCAGCTTGCGGATCCATCGCACCAGGTAGGCGTTGATGCGCGCCAGGAGTGGGACGGCGCTGACCGCGCGAAGCGGCCGTCCATCACGACGGTCAATGACGGTCAGACGATCTTGACACCCGCCAGGATCTGGGTAAGCGAGCGGATCAGCGGGTTGGCGTCGTTGCTGGCCCAGGCGAGGACAAGCCGGCTGGGCGGCATGTCGGCCAGCGGTACTGTCGTGACCCCTTCAGGCAGCGCGTGGGCTAGCGGCGTGACATGTTCCGGGGGCTCGGTGAGCCGGTCGCCCGGCAGTTGGAAGGCGTCGAGCTGGCCACCCCGGACCTCGTCTACGACGACTCGTACGACCTGGACCTGGGCGGCCGGGTGGTGCGGCTGCGGGCCACCGGCCGGGCGCACACCAAGGGCGACCAGGTGATCACCGTCCCCGACGCCGGGGTGATGTTCACCGGCGACCTGGTGGAGACGGGCCAGTTCGCGATCTTCCCGTGGTTCCCGCCGCACGACACCGACGTGTCCGGCGTCCGGTGGATCGCGGTGATGGAGCGGCTCATTACTGAGAGCCCACGGGTGGTGGTCCCTGGCCATAACGAGATCAACGGCCCCCAGCTGCTGTCCGATGCCCGGGACTACCTGCAGCTGCTGCGCGATGAAACCTGGCGGCGCCAGGACTCGGCGATGAGCGGGGACACGATCGCCGCGGAGGTCACGGACCTGATGATCAAGCGGCATCCCGACTGGGACGGCCGGGAGTGGATCCGGCCCGGCGTTGGCTGTCTATGCGCGGAGCACGCCGCTTGACCGGCACGGCGCCCCGCGGCGAGACCCGCAATGGATACGCACCGCCGTGGACGCGTGCTACGAAGAGACCCGAAAGGACCCGCCATGGCGAACCCGCCGCACACCCGGTGAGCGTTGGACCACGGCGCTACACCCGCCGAGCTCGACGCGCTCGCGACGCTGCTAGCGATCTACACCGGCTTCGCGCGCGGAGCCTTTCTGTTGCTGCATGGCCGCTCTCTGGACCGGCCCGGGGGAACCGATGGGCGCTTGCCTGGAGACCCGCCGGCCGGCCCGCGAGATGTGATCGCCGCGAGCCGACCAGCATGCCTCAGAAGGACTAGGCGAGGCCGATCTGCTGGCGCTGCAGGGCGGCGTCGTAGAAGGCGGAGATGACGATGAGCTGGTCGCCGTCCCATTTGGTGGTCTGGCCCAACTCGACGTCGAACGCCTTTCCGGTCGGGGAGATCACCGTGCCGTCGGGCAGGGTCATCTCCCCGGTGAAGGTCCCGGTGGCGTTGGTGACGACGGTGATCCAATCGCCGGTTCCGAACTGGATCGGGTACGGGTCGCTGTACACGTGCATGTCGGGGAAGATGCGCAGAAACTGCTGCATCGCCGCGGCGTGCGCTTCCTTTCCGTAGACCGGTTCCGCGAGCCCGGGGATGTACGCGATCATGTCGGGATG
>WNGR01007397.1_pt1 | contig 12173 bp, 11 predicted proteins | sample 5407581 | NCBI WGS metagenome assembly WNGR01 (sample SAMN13153383, study PRJNA577476) | soil metagenome | isolation source: 80 cm soil or saprolite under Garry oak tree replicate 2 | place: USA:California | collected 2016-06-15
GCTGGTGTACGTGCCCGCGCTGCAGAAGATGGGCTGCGAGATCGAGACGTTCGCGGCCTGCCTGGGCGGCCCCGCGTGCCGCTTCCACGACACGAACTCGGTGCATTCGGCGGTCATCAGGGGCGCGTCCAAGCTGGTCGGCGCCGACGTCACGCTGCCCGACGTGCGCGCCGGGTTCTCCGCGGTGCTGGCCGCGGCGGTGGCCGACCGCCCGTCGGTGCTGCGCGGCATCCACCACATCGAGCGCGGCTACCACCGGCCGTACGACCAGTTCACCTCCCTGGGCCTGACCATCCGGCGCGGCTGAGGCCCGATCCCGAACGGATGGCTAGGCTGCCCCTATGACCACGGCTTTCGTGCTCGGCGGCGGAGGCCTGCTCGGCGCCCACGAGGTGGGCATGCTGCGCGCGCTGACCGAGGCGGGCGTGCGGCCCGACCTGGTGGTGGGCACCTCGATCGGCGCGCTGAACGGCGCGCTGATAGCGGCCGATCCCGCGGGGGCGGCGGCACGGCTGTCCCGGATGTGGCAGGGCGAGGAGCTGCGGCTGGCGTTCAGCGAGAAACTGTGGGGACGGGCGGTACGGCTGGTGCGTTCGGGGACCCACTTGCACTCGTTCGAGCCGCTGCGGCGGGTGCTGGCCGCCGCGCTCCCCGGCCCTTCCTTCGCCGACCTGGAGCTGCCGTTCCAGTGCGTGGCGGCCAGCATCGAGGGCGCGAGCGCGCGCTGGTTCTCCTCCGGGCCGGTGGTCCCGGCGGTGATGGCCTCGTGCGCGGTGCCCGGGCTGCTGCCGCCGGTCGAGATCGGCGGCGAGCACTACTTCGACGGCGGCCTGGTCGACTCCATCCCGGTCGGCCGGGCGGTCGCGCTCGGCGCTTCGACCGTGTACGTGCTGCAGGTGGGGCGGATCGAGAGCCCGCTGGCGGTGCCGCGGCGGCCGTGGGAGGTGGGCCTGGTCGCGTTCGAGATCGCCCGGCGGCACCGGTTCCACGAGGAGATGTCGGCGCTGCCCGGGCATGTCCGGGTGCACGTGCTGCCGACCGGCGGGGACCGGCTGCCGCCGGGCCTGGCGCAGTTCCGGTACCGGGACAAGGCCCGGGTGGGGCAGGGCATCGACCGCGCGTACACCGCGTCCAAGACCTACCTCGCCGCGCTGGCCAGGAACTGACCCGCCGCGGGCTCACGCCAGGGCTTCGTCGATGAAGGTGAGGGTGAGCTCCTCGAGGTGATGACGGGTGGCCTCGGGGACGTCGCGCAGGGGCCCTGGCCCGGCGAGTACCGCCAGCCCGTGCACCGCGGACCAGATGGGGTACTCGATGCCGTCGCGGCGGTGCCGCTGGAGCACCCCGGCCTCGACCAACTCGTCCAGCGCGGCGCGCAGCTGCCCCAGGGGCGTGCGGTCCGGCCCGGTCCCGCCGCCGGCGTCGTAGGCGTGCTGCTGCGGCAGGGCGAACGCGGTCGCGAACAGCCCGGGTTCCTCGCGGGCGAACTCCAGGTACGCCGTGCCGATCGCGCCCAGCCGGCCGCGGGCCGCGGCGGGGTCGCCACGCTGGCCGGGCACGCGGGCGACGCCGGCGGCCATGCGGGCGGCGAGTTCGCGCATCGCCGCCGCGCAGACCGCGGCGAGGAGCTCGTCACGGTCGGCGAAGTGCCGGTAGGCGGCGTTGGGCACCACGCCCACCATCCGGGTCGCCTCACGGAGCACGACGGCATCCGGGCCGCCCGTCCGGGCCAGCTCGAGCCCGGCGGCGACGAGGCCGTCGCGGACGGCGCCGCGCGGACGGCGGCGCCGCTCCGCCGCGCGGATGTCCCCTGCTGACCGGCCGGCCGTCACAGCGACAGGATAACAAAGTGGACAGCGTCCACTAATGGCGGCACCCCGGCCGCCGCCCGGCACCCGCCCGCATCGTCGTAGACGCTCATGACCGCGGCGCTAGGATTTAGAGCGTGCTCGAAGTCAAGCCGCAGCCGGCCCCCGGGCCCGCCCGCTCCGTACCCCGGGCGGGCCTGAGCATCGCCGAGGCCGCCCGCCGCACCGGGGTCAGCGTGCACACCCTGCGCTACTACGAGCGCGCCGGCCTGGTCATCACCACCGTCGACCGCACGGCCGGCGGCCGGCGCCGCTACCACCAGCAAGACCTGTACTGGATCACCATATGCACCAAGCTGCGGGCCACCGGCATGCCCATCAAGACCATCCGGCGCTACGCCGAGCTCGTCCGCGCCGGGGCGGGCAACGAGCAGGAACGGCTGGCGCTCCTGGAGGCCCACCGCGCCGACGTGACCGCCAAGCTCGCCGGGCTGCAGGAGAACCTCGCGCTCATCGACCACAAGATCGACGTCTACCGGGGCCGGCTCGCCGCCGGGGACGCCGACCGGCTCTGGGCGCCCGCCCGCGCCTGAGGCGAGACGCCGACTCGTCTGGTTTGGTACTTAGTCCGTTTCTGTTCGTATATGCGGGCCCGCCGCTACGGTAATGACATGCGCGACAGTGAGGTTGTCGCGGCCATCGTGGCGGGCGACCCCGCGGGGCTCGCCGAGGCGTACGACAGGTACGCCACGCCGCTTTACAGCTTCTGCCGGACGATGCTGCGCGAGCCGGCGGACGCTGCCGATGCCGTGCAGGACACGTTCGTCATCGCAGCGCCCCGGCTGTCCGGGCTGCGGGATCCGGACCGGCTGAGGTCCTGGCTGTACGCGGTGGCCCGCAACGAATGCCTCCGGAGGCTGCGCCGCGGCGGCCTGCACGCGTCCCTGGAGGAGGCGCCGGAGCTGACCGATGAAGCGGCGGACGTCGCCGCCGACGTGGAAAGGTCAGACCTGCGGGCGCTGGTGCGCGACGCCCTCGACGGAGTGGCGCTCGCCGAACGCGAGGTCCTCGAGTTGCAGCTCAATCAGGGCCTGAGCGGCGGCGAGGTGGCGAGCGTGCTCGGCATCTCCCGCAATCACGCGCACGCGCTGATGTCCCGGGCCCGCGGCCAGCTGGAGACCGCGCTCGGAGCGCTCGTCGTGGCCAGGACCGGACGGCTGGACTGCCCGGACCTGGACGCGCTGCTCCAGGACTGGGACGGCCGGCTGACGGTCTTGCTGCGCAAGCGCGTCAACCGGCACGTGCAGAGGTGCCTGGTCTGCTCCGGGCGGCGGCGGCGGGAGATGACGCCGGAGATGCTCCTCGGGCTCGCCCTGCCCCTGGCCGCCGCCCTCCCGGCGGGGCTCAGGGACGAGGTGCTGCGGATCGCCACCGGTCACTCCCCCGCCGCCGTGGCGCACCGGGCCGCCATGGCGCACCCGCCGTACGCGTTCGGCCGGCATGGTTTCCCCCGCCCCCTCCATCCGCCCGGCTCGCAATGGTGGCCTCATCCGAGGCCGGCGCATGTCGGCGCGGTGGCGGGCACGGCGGCCGCGGTGGCGGCCGGCGTCACCTTGATCGCCGTGCCGCCCCACCACGGCCCGGGACCGGCTGGGGACCGCCCGGCGGGCATCACCAGCGGCGCGGGTCCGGCCGGGCCTGCGGGCGGCACGGCCCCGCCCAGTGCCACCGCGCAAGCCAGCGTCATGCCGAGGGCCAGCGGCACGTCCGGCGCCAGCCCGGCACCGGCGAGCGCGACAGGCGTGCCGCCGTCGGTGCCGGCGTCCGCGAGCCCCGGGGGCACGGGCCCGGGGAGCACGAGCCCGGGGAGCACGAGCAGCGGGACCGCGACGGCCGCGCCGGGCGCCGGGACGCTGAGCGTCAGCCCGGCCACGCTCGACGTCGTGCCGCCGGCCAGCGGCACGATCACGCTCACCGCCTCCGGCGGGCCCGTGGACTGGTCGGTCTCCGAGCCGCCCGGCCTGGCCCAGAAGGTCGTCGTCGCGCCGATGTCCGGCACGCTGGCGGCCGGCGCCACCGCCACCGTCAGCGTCACCGTGAACGGTCCCGGGAAGATGCACGTCCACCTGGTATTCAGCCCCGGGGGCCTGACCGTGACGGTGGTGATCAGCTGATCAGCTGGGCAATCGCGGCGTACTGGCAGGTCGCGGCGAGGCAGACGAAGGCGTGGAAGACCTCGTGGTAGCCGAACACCGACGGGGACGGGTCGGGCCGGCGGCGGCGGTAGCACAGCGCCCCGGCGGTGTAGAGCAGGCCGCCGGCCAGGACCAGCGCGGCCGGCGCCACGCCGGCGTGGATCCAGATGCCGGGCAGCGCCAGGGCGGCGACCCAGCCCAGCCCGACGAAGACCCCGCCGACCAGCAGTTCCGGCGCGCTCATCCACTTCAGGTGGACCGTGGCCGCGGCGGCGGCCAGCGTCCACACCGTGATCAGGCAGGCCAGCCCGAACGGGCCGGGCGAGGTCAGCAGCAGCACCGGAGTGGCCGTGCCCGCGATGAGAAAGAAGATCATCATGTGGTCCAGGCGCTGCATCCGGGCCCGGCCCGCCTGGGTCCAGCGGCCCCGGTGATACACCGCGCTGACCCCGAACAGGGCGCTCACGCTGGTCGCGTAGATGACGCCGGCGATGATCCGCTGCGTTCCGTGCGCCCAGGCCAGCATCAGCGGCCCGGCCACCACAGAGAACCCGAACCAGACCAGGTGCAGCCAGCCGCGCAGCGCCGGCCGGGTGTAGTGGATGCCGCGGCGGGCGTCGAAGAAGACCTCCGCCTCTCGCGGTCCCGGCTCTTCCGGTATGGCACCCGCCCAGGTCATCGCCAGCCTCCCCTCCCGCCCGCCCCGGCGCCATGCCGCCCGCCGGTCCTGCTCAGCATGACACCTCCGGCTCGCAGCCGAGCCGATATGCGCAGGCAAACCCGGGCGCATAAGCTCGGGCGGTGACCGGAGCGGGGACCGGAGTCCGAGGCGCGCGGCTGGCTGGACCGGCCCGCCGCCGTAACGAGCTACTGAGAGAAGGCAAGCATGGGCATCCAGAGGCCTGAGATCGATTTCCCCGGCGGCGAGCCGCCGACCGAACTGCAGGTCACCGACATCTGGGAGGGCGACGGCGGCGAGGCGGGCCCCGGCGACATGGTCAAGGTTCACTATGTCGGGGTCTCCTACTCCACCGGAGAAGAGTTCGACGCGAGCTGGAACCGCGGCGATCCCCTGCAGTTCCAGCTGGGCGCCGGCAAGGTCATCGCCGGCTGGGACCGGGGCCTGCAGGGCATGAAGGTCGGCGGCCGCCGCCAGCTGATCATCCCGCCGGGCCTGGCCTACGGAGACCGCGGCGCCGGGCAGGCGATCGCGCCCGGCGAGACCCTCATCTTCGTGTGCGACCTGGTCTCGATCTGACCGGCGCCGGGCGTTCCGGGTAGACGCCACCTCAGCCGGGCAGCTCGATCGGCCCGATGCCGGCGAATATGTCTCCGGGCCCGGGGTTGTCCGGGTGGGTCCGGCCGCCTAGGTGGTGCATGATCCCCCAGACCGCGTTCAGCGAGGTCTGGACGGCGCCCTCGGCCCACGCGGGCGTCCAGGAGACGTCGTCTCCGGCGAGGAAGATGCCCCGCTGTTCCGGCGGCAGGCCGTCTTGCCGGAAATGGGCGTACATGCGCTGGTTGTACCGGTAGTGCCCGGGCAGCGCCCCCTTGAACGCGCCCAGGAAGTACCGGTCCGCCTCCCAGGACACGGTGATCGGGTCACCGACGATGTGGCTGGCGATGTCGACGTCCGGGTAGATCTTGCCCAGCGCGCCCAGCGCGAGCCTGACCCGGCGGTCGACCGGCTCGGGCAGCATCTTCAGCGCGTCGCTCATCCAGGAGTACGTCAGGCAGATCACGCCCGGCTGGCCGGGACCGTTGTCGAACAGGTAGGTGCCGCGGGTCAGCCGGTCGGTCAGCGTCATGCTCATCACGTCGCGGCCGGTACGCGGGTCCGTGTCCTGCCAGAACGGCCGGTCGACCATCACGAAGGTCTTGGAGGACTGCATGTAGCGGGTGCGGTCCAGGGCGGCCCAGATCTTCTGCGAGAACAAGCACTCCTCGCAGTCGATCTGCGTGGTGAGGAGCCAGCTCTGGCAGGTCACCAGCACCGCCGCGTACCGGCGGGTGTCCCCCCAGGCGTCGGTGACCGCGATCCGGCCGTCGTCCGCGCGCGCGATCCGCGCGACGCCGGGCCGGGGCGCGCCGGAGTGCAGCGAGGCCAGCGAGGTGCCCGCGGGCCAGTGGGCGAGCCGGGGCGCGGGGTGGCGCCAGATTCCGCGGGGCACCTGCTCGGCGCCGCCGACCACCAGCCGCTGGTTCTCGTCGCAGTCGGTCATCACCACCCGGAAGATCTCCAGCATGGAGTTCGGGAAGTCGGAATCCCAGCCGCCGGTGCCGAACCCGACCTGGCCGAAGACCTCGCGGTGGTGGTACGACAGCGCGGAGAACGCCTTCGAGCTCGCCACGAAGTCGTAGAAGGTGCGGTCGTCCCAGCGGAGCACCAGGTCGTTCCACAGCGACTTCAGCGTCCTGGCGTCGCGGGCCCGGATCGCGTCCTGGATGGCGGTGTAGCGCACGTCCTCAAGGGCCTGCGCCCACGCGTCGGCGACCTCGGCGAACAGCGGGGGAAGGTCTTCAAGCGCGCGCGCGTAATAGGTGACGCCCTCCAGGTCGATGACCGTGCTGCCGGCCGCCTCGGTCAGCGGGTTGGGGAACGGCCGGGTCTGCAGGCCCAGCATGCCGACGTAGTGGTAGAAGGACGTCGACGAGACAGGGAACCGCATCCCGCCCAGCTCGGCCACCACGCCGTCGGCTCCCTCGAACGCCTGCGAACGCAGCCGGCCGCCCATCCGCGAGGCCTCGTAGACCACCGGCTTGACGCCGAGCCTCATCAGCTCGTACGCGGCGACCAGCCCGGAGATGCCGGCGCCGACGACCGCGACCTCTTCGCCATGACGTCCGGCCGGGATCGAGCCCAGGCCGGCCGGGTGCGCGATCCAGTCATCGAACGGGAACGGGAAGTCCGGGCCGAACATCGTGACCGGGCCCGGCTCGCCCTGAGGGTTCTCGCGGCTCTGTTCGTTCAGCATCACGGCGCCTAACGCTGGCGGTGGAGGCCTGTTACGCGTGAGGATACGCAGGACCGCGCCGCCGGTTCAATGCGACCCTAAGCTGCCGAGGCTGCGGCCGCCGTCGATGACGATGCGCTGGCCGGTGACGAAGCCGGCATCGTCGGAGGCGAGGAAGCTCACGGCGTGGGCGATGTCACCGGGAGTTCCCATCCGCCCGGCGGGTACCGAGGCGAGGTAGGCGTTCCGGACCTCGTCGGGGACGTCCGCGTGGCGCTCGACGGGGATGAACCCGGGCGCGACCGTATTCACGGTGATGCCGAACGGGGCGAGCTCACGAGCCCAGCTGAAGGCCAGGCCTATCTGCGCGTTCTTGGCCGCGGCGTAGGCGGACCGGCCCGGAGGCGGCCGGTGCGCGACCTCGGAGTCGATGTGCACGATGCGGCCGAACCGCCGGTCCTGCATCCCGGGCAGCAGGGCGCGGCCGAGCAGCACCGGGCTCCTGACGAAGAAGTCCAGCTGGGCGAGATGGTCGGCCCATGCCACCTCGGTCACCGGGGCCTCGGGCTGCGCGCCGGTGGCGTTGAGCACCAGCACGTCGACCGGGCCGAGGTGGCCGGTGATGGCGGCGGCCATCTCGGCCACCTGCTGCTCGTCGGTGACGTCGGCGCAGAAAGCCTCGGCCGCGCCGCCGGCCGCGCGGATGCTCCGGCCGACCTCGTGAACCTGCTCGTCACCGCGCCGGCCGTTCACCGCGACGGCGAGGCCGTCCCGGGCCAGGCGCCGCGCGATCGCCGCCCCCAGGCCGCGCGAGCTGCCCGTCACCAACGCAACCCGCCGCTGGGCCACCGACATGCCGCCATCATGTCAGCTCGCGGCGTAGCCGCGCCCGGCACGGTGCAGATACCGGCGCTAGGCCAATTAACTTCGGCGCCGTGTTATCGCATGCGCAGGCCAGCCGGCCTGGAATTACTTCGCCACTGGCGAGAGGCTTATCGCGATACCCGCCCGCCGTCGGTGAATACAAAATACCGGCCGATGAGCGCACGACCCCTGCGGCAAATGCCGGGCGAGATCTGGTGCCGCGCCTGGACACGTCAAGCTTGCGGCGCGATCCTTAGGCGTGAAGCCTTAGGCGTGAAGTTTCAATTTAAACCGGTAAGTGACCGGAATCGCGGTGATCATTAATAGGGGGGGTGGGGCGTGGTAGCGGAGCTGCAGCCTGAGGATCCCCAGACGGTCGGGCCCTACCTGCTGCTCGGCCGGCTGGGCAGCGGCGGCATGGGCTGGGTGTACCTGGGCCGCTCGCGAGGGGGGCGGCACGTCGCCGTGAAGGTCATCCGGGCCGAACTGGCCGGGCAAGCCGATTTCCGGATCCGGTTCGCCCGGGAGGTCGCCTCGGCCAGGACGGTAAGCGGAGTGTTCACCGCGCCGGTGCTGGACGCTGACCTTGACGCGCCGCGGCCGTGGCTGGCCACCGGCTACGTCCCCGGGCCCTCGCTGGCCGATGCGGTCGCGAGGCATGGCCCGCTGCCGGTCAGCTCGGTGTTCGCGCTGGCCGCCGGACTTGCCGAGGGCCTGGAGGCCATTCACGCGGCTGGCATCGTGCACCGCGACCTGAAGCCGTCGAATGTGCTGCTGGCCGAGGACGGGCCGCGAGTCATCGATTTCGGGATCTCCCGCGCCGCCGAGGAGAGTCCGCTGACCGGCACGGGCATGATAATCGGCTCACCCGGCTTCATGTCCCCTGAACAGGCCCAGGGTCATCCGGTCGGGCGGCCCAGCGATGTCTTCAGCCTGGGCGCCGTGCTCACCTTCGCCGCTACCGGCGAAGGGCCGTTCGGCACCGGGTCCAGCGCCACGCTGCTGTACCGGGTGGTTTTCAGCGCGCCCGCCATGACTAACGTGCCCGCCGAGCTCCGGCCGCTGGTCGAGCACTGCCTGGCCAAAGACCCGCAGCAGCGGCCCAGCGCCAGCCAGCTCCTGTCCGACCTGAACGCGCACCCGATGCCCGGCTGGCTGCCGGCGCCTATTACCCAGGGGTTCTCGCTGAACGCCCCGCCGGCTCCCGGCGGGCCGGGTGGCCCGGGTGGCCCGGCCACGGTCACCGCGGCGCCGGCCGGGATCACGCCGGAGCCGACCGGCCCGCGCTGGCCTGACGGTAACGCCACGCGCCCGGGCTATGTACGCCCGCGGCGAGCGCCATGGGCGCTGGTCACCGCCGGGATCCTGGCGGTAGCCGCCGCCACGGCCGTGGCCCTGGTCACCCTGGGCGGGCACCAGCAGCAGCCGGCGGCGAACCCGCCGGTCTTCTCGAGCCAGGTCACGACGGCACCGCCACCTCAGACGCTGAGCCCGTCGAGTCCGGCCGGCGTCCCGCCCGCGGTGACCACCGGCGTGTTCTGGACCGCCGCCGTGCTGAGCGCTCATTACGAGCAGGATGCCCAGCGGATGGTCCAGCGGCTTGAGCAAAGCGGGTTCGACGGCGAATACTGGCGGTCCACGGCCGCGAACAGTGTCCTGCCTGGCTACTGGGTCGTCACCAGCGGCCGCTTCCCTGACGCGGCCGACGCGGCCGCGCGAGCGAAGCAGCTTCAGTCGGCCGGATTCACCGGAGCGTACGCCCGCTGCGTTGGTTCTCGCCAGGCCTGTACGTCGGGCTAACCTGGCGCTGACCGGAAACCGGCCCGGGGCCTTGATGACGGGAGGGGCGCATGCTCCCACCCAGGCTGATCCGCCGCCTCGTGCTGGCACCGCTGGTGATCGTCATCGCCCTCGGGTTCCTCCTGCTCTCGCCGTTCCTGGCGCTGCTTGCCCTGGTGTCCGGGCTGGTGGCGCGGTCGCAGGCCGGCCACATGCGGAGCCTGCGGCTGGTCGGCTTCGCGCTGGTCTGGTTCGTCGCCGAGACGCTGGCGCTGGTCATGCTGGCGGGGCTGTGGCTGGTGAGCGGGTTCGGCGGCCGGCTGCGCACCGAGCCCTACCAGAGCAGGCATTACGGGGTCATGCGCTGGTTCCTGGACGTGATGTACCGCGGCGCGGCCAGGACGTACGGGCTGCGGGTCGAGGTCGACGAGCCGGACGCGACCGCGGCGGAGCTGGCCGCGCGGCTGGCCCGGCCGGTCGTCGTGCTGAGCCGGCACGCCGGGCCTGGTGACTCCTTTCTCCTGGTGCACCAGCTGCTGAGCGTCTACCGGCGGCGGCCGCGGGTGGTGATGAAGGCGACGCTGCAGCTCGACCCCAGTGTGGACATCGTGGGGAACCGGCTGCCGAACGTGTGGATCAAGGGCCGCCAGACCGGCGAGCGGATCTTCACCGAGCAGATCCAGCGGCTGGCGCGCGGCCTGGACGCGCAGGGCGCGCTGGTCATCTTCCCCGAGGGCGGGAACTGGACGCCGCACCGGTGGCGCCGCGGGATACGGCGGCTGGAGCACCAGGGACGTCCGGACCTGGCCGCGCGGGCCAGGGAGATGCCGAACCTGCTGCCGCCGCGCCCCGGCGGGGCGCTGGCCGCCGTGGCCGCCTGCCCGGACGCCGACGTGATCTTCGTGGCGCACGCCGGTCTCGACAACATCATCACCCTGGCCGACGTGTGGGGGAAGTTCCCGATCAACCAGGTCATCCGGGCCAGGTGGTGGCGGGTGCCGTCTGGTGAGGTGCCGCGCCCGGCGGATCACGAGGCCCAGGTGCAGTGGCTGTACGACTGGTGGGAGCGGATCGACACCTGGATCTCGCAGAACCGCCCGGCGGGCGCCGTCCCGGCTCCGGTGGTAGCGCCCCTGCCCGGGGAGCCCCTGCCCGAGGAGCCGCTGCCTGAGGAGCCGGCCGAACCGGTCGGGGAATGACCGGTGCGGCCGGCCGCCCCGCTTGACGTATCTGATATTGTACACCTATCATATTGATATCAGTTTTCAGCTAGCGATCCCCGCCGCGTCACCGTCTGACCCCCGTGACCAGCCGAAGGAGTCGTGCGATGGACACGTTCACAGGAAAGCTCGCGGTGGTGACCGGCGGCGGCTCCGGCATGGGTCGCGAGCTCGTCCGCCAGCTGGCGGCGCAGGGATGCTCGGTCGCGGCCTGCGACCTGAACGCGGACGCCGTCGCGCAGGCCGCGGCCACGGCGCAGGCGGCGCCCCGCCCGGCGTCCGGGTCACCGGCCATGCCTGCGACGTCTCCGCGGAGTCCCAGGTCCTGCGGTTCCGCGACGAGCTGCTCGCCGGGCACGCCAGCGACCACGTCGACCTGGTCTTCGCCAACGCCGGCATCGGCGGCGGCGAAAGCTTCGTCCGCGGTGACCGGGAGGTGTGGGAGCGCACGTTCGCCGTCGACTGGTGGGGGGTGTACTACTGCGCCCGCGTGTTCCTGCCGCTGCTGATCGCAAGCGGCGACGGCGTCCTGGTCAACACCAGCAGCGTGAACGGCCTCTGGGCGTCGCTGGGCCCGGGCATGCCGAACACCGCCTACAGCACGGCCAAGTTCGCCGTGCGGGGATTCTCCGAGGCGCTGATCGAAGACCTGCGCAGCGACGCGCCCCAGGTCCGGGTGGCCGTGGTGATGCCGGGGCACGTGGGCACCGACATCATCGTGAACAGCCTGCGCGCCCGCGGCCTGCCGGAGCCGAAGCGCATGAGTGACGATCAGGTGGCCGCGCTCATCCCCCCGGACGTGCAGGCCGCACTGGTCTGCGCTGCGCAGGCATGCTGGCCGACGGCGCGTCGGCCGGTGACCTGCGCCAGATGCTCGTGCGGATTAACGCCGACTTCCGGGACAAGGCGCCGGTCAGCGCGGCCCAGGCGGCGGCCGTCATCTTGGCCGGGGTGCGATCGGGGGCCTGGCGGATCCTGGTCGGCAAGGACGCCACCAGGCTCGACGCGCTGGTGCGCGACCACCCTGAGGCCGCCTACGACTACGCCGAGCTGGCCCGGCTGGCCGCCCAGGAGCCGCCAGCCCCGGAGGGGTAGGCGCCAGCGCCTGTCGCCACGGGGGACGGCAGGCGGTGGCGCTTATCTCGTGATCCGGCGTGTTTGTGCCGGAAAATGTCGTCGCCATCCGATAGAATCGAACTGAGATCCTAGAGATGTGCCCGGCTGGTGTTCCTGTCCCGGCCCGGACGAGGGAGAACCCTCAGGACCAGCGACTTTCATTGATCATCGGCCTGCGAACTGGCCGGAAGGAGGTGACCCAGGGTGAGCACGGCACCGGCCTCCGCGACTGAGGCA
>WNGR01006800.1_pt1 | contig 12170 bp, 19 predicted proteins | sample 5407581 | NCBI WGS metagenome assembly WNGR01 (sample SAMN13153383, study PRJNA577476) | soil metagenome | isolation source: 80 cm soil or saprolite under Garry oak tree replicate 2 | place: USA:California | collected 2016-06-15
ACCCTGATCGAATACACCCGCCTCCCGTAACACGGAGCGTCCTTCCTGCTCTCACCTCCTTTGAGTTCAGGGGTACTAGCGAGTATCTGGAGGACCTTGTTGCGCGAATCGATGGCCCTCAACTGGACCTGATCGCGATAACTTACTTGAATCGGCTTGTTGACATTCAGGTTGCTCAACTCTCTAAGTTCATTGATCGCTCAGTAGTCCCTGAGAATACCCTGTTCGGGTATGCGGGAGTTTGCTTTTCCAGTCGCTGGGTCTCCTTCAACATATATTATCATGGAAACCATCCAGGCAGGCAATGGCACCCTGCTACAACTATCATCTCATGCGAAGGGATTGACTGGCAAGTTTCACACATAGCCCACGTGCTCAGCCAAATTTCCGCTATACTCTCCAATGTGGTCCATCTCTGGCTCGAGGAGAACGCGGCACGTCAATTACGTGGTACGGATGACGTTGAATGGCTGGACCTCCTCAGCCAATTCTCCACCGTGCAGACTCTGTATGTATCCCCGGAGAGAGCAGGGCACGTTGCTCTTGCACTGGAAGGCAACACGGGGGAGACTGTCGCCGAAGTGTTGCCGTCCCTTGACTTGATTTGCTTAGTGGGCCAGCCAGCGTCATCTGTTGAGAAGTTCGTCGCTGCCCGCCAGCTCTCTGATCGCCCTGTAACCGTCGTCGATACAAAAACACTTGATAAGAGAATCCGGTCCTACTTCAGCAACTAAGAGGATGTTTCCTACCAGGTGCGTACTCTATAGCCTGATGTTTTACAATCCAACGGTTCCAATCACTCCTCTGACCCATTTAGGAGACGGTCATACATACGACTTGTTGTGATAGGTCTTGGACTAAGAATTTGCATGAGGAACTTTGTTGTCCGTCAATGACAGTACGGCGCATTACTTGTGGCATAAGGTCGCTCATCGTCGAAATGGAGGCATCGTGCGCGCAGAGAAAATTCTGGCCTCGTTCCATTGTCATCATAGCACCGCCACCGTGACCACCTGCTGTCCGGAACCATCAGAGTTGTTGCAGAATCCATCTCTTGAGAGAATCGGTCGTTTGAATAAGACGTCGTAGTTTACTGTAACCACTGCGACGGAAAACATTCGGATATGGGGAATAGAACCCCGAGCTACCTCGGTCAGGACAAGCACTTGAGAGGCGGTAATGTTACGGTATTGTCTTTCTGAACTGTTTTATACGAGCTGTAGTAAAAGTAGTACACGAGCCTCAAGACTGCAGCAGACTTGACGTGTGCTGTCTGTGGAAAGAGATGGAAACCTCTCAGGCTTTCCAGGACGTATTTCCCCTTCCCATTACTATCCGCCGCCGTCTCTGCCGTCGCGTCCTCTTCCGCCAACCACGACACGATATGCACGACGCTCCTGGCCTGCGTGTGTACATTGCAACTCACATACATGACCGTCTTGGCGCGGAACGTGGGTAGCTACCGCACGAACACCTCATCGCAGCCCCTGCGAGGCGACGGGCACAGTGCGCTCGAGGGGGAGGGGAAGTCGCCGACGCCGTAGAAGATCGAGCGGCATTCGCCGGCGCGGAAGGAGACCTTGTACGCGAGTTCGTTGAGCCCCGCGTTGTGCGTGGCAGAACGGATCGAGTCGGCGGAGAGTTCGATGCCGGCGACCTTGGTGAAGTGCGGAGCGAGGGTGAGCGCGAAAAGGCCGGCGCCACAATAGACGTCTACGAGGTGGGTTGGCGGCGGCGGCAGGGTGCTCGACGGATTCGCGAACGCGGAAGTAGGCGGGAAGATGGCGTCGTGAATGAGTCGCCAAAGCGCTTCCGGACGGTCACTTTGTGATTTGTGATGCAGACGTGAACGCGAAGCTGCGTAGAGCCACGGCTGCAGGGGAGTTGCCGCCCGGTATCTCGGACGAGTCGCGGAGCAAGAGGAAGACGCCTTTTTATATGTATATATTTCTCCGAGTGCTACCGATTTGGCGCTAAGATGCCTGGGTTAGCTTGCTTTGCGATATTGTCGTACATAATCCTCATTCAAGACCGGGATTGCAATGTGACATTCCTACGATGAAGGCACTTACGGTTTGATCATACTTGTGGATGTGCCATGCCTAGATATCCTTCACGACTCGCTTTCCGGCCTGGTTGAAACTGATCTTTAGCCAAGACGGTTGCACTTGACGCGACTCATGTCTCTCAGTTCGGAATTTAGCACCTCAACACTGATGAGGTCTGCGAACGACTGCATCTTTATCTTTGCCTGCCTGTAAACCCGCGTACAAATGGCCTCTCATGGCAGGACAAATAGAACGACGACGACGACCCATGGGCTCTTTGAGGACGGCGCAAGGGCGAGTCCCTCACCTGGTCGAACAGGTTAGATACGGAACGGGAAGGTAGTTCAGCAGCAAGGGTCTCTGCACAGACCTTGGAGTAAGACATACCGCTGAACGAGATGCTCGATACGGTGAGCTCTACTTCCTCCTAAATCCGAAAGGCGACTCCCATTCGATGCCGTCAGCTTCTGCTTCTTCCACGAGTTCCTTTCCCAGAAGTGCGACCACTTCCCGGGAGGTGACAACTCCCGAAGAACGTGACTCGATTTTAGTTGTTTTTCTTTCTTGCTCGTTTGTATGGGTGAAGCGACTCCAAGTGAGGCCTCTTATCCCCTGATTGAAGAAGAGGTTGCGGTGAAGAAACCAAACTTTGTTTCCATCAGGATATTATGACGAGGGAGCAGAGCGAATTCTGCATAGTATGCGTGTGCGTTGGGACGTCACGATCATCGTGATAGGTTCGAGCCCTGGGATACACATCACGTAGTCACGGCCAAGAGCGCGTATCTGGTCAACGGGGCGAGAAGAGGGTTGGGAGGTCTTATGGAAAAGAGAGGCACGTGCCGTCGACGAGAGCATCGTTTGGTCTCTCGGGTCCGGTTGTCACTTCATCCGAGGGCCGGAATAAGGCCAGCTCGGACACCACGTCTGAGTGGTTCAGACAACCTTCTCTTCTGAACAGTGGTGGCAGAAAGAGAGCGCGTATTTATTAATATTTATCATCGGTGTCGGTTGCACTGCCTTTACAAAGGTATGCTGCTTTCTCGTTGCCCACTGCAGTTATGCTTGACACTGTTACTTGGCCCTAGCCCAGTCAAATGACAGACTAATGACGTAGGATGCACTCTCGCACAATCTGCATTTTATGATTATGAGCACGGGCGCAAAGATCTTGGAGGCTGACAAAGGTGCTCCTTGATGCAGGTAATGTTCTGCCATTTGTCCTAGTCCGATGCACATCACCTCACATGTTCCTGGCCATCACTCTTGCACTTTCAATCCAAGGATCACATACAATTCCATTGAGGCCACATTTGTTGGCTATGTGTTACATTCCCACTCAAAGACACTTACCTGATGGTTATGACTACATGGGTAAGCGGTACTTAGTCATGGACTTCTCATCAGTCAGCCCGAGTATCACATGTGTTATGTATACACCCCCACGAGACCGACAGACAGCAAAGCACAAGCAGAAGGCTGAAAGTGCAGAAGAATGGATCAAGAATGAGGACAGCATCACGGAAACGATGACCAGGCCGAATGGGGTTTACACCCGTTATGTGAGCACATCCCTTCCTGAGAGTGAACAGGATGATGCATGAAGAACAGGAGTTCTGCAGTCATGTGATCAAGAATGTGATCTGCAGTCTGGGCATGTCTAGGCCCTTATCTATGGATCCTGGAAGAGAGATACCCCGGTGACGTATGAGCGCAGTACGAGCGCTGATGGACTGATGAAGGTGATTGGATGATAACATGGGCGCTGCCGCGTGGGTATGCTTGGGCCCTTATCACAGAGTCTGGGCTTGTTATCTTGTGAGTCATATGGATATTTGGTTCCTGATTGTATTGCGCCCTTGTGCCATTGGTTACCTATATTAGGGTTTGTGATTGGAGAGGAGCTTGAAAGCTGCCTCAGAGATGTATATAAGGCTACCTTACTTGACTCGTAGTCGGTAGCTTTGAGATCTTGGACAATCCCCTGGTTGTTACTGGATAGTCAATAGCAGATCCCTTTTGCCACTTCCTTTTCCTCCATAGTGTGCAGTCGTCACCCTTAGCTTGGGCTTATACATCATCTTTGCTCTGTCATCATTGCCTTGAGTGTCCTTGGAGCCTCAAGAGGTTGACATAGGAAGCGTACACACGAATCATCGCAAGTCGTGGTAGACGTTTCAGCGGGAACGTAACAACATGTACGATAACATGACTCAATCCTAGGATAGCGATAGTAGGGTTCGGGTTCAAGAGGTGCTTTAAAGCCCTCTTTCTGTAGTACTTAAGATGTAGTTGTTGAAGACCTAGCTTCCCAGCTTGGTCTTCTTGAATTGCCACTAGCATTCCTCTTCTACTCTGCGAGATATAAGGGCTCTCTCTCCCTTTCTCTACTTGTACACAAAGAAGCAACCATCGTCTTGTGTCCAAGTGTCATCGGACCTTGTGACCACCGTATCACGTGACAATATGAAGTCCGTGTATACCTGTCATCGCTAAGTCATATCGCGCGTTGTCCCAAAAGTCTAAGTCAAGGCTGACATTCAGTGGCAATGTAACATTAAGACCAAGCTAATTGTGGCGCGCCTTACAACTTGAGAACGCTGGGCCTTCGCACCCTACTCAATAAAAGAAAGAGGAGAACGAAATGTTCCCCTAATCTACCTCAAGGAAGCCAGGTGGAGGATGGTCAGAGGAAGCACCGGATACTTCGTCAACATCCCTACACGACCAAGTCAATACTACCCAGTTGAGTTCAATCATACCTACGTGTGCTGGTGCGAAATCACTTGGAACACACCCGAAGCAGTGTGGAACGTGGTCCAACCAGCAGGATACGATTACCGTTGTGACATCTTCGAGGACGAGGTACAAACATCTGGAAACGTAGGAGCAATAGACGGACAACTTCCCCCAACACCAAGAACTCCGGCCCCCTCTACAGACAGTCAAGAAGAGCAGGGAAGTGAACAATCAGAAGACACCATTGAGTCAGGACAACCTGGGAACACTACCAAGGAAGAAGGTCTCGCCATTCTAGCTGAGTCTATTCATATTAATCCACCAGAAATGGCCACCATGACTGAAGAACCAAGGACAGAAGAACTCATCGACGACAATACCGGACATCGAATTAGACGTGTCGTCAACATCATAGATGATGAAGCGGCACTGTGAAGAGCCACCGGACCCGACCGGGTGGACCCACCAAGTGGGGGGCCAGAACAACTGCCGGAACTCCCCCCTATTCGACTTCCCCAAGACGATCGACCCAACCGAAGGGTCCCCAGAGGAGGATTCCCCAGAGGGGGAGGATTCCCCAGAGGGGGAGGATTCCCCGGAGGAGGAGGATTCCCCGGAGGAGGAGGATACCCTGGAGGAGGAGGAGTACCGCCAGGAGGACCACCCGGAGGAGGTTGGGGGCCACCGCCGATGCCCATACCACAAGCCCACCAAGGGAAGTTAGTAGGAGAACCTCCTACCATTTATGACGGTGACAGGAAGAAGACGACCCTTTTCATCAATGAATGGGAATTATATTGGGCAGTCAACAATGACAACGCCCTTATGATCAACCCATACCAACGAGCTATGTTTTTCCTCACATATATCAAGGGAACTTGAGTTAACGAATGGGTCATGGCAGTCAACCGATGGCTAGCCTGACAAATACAAGGAGGAATCAACACCATGGATGAATGCTTGTGGAATGAAGTAGCTTCCTCCTTTACGCGATGATTCGCCGACAGCCTAGCCAAAGAAAACGCCCAGTCCATACTCTGAGCAGGAGTAAAGATGAAAGGAGAAGACATCGACGCGTATATCGTCGAAATAGAAGAGCTCATCCGACTAGCTGAGTACTGATTTGATGTACCACAAACCATCGAAACATTCATGGATGGGTTACCCACTGGCCTATATCAAAAGGTCCTTGAACTGGACAGGCCTGCTACCTACGAACAATGGAAACAGGCAGCCATCAACCGCCAACAAGATTATATCCATATGAAGGCAAGACTGAAGGCACATCGTGGAGGAATAACCGCCTTGCGCCCAAGAGGATGGATGCCACAATGAATGCTGATGGACCCAAACGCCATGGACACATCAGCAGGAAGAACCAGAGGTCACGTTGCAGGAAGTGAAGAAATGGATCCTGCAACCATGCCCTGAGGAGGGTACATACCAAGAGGAGGATATATGCAAAGAGGACGTGGAGGAGGCAGAATGAGGGACTTACGCGAAGTTGAGTGTTACACATGTCACAGAAAAGGACATCTAAGTCGCAATTGCCCCCAGCATACATGGAATAAACCAAGCAGTAGCAGCCAGTGTAACTGAACCCCACGTCCTAGTCAGGGGCGAGAAGCGATAGTCGATGACAGGAGCGTATATGACGAAGAACAACCAACGATCGCACGATCAAATATGCAAACTCCCCAGCAACAAGCCGATTCATGGCTCCGAGGAGTAGCCACGGCAGGAGAAGACATGCAAGAACTCGTAATGAGAGACCTTGTTGGGAGAGAGGGTTTTCAGAGTGCCTGAACCCATCGGCCTGGGTGAGGGCAGTCCATAAATTCAATTCTGTAATAGTGACTACATGATTTCGATCCATGCATATCCCCGTCTCTATCAGAACTAGCAACGCAATGGCTGACACAAAAGCACTTGTAGACTCTGGAGCAACCGATTGCTTCATGAGTGAGAAGTTCATATGACAAATGAAGTTGGGGAAGAGGCCCCTACAAAGACCATGAAAAATATGGAACATTGACAATATGGCAAATCAAGCCAGAAAAATCACGCACTACATCACTCTCGACATACAAACTGGAGGAATTCAGAAAACAATACAATTCCTCGTCACAAACATAGGAAATGAGGATATCATACTAGGATACCCCTGGATGGCTGCATTCGAACCCCAGTTCACGTGGAAAAATGGGGTTATCCACGAAAAGGAATTGCCCATTATCCTCTGGTCAGTCCACCCCTTCATTCCCGGAAAAGACCCGATAATTGCATGAATGAAGGAATCAAAAAATGACTGTCGTGTGCAGGCCATGACCTCCACGGAACTTGCCATCAAAGCACAACAATATACAAAGAAGGTAGAGGTCCCCGTGGAATATCAACAATTTGCCAAGGTATTCAGCGAGGAAGAGTCAAAATGATACCCACCAAAATGGGCCTGGGATCATGCAATCGAATTTAAGAAAGACACACCAGAAGCGGTAGACTGCAAGGTATACCCAATGAATCGAATCGAAGACGAAGCGGTGTGAAAGTTCCTTCACGACGAACTTGAAAAGGGGTATATTCGTGAGTCAAAATCGCCATATGCATCTTCCTTTTTCTTCGTTCGTAAAAAGGACGGCAAAATGTGACCAGTACAAGACTATCGTAAGATTAACACCATCACAATCCAGAACCAATATCCCCTTCCTCTGATTGTGGACCTCATTCGAGATCTCAGCAATGCACATATATATACAAAACTCGACGTCTGATGGGGCTACAACAATGTACGAATCTGCGAGGGGGATGAAAAGAAAGCGGCATTTAAAACCAGATATGGACTTTTCGAACCAACAGTCATGTATTTTGGGCTCACTAATTCACCAGCGACTTTCCAAACCATGATGAACTTTATCTATCGAGATGTCATTCTCAAACACGAACCCCTCGGCACCACTATCCATGTCTATATGGATGACATTGGCATCGCCACTTGCACCAACCTTGATGACCACCAGCGTGCTGTTCACGATGTCCTCAAAGTTGCGCAACTTCACGACCTCTATTTCAAACCAGAGAAATGCCTCTTCCACTCTTCTTCCATGGATTACCTGGGGGTAATCCTTGAAAAGGGGGTGACACGAATGGACCCTGCCAAAATTGCGGGCATCGACACGTGGCCAGTACCAAAAAATGCAACAGAGGTATGAAAGGCGCTTGGATTTTTCAACTTTTACTGCCCCTTTATCAAGGACTTCACATTCATCGCAAAACCACTACACAAACTCACATGGAAGGATCAAGAATGGCAGTGGGGACAAGAAGAGCAAAACACTTTTGACACACTAAAGAAACGCGTTACAACAGAACCTGTGTTAGCGCATGCCAAATTGGATGACCAATTTGAATTAGAAGTGGACGCCTCAGGATACGTGGTAGGAGCAGTACTCCTACAATGAAAAGAGGACGGTAAAAAGCACCCCATAGGATACTATTCGGCCACACTCAATGAGGTGCAACGGAATTACAACATCTATGACCTCAAGCTCCTGGCCATCGTAATGGCTCTCAAGAATTGGAGACCCCTACTAGCAGGATCCCCTCACAAAATCATCATATACTCGGACCATCTCAACCTACAATACTGGAGGCTACCGCAGAGGATATCATGAAGGGTAGCAAGGGAAGTATTGGAGCTGTCGGAATACGACTGCGAGATATGTCACCTCCCCGGACGATTGAATGGACGAGCTGACGCACTATCAAGGCGACTGGGATACGACCAAGGAGAAGACGACAACAAAGACGTAGTTGTACTACCTGACCATGTCTTCATAAGAGCAGGAAGAATGGAACGTGCCCCTCCCATGCGAAGAATCGTGGCCCAAGAAGAGATGGAAGCAACCGACCCAGTGTACACACAAGACGAAGGGATACTAAAGCCTTGGATAGACGCACATCAGTTAAAGAAGATCGAAGGGACATGGTATAAAGACGGACAACGTGTGGTGACGGGCAACATGGAACACAAGCGAACCTTCATACGGGTTCACCATGACACGCCCACATATGGACACCCCAGAATTAACAAAATGTATCAACTTACAAGCCGGAGGTATTGGTGGCCAAACATGCAACAAGACGTAAAGGATTATGTCCAAGGATGTGCCGAATGTCAACGAAATAAGGTCAATACATGACCAACAAGAGCATTGCTGTCACCAATATTCCCCATGCCGGAAGCTATGCCCTTCGAAACCATCGCATTAGACTTCATCACTAAGTTACTGACTTCACAGGGATACAATTCAATCCTCACAGTCACGGATCACGACTGTACGAAAGCTGCGGTGTTCATTCCCTGCAAGGAAAGCATAACTGCAGAAGAAACGGCAGGACTAATTGTCCAACACATATTCCCATGATTCGGACTCCCACTGAAATTCATCAGCGATAGGGATCCAAGGTTCACATCAAGATTCATCAGAGAACTATGCAAGGCGACAGGGACGACCCAAAATATCTCCACAGCTTATCATCCATGGACGGACGGACAATCGGAGCGCACCAATCAATGGTTAGAACAATATCTGCGGTTCTGGGTCAATGAGCGGCAAGATAACTGGCACACTTATCTACCCCTGGCGGAGTTTGTGCATAACAATTGGCCGAACGAGACTACCAGAGAGTCCCCTTTCTTCGTACTATATGGATTTAACCCATGCGCTGATTGGATAGATAAGCCATCACCAATACCCCAAGTGGCACTACGAATAGACCAGTTCAAAAGGGCAAGACAACATGCCCAGGAACTGATGATCAAGGCACAACAGTCATGGGTCAAACACAGAGATACGCCCAAATACCGCGAAGGAGACCACGTGTGGCTGGAAGGACATCACCTTCGCACCAACCAGCCAACCGCCAAGCTTGCACCCAAATGACATGGCCCCTTTCCAATTGTCCAGGTGATGTCCCCTATCAACTATCGATTAAAACTCCCCATGCAGTGGAGCATTCATGATGTATTTCACATTGATCTTCTCACGCCGTACCACGAAACCGATCTTCACGGATCAAACTATTCGAGACCCGTTCCAGACCTGGTCGACAATGAAGAGGAATACAAGGTCGAGAAGATTCTAGATTCTCGGCAATTTGGCAGAAGATGCAAAAAGCAATATCTGATCAAATGGAAGGGATACCCTGACTCTGATAATGAGTGGGTAGATAAGAAGGACGTACATGCACCAGATGCAATAAGGGAGTTTGAAAATTGAAACTCTGCAAAAGATGCACATATAAACCAAGGACGGACGGGCGAGTACCATATCCCCTCATCTACATCTTCCACATCCCTCACCAACAAACTCACCTCTTACATGACGGATGTCAACAACTACTACCTCGGCTCACCAGAACGAATCTTCGGGGTCGAGCTCAAGTCAGGGCTCATTAGCCTCCCTGAAGCGTGAGAACTCTGCGCCAAGAAGTACATCCGACCTCACGTCACCAACGAGAACCTCCTTGTCGCTCCCCTCACTGAAGAAGAGTTGGGAGCAGTCATACTCAAGTTTCCAGACATCAGCAAGAAACCAATGCCCGCGCATGCATTATCACCCATGGTGCGACGACTGTCAGACCCTGATGAGATGGGAGCAACCCCCACCCATCAGGCAGACGTTGGCGTGATCGATAATGACATTTGGGGACCTAAAGATGGCCATGCGGGAGAAATCCTGCTACCAGTCCCTTTTTGGGAAGCAAAGCGCGACACAAGAGGCCATCAGAAAGGTAGTCTCGATGTGGAGGGAGGAGCAGTTTGCAAGAGCAGTCGCCAAAAGAAGCGCCAGGATGGCAGCATGGGAAGCACTGCGCCGATCAGTACACTGGCAACACGCGGCCTGTGGAGCCGCACCACCAGTCGTATGAGCGAGGGAGACCTCTATCCAGCTGAGCACCCATTCATATGTGTCATTAAAGATTCTGATGACCCAGAGGAAACCCCATATGCAGCCACTACAACTGGCTTCCCTCTGTACAAAGGAAGCTATCACACCCATCGCAACAGTGTCCCACCGGGATTTCAACGGAACGATGAAGACCACTTCATCTCGTTCCCCATCAAGGAGGCAAATGGTGATGTCAAACAAGTGGAGTATGTGCAAGTCATACTCCACCCCAACCCTATCGTCATCGGGTTGTGGGACGACAGTGACAAGGTGTACACGCAGCCCTTGTATGCCGCACCCATCTTCCACTACGACAGGAAGCCGGTCTATTGGGTGCAGGAGCTGGAGATACTCAAGATGGAGGCCGAAGGAAGGGAGCAGATGGACCGTATGATCAGCTGCCTCCATGACCCCTCACTGACTGCAGAGATCCACTGATTCCGCATGATGTCGCAAGAGTTGGGACGCCTTGAAGAGGCCATTGCTGAAAGTGAAGATCGGTGGGGCAAGTTGGCAGCTATGCAGTGCAAGACGATTCGGAGGTTGGAAATGGCCGATGCACTGGCAAGGATCAAAGACACTGATGAAGGACTGGTGGACAATGTTTTGCGATTGGTAGGAGAGAGTTCTCAACGTGGGCATTGCACCTGAAAAGGGGGTGATGTTACGTTCCCACTCAAAGACACTTACCTGATGGTTATGACTACATGGGTAAGCGGTACTTAGTCATGGACTTCTCATCAGTCAGCCCGAGTATCATATGTACGATAACATGACTCAATCCTAGGATAGCGATAGTAGGGTTCGGGTTCAAGAGGCGCTTTAAAGCCCTCTTTCTGTAGTACTTAAGATGTAGTCGTTGAAGACCTAGCTTCCCAGCTTGGTCTTCTTAAATTGCCACTAGCATTCCTCTTCTACTCTGCGAGATATAAGGGCTCTCTCTCCCTTTCTCTACTTGTACACAAAGAAGCAACCATCGTCTCGTGTCCAAGTGTCATCGGACCTTGTGACCACTGTATCACGTGACAATATGAAGTCCATGTATACCTGTCATCGCTAAGTCGTATCGCGCGTCGTCCCAAAAGTCTAAGTCAAGGCTGACGTTCAGTGGCAACGTAACACTATGTCTATGGCGAATCCATGACTGGCCAGGCGGCGCACTACTAGCTTGGCCTGATGGGCATCATGATCACGAACATGAACAACAACTGCTTGATGGGGAGCTCTGTGCTTGTCCATTGTAACACCACAGCCGACGTTATCGTGCGACGTGCGCGATTCGGTTGTTCAAGAGCGAAGTCGTATCAGGACTTCAGTATAGTGATGAACAAGATCGTGGGAGCAAGGCTCTACCAGATATAGCGGGGATCTCTACCAGGGACACAGAACGTATGTTGTCTGTCGGCGAGGAGCAAAACTAGAAGGCCCTCTC